>Ga0118677_10014256_pt1 | contig 11262 bp, 14 predicted proteins | sample AliMusrvi5mmetaG_FD_86154 | JGI IMG/M metagenome (GOLD analysis project Ga0118677, IMG submission 86154)
CGCTTTCAATTGATCAACGGCATGAACAACAATTTGGTGACGTACTTGTTGTTGGTGAGCAAAAGCGGGAGGGGTCAAATTTCTTCGGTGCGTCCAGGCTGAAGGATGGGAGGAAAAAATTGGGGGCAAAATCAAGAACGCTTTCTTCATATACCTCAAAGAAAACAAGCTATGATGGTGGAGCCACCCGCATCTCGAATAGGTAAGCCGCTGATGTGGGGGATCGTTGTGATCCTGCTTGTTTTGATCTTTATAGGGCGTGTCAAACTAAAGCATCGACTGATGGAGCAAATCAATCAATTGACGCAGACCCGAGAGGATCTGTCTTCAATAAGAGCGCAGTATTTGCTGAAGCTACGTAGCCCTTCGGTTAAAGAAATGAAAGGAACTAACCCATGAAATGGATGCCTGAAGGGAAATCCTATCTGCTAGGGGTTCTTATTGGCCTATGGGTTTTTCTTGTCGCGGAGTATGCCTTATATCCCTTATGGTTAAAAGTAAAGGTTAATGACGGACTCATTCGGCGTTATCAAGCGCAAAATGCAGAGTATCAAACAAAAATTAAGCTGCTTACCACACCTTGAGATATTTGTTACAATAAGATTAAACCCTCTAGCATAAAGGAGTGCATCGTGTTGGACATCAACCAGATCATGGAAATCCTTCCGCATCGTTATCCATTCTTACTTGTGGATCGTGTTCTTGAATTTGAATATGGTAAGCGGGTCGTTGGCATAAAAAATGTCACCATGAACGAGCCCTTTTTCCAGGGTCATTTTCCAGGGCAACCGGTTATGCCGGGGGTCTTGATGATAGAAGCCATGGCTCAATTGTCGGGGATCATCTTATTATCTTTTCCTCAAACCAAAGGAAAAATGTCCTATTTTGCTTCGATCGAAAATGTTCGATTTCGCAAGCCTGTTGTTCCTGGAGACCAAATCCGGATGGAAGTGGATCTCTACAAAATGAAGGGGCCTGTCGGAAAGACGCGAGGGAAGTGTTATGTGGATGGAAAGGTCGTTGTTGAAGCGGAAATGACCTTCTCCATGGCAGATGCAGCGGTTACATCGAAGATCGATTCGACAGCAACCATTCATCCTAGCGCAGAAATTGGCAAAGATGTCGTCATTGGACCTCATGCCTACATTGGTGAGGGGGTTAAACTTGGGAACGGGGTCACGATCGAGGCGAATGTCGTGATCGAGAAGTGGACAACGATCGGGGATGAAACCCATGTTCATTACGGCGCCATTATTGGCAACGCAACACAGGATAAAAAGTTCAGGGGCGAGAAAAGTTATGTCCGTATCGGAAAGCGAAATGTCATTCGTGAATACGTCACGATCAATCGAGCCACTGCCAAAGAAGGCGAGACGATCATTGGTGATGACAACTTGCTATTAACGATGGTCCATATTGGTCATGATTGTGTGCTGGGGAATAATATTATTATGTCAAACGCTGTTCAGGTCGCTGGTCACGTGATCGTTGAAGATAATGTCGTGGTTGGCGGTATGGCGGGCTTTACTCAATTCAGTCGAATTGGAAAAATGGCTATGGTGGGAGGCTATTCGAAAGTCAATCAAGATGTGCCCCCTTTTACGCTAGTCGAAGGAAGCCCAGCGACCATACGAACATTGAATACCGTTGGCATGGAACGCAACGGGGTGACTAACCCAAATGCCATGAAAAAAGCCTATCGTATATTTTTTAGATCTAAGATCAATCTTTCCCAAGCCCTAGAAAAGGTCGCCTCGGAGATAGCGCAAACCCCCGAAGTGATCTACTTAACGAATTTTCTAAAGGCTGAAAGTCACAATGGGGTTATGCGAGGAAAGGCAGACTCACCTATTGAGGAAGAGGAATGAACTCTCTCAAAAGCGTCTTGATCATCACGGGTGAAGTCTCAGGTGATGTTCACGGTGGTTATTTACTCAAAGCACTGAAAAAGGAAAATCAAAAATTAAACATGTTTGCGGTGGGTAGCACCCATCTTCAGGAGGCGGGGGCAACGCTTCTTGCTGATCTTACTCGACGCTCAACCATTGGGTTTATCGAAACGCTGAAACATATTCCCGCCCTTCTGTTTCTGAAGAACAAACTCTCTAGACTTCTCTCATCGGGTGCTGTTGATACGCTGATCTGTATCGACTATCAGGGGTTTAATATGATCATGGCCGATATCGCGAAGAAAAAAGGGATCCGCGTTGTTTATTATATTCCACCCCAAGAATGGGTGTGGGGGTCGAGTAAGGGCATGCAAAAAGTGGTCAATTTGACCGATCAGATCATAACGATATTTCGACAAGAATATGAGCATTATCTTCCTTATACAGATAAAGTAGAGTTTTATGGCCATCCCTTGGTGGGTATGATCGAAGACTTTCTTCAAAGTCAGGTAATACTGCCAACCCTTATTCCAAAGCGAATCAGTGTTTTTCCTGGCTCGCGAGAACAAGAGATCCGCTATGTCTTTCCTGTAATGGTTGAGACCATGCAACGTCTTCACAAGATGGATCCCACGATTACGTTTGAAATAAACTTGCCCAATACCCACTATATAAAACAAATCGAACAACGATTAACCCGACTTCCGTTTCAAGTGCCCATACAAATCGGCAAGACGTATCAGGTTTTGGCCCAGAGTGAATTTGCGTTGCTGACGTCGGGAACGATTTGCCTAGAAGCCGCCATTTTGGGCGTTCCTCATGTGTCGCTCTATAAATTTAGCCGACTATCCTATCCAATCATCAAACGCGTTCTTGATAAGAAGTTTAAGTATGATTGGTTCACCTTGCCCAACATCGTAGCGGGCAAAGAAGTGATCCGTGAGTTTCTGCAAGACTTTACAGCCAAGGAACTTTCCCTTTATATTCATGATCTAATGACAAACCCAGACGCTTTAGCGACTATCCGCCAGGACTTAGTTGCGGTGAAACGACAGCTTCAAGTGGATGGGCGAATTGATGTTATTCAACAGATTGCCAAGGCAATTCTTAAGTAGAAGGGAGTCGTAATGGATAATATTGTGGTGCAAAAATATGGAGGAACCAGTGTCGGCAGCCCCGAGAAGATCATGCGGGTAGCGGATCGTATTCTGGCAACGCAGGCGCAAGGCAAGAAACTTGTGGTTATTGTCTCTGCCATGGGGGATTCAACCGACGATCTGATCAAGCTTGCCAAAGCGATCGACCCAAATCCACAGGGTCGTGAGTATGATGCGTTGATCTCAACGGGTGAAGCCGTCTCAGCGTCATTGATGGCGATAGCGATCAAAGCTAAGGGCAACGATGCGATTTCATTATCGGGTCGTCAGGCAGGGGTATATACCGAGGACAATCATCTTAAAGCACGTATTCTCGATGTCAAACCCGACCGTATACGAAAAGAACTTAATTTAGGGAAAGTGGTTATTGTCACGGGGTTTCAGGGTGTCAATAGCTTCGATGATGTCACCACGATCGGTCGAGGGGGGTCAGATACCTCAGCGGTGGTGATCGCAGCTGCACTTAAAGCGGAGCGATGCGAGATCTATACCGATGTGGATGGGGTTTATACAGCCAATCCAAATTTGATCAAAGATGCGCGTAAATTATCGGTTGTTAGCTATGATGAAATGTTGGAGATGGCGAGTCTCGGGGCGCAAGTATTACATCCGCGTTCTGTTGAAGGGGCGAAAGCCTATGGCATAGAACTCCACGTCAAAAGCAGCTACAATTTTAATGAAGGAACGATAGTAAAGGAGGTTTCGACCATGGAAATTAAAAACCCAGTAACAGGGGTCGCGTATGATGAAAATACCGCAAAGATCTCGATTCAAGGACTCCCTGACCAACCCGGAACGGCCGGTGATCTGTTTAAAAGACTAGCCGACAGCAAGGTCAATGTTGATATGATCGTTCAGAGCAATCAGGTCAATCATAAGAACAGCATCGCCTTTACGGTCAATGATGATGACTTTTCTAAAGCCATTGAGATCACCGAGTCGTATGCCAAAGAGATCAAGGCAGAGCGGGTCATTTTTGATAAAGATATAGCAAAAGTATCGATTATTGGGGTCGGTATGGTGTCGAGCCCAGGGGTGGCGGCAGATATGTTCTCGATGCTCGGAAAAGCGGGGATCAATATCGACCTTATTTCAACCTCAGAGATAAAAGTGTCATGTATACTCGCTAAGAAAGATACGCACAAAGCTGTCAAAATATTGCATGATGGTTTTGAATTGTCGAAGGGATAGGCCAAACCATGTTGCTCATTTTGGGAATGCTCCTTGCCTATGGGATCGCGTGTTTGCCTGGGTGGATGTATGCCCTTGAGAAGATCGAGGGGGGAAAGCCCTTAACTCGTTTTGCGCTGCCAGATGGAACGCGTATCCAGCAATATCTTGATTTCCCGCAGATCTGGTATGCCACTATTTTTGAAGCGATCAAAGTCGTGGTTTTCTTGGCCCTCTTTACGTCTCAAAATCCGTGGTTGTTTTTGGCCTTTTTATTAGGGGTTCTTGTACCCTATTGGCGTCCGATGCCGTTTCGAGAACTATCACTTTTTGTGTTTTTTTATTTATTGGCTACTCAGTTTTCCATTGGCATGCTCTTTGGGTTGGCGTATGTTGTGGCTACAGTGACCCGTCAACCATTCCAACCCTTTCTTGGGGTGGGGTTTTGTCTGATCGCAGGGCTGGTTCAATGGGTCTCAGGGGCTGATCTGCTTGCGGTGGGGTTAACCCTCATGATCCTTATTTTAGAACTGGCTCGGATAGGTGTCCCTTTGTTTTGGGTTAAAAGAAAGAAAACTCCCCTAACCCCTCTTTAGAAATAGAGGGGCATTTGCTGCCCTTTTCGGTAAACACCTTTTAGGATACAATTAGTCAGCTTAATGTCGGGATGTAGCGCAGTCCGGTAGCGCACTTGTCTGGGGGGCAAGTGGCCGTGGGTTCAAATCCCGCCATCCCGACCATTAAATAATGATCTCCCACGAATCCTTGAAAAAATTTTGGTCTATTTTGGATTATCAAAAAGCGGACCAAAGAGCATCATTTTTGGTTTGATGAGTTTAATAAGAAGATTTTCTAAATGAATCATAAATGTGCCAACTTTATGACTTTTCATTTCACTAACATGCTCAACGATTCCATTAATATTTGAGAAGAAATAATACTTATAATTTGACTGTTCATATGAGTGAGATGAGCTTATATTTTTTGGCATATCTCGAAGGAAGAAGGAAAGGATATCTTTTTCTTGATCAGTGAGATTAGATTGAGGATTGTTTTTATTAAAGACTTCCAATATTTTTTTCTCTGGCCGAAGCTCATGGTTAGTAACTAGATCGTCACTGCTGCTCTCGTTTTTCAACCAAGAAGACCAGATTCTAACCTCTGTGGTTTCGATCCCTTCTCTTACAATTGGGTTATTTGTGGATTTATATAGTTCTCTAATATGGGTCTCGATGAAATTTCTTAGAATTTGTGGAAAATTATTTCGAACACCACTAATAACGATACTTAAACTATTTATTCCATTCACGGTCTGCAAACGTAATTGACCGGCACATATAACCGTAGGGTATTTGTGCCCATCGCTTATTATTTTATTCTTCATCAAATCCCCCAGAGTGGCAGTAGCATCTATATATAATTTATCGAGAGGATTTTCGGGATATTTCAATATTCAACAAATAACAGAAACTTTAAATAAGAGAGATAAGTTGGGGCAGAGAATTACTCCTCAGATCGACGTGTACTACAACAGCCCCCAACGATACGGATCTCTTTGAGATTGAGGAGGGCGTCAGCTATTTTGGAATGAGCAGAGGATAAGATCCGCGATACGGTCGTTCGATGAACCCCCATCTGGGTCGCTACGGTGTCTTGTAGCTGGCCTTGTTGGTCACAAAGGCGAATCGCTTCAAATTCGTCGAGGGTCAGCGAAACGCCATCAAGGCGGCTCGAGCCTTTACACACCGGACGGAAAAGGCGTTCTTCATGGCTGCAACAGACAAAACGTTGTTTCTTAGGACGCATGTTAGCAGCATCCGCCGCCTGAACAACCACACGTGGGCTCTGTTCCTTTGACCACGCCAAGTATAATGCCTGCAGCACAACCCACACCCTTTTTTACGTAAATTGCCTCTGCCACACAGTTGGTTTGGCAGGCACCACATTCCATGCAACGATCTAGGTCGAGTACGGTGGCTTTCTTTTCTTGGAGGGCAAACACATTATGAGGGCAAACCACAACACACATGCCGCAGCCGATACATTTATCGACATTCAGGGTTAGTGTTGAAACGTTTTTTAGATAAGTAGTTTGCATAATTTATCCTATGAGTCGCAGCGCCATAAACCAGACTATTCCCATAACAAGCGCAGCCAGTTGCAAGGGAACCGCGAGCCTCATTTCTTTTTGAACCCCTGATAAAGACGTGTATGTTGATGAGCCGGTAAAGTTCATCGCGATGAAAGAGCTGATAGCCGTCATAATGAGTAGCCAAGGCGTCATGATAGCGCTGATGAGCATGACCAAAACAATCCCGACAAGCGCCCCTTTTGCCGAGAAGCTTCGGAAGGGAATCCAAGGTAAGCAGATCGGGGTGATAGCGACCCCCCCCACATAGGCCAAAACGGTGTTTCGAAGAATGATCTTTGCTTCATGGGCGTCAAAATATAAACCGTTATGATGAAAAATCGAAAGGCCGGTTAGGAACAACGCAAGAAGCAGTGTTGGCAACACAAAGCCAACCAATTCGACAGGAATTAAGACAAACCGATCCCGCAAAGGGAATCGCACCTGACGCATTTCGGGGGTTGCGTTCATTTCATTTATTAAGAAGGTGGACAAGTCCTCGGCTCGCACAGGGCCAAAGACCACTTTAAAGCCGGTTTGTTTTTTGATCTCATGGGCAGCTACACCCACCGCGCCAAGTTGGGGAAGGATAAGGGTTCGATGAGCGACGACCTCAGAGAGATGTGTCGCCTTGAGCCGTGTAATCAACTCGTCAGTGCCAAAGGTGCCTTTACCAGCTGCACACCAGACATTAACCCCCTTGGTGTCGAGGACAAGAATATACAGATTGAAACCAACCAGCTTGGAACGAACAATATCAAACGTCAATTTATAATTGGCCGTAACAATAACAGGACTGTTTTCGTCAGGTTCACCCAGAGCATATAACCCAGGTTCCTTCATATAGATCGTTCGTCCTATGCCCCAACGAACCTTTATGCTACCCAATCTGTCGGACAGAGAAAGCGTCGAGGACGTTTTTATTATGCTCATATGTGCATAATATTCATGAAAAATATTTTTGTCAAATAATGTATTAAGAGATTTGTCACGAGAATGATAAGATGTGTTTATGAAAGACCGCATTCTCTTTGTTTCGGATTTTGATAATACGATATCATTAAAAGATTTCTATAAGGTGGTCATTGAAAAATATTTATTAAAAGAAGGGTTTCAAGAATATGCAAAATGGAAGCAAGGAGACTACACGGATTTTGAGTTTCTGAGTTGGGTTTTTCGGCAATTAGATCTCGAAGAACGCCAGCTTAGAGAGGATATCTTAAATATTCCCCTTGATCCATCTTTTAAGGCTTTTGTGGACGATCTTCGACAGCATCAAGGCGAGATCAGTATTGTGAGTGCAGGGAATGATTATTACATCAAGATATTGTTGCAGCATTTCCACTTGGAGAGCATCCCTATCTATTCGAACTCAGGAACGTTCGAAAAGGGAGCGATCATCATGCGGCCTCACGCAAATGAATCTTTTTTTTCGACTCGGTATGGCATAGATAAAGCAAACGTTGTAGCCAGTCTGAAAAAAGCGGGGACACTGCTTTGCTATGCGGGTGATAGTGAGCCCGACTTTGAAGCAGGCAAGGTAGCCGCTATACGCTTTGCAAAGGGAGAGCTCCAAACGCTCTACCGACAGGCGGGTATTGAGTTTATCCCTGTCGAGTCATACGTTGATATTCATCACTATTTTATAAAGGAGGTCTGGCAATGAAACCACGCTCACACGTGATCGATATTCCAACCATTTTTGCTATTGATCGAGGGACGAGGCATGAAGTCGCTCGATTACTTAAACGAGAAGGTTTACATCGAGTGGCCATTTTCTTTGATAAAGCGATGAAAGTGATCTATGGAGCAGATATTGAAGCCTCCCTTCGAGCTGAAGGGATTCATTTTCACTCCTATTGTATGGACACGCTTGATTATGGATCGATAGCAAACTATTCCTTTTCGTTGCCCTCAGATGTAGAGGCCATTATGGCGTTGGGAGGCGGCAAGACGATCGATGGTGCGAAATATATCGCCTTTCTTAAAAAATTGCCGTTCATTAGTGTGCCAACATCGTCTTCTAACGATGGCTTTTCAAGTCCGGTGGCCTCGCTCATCGCCAATGGACATCGAACCACCGTTCCGGCTGCGGGGCCTTACGGGATCATCATCGATCTTGATATTATTGCAAACGCGCCAGAAATGTTCATCTACTCGGGTATTGGGGATTTAATGTCAAAGATAACCGCGCTCTGGGACTGGAAATTTGAAAGTCGGCATATCGAAGTGCCTTATGATGATTTTGCGGTGATGATCGCACAAAAGGCCGTTAATAGTTTTGTGAGCTTATCGAGTTTTGATTTTAAAGATAGTCATTTTTCATGAATGGGATCGCGATGGAGATCTGTGGCAGTTCGGCGCCGGCAAGTGGTAGCGAGCATCTTATTTCTCATGCGATGGATAAGATCTCTAAAACACCCTATCTCCATGGTATGCAAGTTGGCATATCGACTTACTTGGTGAGTCTGCTTCAAAAGAATCAAACCGACGACATCCGGCGGGTCTATGACACGATCGGCTTTTGGCGAGAAGTCAAAGCATTAAAGATCCCTCGACAACTGATACATCAGGCGATCGACATTGCCCCAAGCATTAAGCCGCAACGACATACTGTTTTACATGAGAAGAAATATCGAGACCAAGCTCAAGCGCTTTTAATAACGGACAAGATCCTTTCCGAGGTGCTTGTCGACTAGCCCCGCTACCACCCTTGACCGCGACGTTTTTCGCGATAGGCTTTGTCGAGGCTAGCATAGGTGGTGTAATCGTTTTCCAGCTCCGCTCGAGGTATTTTGAGGAATTCTTTGGTTTTAAGTTTGAGGCAACTGGCGATATCTGGCTCTCCCCATTTTCCGAACATGATCTGTTCTTTGGTCGTATTGTGGAAGAGCTTCATTCCCTCTTTGAAGGTTTTCTTGCGAGGTTTTGTGTCAGGCATGGTGGGTATTATAACAAAATTGGATTATGACTGTCTCTATCGTAGAGCAGCTTGTACACCCAATAGCTTTTCAGGACTTTTTTGACATAGCGATTCGTTTCTGGGTAGGGGATACTTTCGATGAAAAGGTCTAGATCATCGATTTTGCGAAACCGCGATAGCGCCCCCGTTCCACAATTATAGGCCGCGATCCCTTTTTCTATGCCTAGCGTGTTCAACACCCATTTTAAATGATAGAACCCAAGGCGAATATTATCGGAGGGCTCAAAAAGGTTATAATTGGCGAGCTTCAAACTTTTTGCAGCACCTGCTGCGGTAAAAGACATCAATTGCATTAGACCTCGTGCATCAGACACTGAGGTGGCGTAGGGATTATAATTTGATTCTTCGCGAATGAGTGCCATAACGAGAAAGGGATCCATCGAGAGGTCGTTTTTCACCAAATTATCGCGAAGCAATGGCTCCCATGCAAGGGGATAAGCTAAATAGGGACTGGGATATCGCTCATTTAAACGAAACAAATAATGGAACTGATCGTTTTCTTTAAATGTCCAATACAGATCTGCCCAAACGGCGTTGTCACTAGGGTAAAAGGATTTGGCTTCGTAATAAACATCATCAAGGGCGTTGGCCGCGAGCAAAGCGTGCATTCGGGTAGGCAACTTTTTGCTGTTTTTATCAGGCGGAATAAAGGGGCTTGGATCGAAGCTAGGTATGACTTGGGTGGCGTCGAACGCACGATAGCTATAAAATGACAAAGGGAAACGCCGTTGAAGGTTTAGCCAGTTAGCCGTTGCTTGTTCACTTTGCCCCAAAGCAATATTTACTTTGCCTTGCCAATAGAGAGAAGCATCAGCAAAATCACCCCGCTCAACCGATTTGAAGCGATCCATTGCTAGACCATAATTACTGCGTTCAAACTCAATAAGTCCTTTTTCGAAACCAGCTCGCAGGGCATGGGCAGGGATCTTTTCAAGATAGTCCATCATACGCCATGCGTTATCGAGATCCCCTTTTTTCTTGAAGGTGCGAAAAAGGATGAACGCCCCATCATTGCTATAACTATTACCAGGGAAGCGGTCTATCATCTCTTCGTAATATGCATATTTCTCTGCATCAGCGGTGACCATCGTTGATAGGAAGTAAAGTTTATCACCACTATCAGGAAGTCGATCCCAGAGTGTTTGTGCTTTTTCCTTTTGGCCGGCCCCACCATAACAGCGAGCGAGGAGAATTTGCAAATCCTCACTCATAAGGTCGATGCTTGGGATCTTTTGAAAACATTGTAAAGCCTCGCCATATTTAAATTGGCTGGTGAAGAGCCTCCCTAACACCAAGGATTCAGAGGGTTGAAGCGGTTGTCCGAGGTAGAACTTTAAGGGAAGCTCAAGGGCTTGTCGTCGTTCTCGATAGGGTTCTTGTTTATTTTTTCGAGAGAGGATTTCCTGATACCAAGCGTTCGCGGTGACATAAGCCCTTTGTTTATAAGCCGACTGAAGCGCATAGTACGAAGCATAAGGATAAAGAGGGGATGAGGGTGGAACTTGAATAAAGCGCTCAAATGCGTCTTGGTAATTGTTGGTTAAATATGCTGCCTTGGCCTCTGTATAAAGGGTGGATCCCTCTGAAGAAAATCCTATACACACCGTGATAAAGAGAAGAACCATAAGGCCTTTACGCATGCGACATATTGTAGCATGATACAAGGTATATGGAATTCGTTAAGGCCATCGTTTTAGGGATCGTTGAGGGCATTACTGAGTTTTTGCCGATCTCATCTACGGGACATCTGATCCTCGTCAACGAATGGCTTCGTTTTTCAGCCTCTTTTACGAAGCTTTTCGATGTTTTCATTCAATTAGGGGCGATGCTCGCGGTCGTATTCTACTTTTCATCTCGTCTTTTACCCTTTGGGAAAAATATATTCCAAAAAAAAGAGATCTACTCGATCTGGAAAAAAGTGATCATTGCCGTTTT
>Ga0118677_10014259_pt1 | contig 11261 bp, 12 predicted proteins | sample AliMusrvi5mmetaG_FD_86154 | JGI IMG/M metagenome (GOLD analysis project Ga0118677, IMG submission 86154)
CATCCGGAAGCCGCAGGGGCGGGAGTCAGCATGCGGCGGCAGCGGCATCCGCGTCAACTTGAGGGAGTAGCGTGCGGAACATGCTGTGTCGGGGCGATTCATTCGCGGCTGCCCCGGAGTGCGGAAGCCTGCCTCCGCCCGGCGCATGGGCGCGGCCTGCCGCGCGCGGAAGAAGCTGGACATCCTCCGCTTCTGCGCGTTTGAAAAGAGGCGCGGCCTGCCTCGCGCGGAAGAAGCGCTCGTCCGGGGCGGCACTCACCGGGAAATGACCGCCTACCCCCGGCAGCAGGCTGCCGCCGGCCTCGGGCGGCGACGGGTCGCCGCACTCCGGCGCACATGCGCGTCTCAAGGCCCGAAGGGCCGCGATCCCTCAGCCCAGTCCAACGGGCTGGGTTGTTGGGTTAGGCATGTGAAATGCGGCCTGTAGGGCCGCGATACGGCGGCACACGGTCGGAGCGCGGGATTCATACCGCCGCCGGTGGAGAGCCGATGGAAACGTCGCTGGAGCCCGTGCCCGGGTTGGCTCGCCACGGGCCTTGCTGTGCTGGCGCGGTTCACTCGCGAATTTTCTCGTTTGCCGTCTTGACTTGGGTGGGGGCAGGGCCTTAAAAACCAACCGTGCATTGTGGTACGAACAGGCTGCATGTGGAGCGGAATTCGGAAGGGACCTTCTTTTCTTCCTTCGCGCCCTCGCGCAATCCCGGCGCCACGCTGGAAGACCTTCCGGCCCAGCCTCGAAATCTGGGTGGACCGCGGCGACGGCAAAGGCTCCGTCTTCCTGGCCATCGGCACCATGCCCGACTACCTGGACACCGCCCCCCGGTCCGGGCGCCGGAGGACTGGCGCGACCGAACACCCCCACCGGCTTTCCCAACAGCATTCACCCCAAGAGCAAATTCCTCGTAGTAATTCCTAGCTGGCAGTAAGCGATTCCTCCGCGTTCATTCATGACTAACCTTCTTATTGATATTGCCTGCCGAAGCGGATGCAGTGACAGTCAAGCATTCGAGGGGGTGCTGAAATCTGCGGTCCAGCGGCAGCAGTCCCTTGTTGCCGATGTGTTGGATTCCGGTCTAGTTGATGAGGAATGTTTCATACGCGAGCTGGCCCAGGACCTCGGCATGGAATGGCTGGAGAACATTCCCTTCGCCGAAGATGGGCTGCCGCTTCGTGAGGCATGCGGACAACGGACGGCACTGCTCCACCACCTGTTACCGGTTGCCCTCAACGGCGAGGTTGGTGACAAGCGCCTGAAACTGGCCACCTTTGACCCGTTCGATCTGGTCGCCCGCCAAGCCGCCGTACAGGAAATAGCGTTGCCGATCGATTGGTGCATAGCTTCCCGCAAGCGCCTCAAGGATGGGATCATCCGCTGCTACGGAACCTGCGCGGACACATTCGATTCCACTTGTAATAGCAGCCCCTCTCCCGCTCTCAAATCCCGGTTCTTGCCGGTACCCGCGCGCCCCCACCCGACGAAATTCACGGATTCTAACGATAATCCCGATCCCCGATTGCGGTGGATTTTTCGCGGTCTCTTATGCCTTGCCATTATCGCGTTCCTAAGTGTGATTGTGTGGCAATCGAACCAACACCCCCGAAGGTCAACGGAAGGGCCGGAAATTCCTCCAATCCCGTTGGCCGGCCCACCGGCTTCCAGCCCCGTTGGAGGACCCCCAGTGTATGGACCAAAGGCCAAATCTCCTTATGTCGCCCTCCCGCAACTGGAACCAGTGGTACGACAATCGGTGCCAATGCAAGATTCTAGATCCGGGCGGCTGACCGTCGAGTCGTGGAACAGCCTTATTGTTGGAGAGTTCATCAAGCAAGGGGGGCAACGCGGCGTTAGGCGAAGGCAGAGCTTTAGCGGGACTGACTGGCCTGAGGGCAAAAAGCTCGTTCGTGTCGAACAAGACAATGTACCGATTCTTGGAGCGCCCAAACTAAATGTGCCTCGCTTGGATGTGATTGGGGTTTGCAATGCGGGCGAGGTTCTCTCTCTTTTCGATCAACAGAGCTCGACTGCGTTATTAGTCAATCCCCTTTCACGCGCACCGGACGAGAGCGGTCTCTGGTACCGGGTGGGAACATTGGATGGTAAGCAAGGCTGGGTCTTTGCTGATCCAGTTGGCCACCAGGGATCTCCGATTGCCCGATCATGCGAGGATCGGAACGGCGAACTTGTGGAGGCAAGAGGCCAATTCGGCGAGAAACAGAACTCGGGGACGTTGGCCATGGTTGACGCCCACGCACGCGGCGCCGAAGCTGGCTACTATGACGGAAAACAGGCTGGTTTCGCCGAAGTGTTCGACAACGCCGTCAAGACCGCCTTCAAGGATTCATTTAACAAGACAATTGGCATGTTTTACGCCTCTGGCAATTACAATACAACAACGTTTTACACATTTGTTGCTGTTGGCGGGGGGGGCTTGCTTGGATTTTGCCTTCAGTACGCGGCACTCTTGTTGATCCGCAAATGCGGTTCTCTTCGCCACATCGACCCTATCATTCTCGGTAATTTGGCGAAGGAAGCCGAACTTGGTGCTCTTGTGGTGCCGTCCGTCCATCCCAATCCTATGGGGAAATCCGGCGGCAATAGCTTTTTGCTCCCACTATTCGCCATCTTTATTATCCTAATGATGGGATGTGAGAACCGCGAGAAAGAAGCTTACAAGAAAGCATATGACGCCCAGTACGATGCTGCCAAACAGGTTGGACGGCAGAAAGGGGCAGAAAGCGGTAATAGGCTAGGCATGGAAAAGGGAACTGTCGCTGCCAAAGAGGCTGCCGAAAGCGGCCTTGCATGGCAACTGTACACAAATGTCGCAATCGTATGGCTCATATTGGGGGCGGTGGAGGGACTTTTGACCCAATACATCGTTCTGTTTGCTTGCCGCCTCTCGGGACGCATGCAGCGGATGTTTATTGCCTATTTTTCACATGACTACAGCGTGCTGGTCCTCGATTCTGCGGCACCGGGCCTTTTCGGTCGTTTAACGGTTCCATTCGTCCCAGCAATGGGCTCCTCGATCTCGTATTCCATCTGCCAGCAGTTGCGGGGACTACTAGCCAGCGCCAAGAATACACTAGAGACCGAGACCGTGGCGGCACGAGGTAAATATGCTGGAAGGCACCTCCTCGTGGCTCTCGCAACCAGGGAATTAGATAAAGTAATTTCCGATTCCGATGAACTAGCAAATGCAACCAAAGAACAACCGATAAACCAATAAGAGAAACACCCAAAGACGCGCTATTAAGGGGCGTCGAAACATTATCACCAACTTTAAGGAGCCATAATTATGAACGAAAACGAAACCGGACCGACTAGCGGGAATGACTGGGAATATGCGTCGTCAATCCTAAGAAAGCGAAACCAATCTAATCCTGCGGGAACCCGACCTGTGACTCAACAGCAATCTCCTGGGTTAATTGTACCCACCGCACATCCATGCCTACCAGCCGATTTGTGCATTCCAGCCCCAGACTTTGGGTCTCAACGGAACATGTACCTTGACTGGCAAGAGGGACGGATGACCAGGAAATTGGCACTCGCCCGGCTTGCTGAGCTTCATATGGGACAAATGGAGGTGCTAAAAAAGAAAGTCAAAGAAGGTGTGAGGATACAGGTGACTCAAGTAGAGAATAGGGCGAGGGACATAATGGAGGAAATGGACAGAGAATATTTGAATGGCATGGTGTTGTTGGAGATCCAGAACGCGGGTGAACGTATCGATGCCCTTTCCAAACTCAATGATATAATATGCGCAAAGATAGCTGAGATACGGGGCAAGAATTGGCCGCAAGAAATGAAGGACGAGGCTGTCGACCAGGCATTTGCTCTCAAGGCCCGGGTCGCGACTAGAATAATGAAGGAGTTGGGTAGTGAATAGTGGTTGCACCATGCCTCGGTACTCTGGATAGCAACTTGAACACCCGAGAGACAGGTCGAAGCAGCCTGCTAAGGGACCGGTAATCTATAATAGGCACTCGTCATGAGACCGAAGTAATGCAAAGGGACTGGTAAGCAATCAATACTCCCGAAAGCAAATTCCTGCAGCCATGCCCATTCCATCCTCATCGAACGAACCCACCGAGAGTCTCCTTAAGTTACAGCCTTTTCTCCGGTCACAGGAACATTTGGATCGCCTCGGAAACTCTGCTCGGGCGCACTGTCTCAAACTTTTCTATGGCATTCCGGATACATCTCCAGATCATCCTCCCCCAACTCAACCTCCCGTAGTCCCCCCGCGCTGCGCCATTTCCTGAGCAAGCATGTTGCCGTTGCGGTGATCAAGATGTTTACCTGGCAGATCACTGCATGAGTTGCTACGAGCGGTGGCGGCACAAAGACTAAGGGGGCTTGAAAAAAAATGTAGGCAAAGGGATTGGTAAAATATGAAAAAAGCTCATCGAGAAATTTCAGGACAGATTTCCCGCCTCCCTTTGTACCCGTGGTCAATGTTCGGCAATCCCAACCTAAGTCACAAGGTGCAAGGACCGGACCACCGCATGGGCATGGGCTCAATCCTCTTTGGGCATCGAACAGGGCCAACGTGATCTCTAACTTGGAAACTCTTTGATGAGCAGATGGGTGTCAGTAACGCGCAAAGAAGTGTGGCTCGAAGAAGCTATCGCTTCTTCTCTCCTGCCTGGCGGCGAGGCGTTTCACTACGTTACATCTTTGCGGAACACTGAGACGGATGAAGTCATTAAGGGCTATGGTAACACTCCTGACGAGTCACAGTTGGTCGCTAAGCAGAAGCTCGATGACCACGAAAGGAAGAGCGTTCAAGCAGCTAATGCAGAAGCCATACGGGAAGAACGGCGGAGGACGGAAATCCCTGCAACCCAAGGGCGCCCGCGAAGCAAGGTCAGAAGGGGCAGAGGACGCTACAGAATTAGCTATAGAATCGGCGAGAAGCTTGGGGAGTTGACGATTGTACTTGTCACCTTGGTGTTTGCCCTTCCTGGGTATGTCCTCGACAAAATATTTCCCGGCAAGCCTGGGACGAGTAGACAATGGCTATACGCTTTTCTGTTTTGGACCTTTCTAGCCGGCACAATCTGGTTACAGTGCCAAATCGGAGCACCAGTCTGGTTTTTCGGAATTCAGTTGGTACTTCTATCGCTGGTAAATCTCGCGCTCGGACTGATCGCATGCGAGTCACTCCTCAAGTCGAGGCTTCCGCTTGTGGCGCAGAGGTTCATGATCAAGTTAAAGGAGATGCAGTGCTGCATCGGTTGGTCGGGATTCGTCATAGGCCTATTCTACCTTATTTGGTCGGTGACAGCACAAGGTCCACTGCTTAGTCTGGTGCCAGAACTGACCGCAATTGCGGTAGGCATAATTATGGTTCGACCATCCCTGGGCTGTATTGAAGCGGTAAGATACGCTATCGGACTGGCTTGTATCTTAATATCCGTTTGCTACCCAGCCCTCGGCTGGAAAATTGATCCTGTTGCGTCTGGAAGTTCATCGGCCTGGAAAGGGGCTGCCTCGGGAGCAGCCAAGACACGGGTTGAACCTCCAGCAGCGCCGCCAATTGTAGCAAACTTTACCTCCATCAAACGCGAGAACACCTCCAACCTCCCGCGATCAGCCCCTCGGATTGCACCGAATGCCCCCTCGCTAAAACACGAGAAGGGCGCCGGCATCCCACGAGCAGCGCCACCGATTGCAGCAAATGCCGCATCGTTCAAGAACGAGGACACCGCCAAAATCCCGTCGGCAACACCACCGATTGCTGCAAACGTTCCAAATGTCTCGGGGGTACCCGCCAATACCAAGATTCATGACGCGGCGAAGACTGGTGACTTGGCAATGGTCAAGGCACTGCTCAAAGATTTCCCTGATCTCGTTTTCAGCCAAGACAAGGAGTTCGGTGCGATGCCTTTATTTGTTGCAGCGGGGTCTGGCCACAAGGCTGTGGCCGAGTTGCTGCTTGCCAACAAGGCTGATGTCAATGCCAGGGAAAAGTATGGCCTCACAGCTTTACATGAGGCGGTATCCAATGGCCATAGGGACATGGCTGAATTGCTGCTGGCCAAGGGAGCCGATGCCAATGCCAAAGACAAGAAAGCCCAGACACCGTTACACTGGGTGGCACGTAATCATAATGGTTCCAAGGATATGGCGGAATTGCTGCTAACCCACGGGGCAGAGGTGAATGCCAAGGACAAATTCGGCTATACGCCTTTCCACTGGGCTGCGGCTATGGGCAACACGGACGTTGTAAATTTGCTGCAGAGGAATGGCGGCCACGAATGAACGGCACAAAGATTGTAGGTAAGGAGACATAGCTAAGGGGCCCGTTAATTGCGGGAAATCGTTCGCAACCGGATCATCGCGGCGATTTGTGATTCCGATTGCGGTCAAGCAGGTTGCGGCCCGCCGCCGGACAGCCCACGGGATGGTGAACAAAGGATCGGGTAATCTGTAAAAAGGCACTTGACGCGTTTCGCCTACCCGCGGCCGTGATGGGGGCGGTTGCGCGGTGCTGTCCTCTGTGCCGAGTACGGCTCCGTGCTCGCCCTCGTTGCCCAAGTCGAAACCGCCGATCCCGCCCTCGGGCACCGCCGCCGCCTCGTCGAGCGCTTCGACTACGCCACTGTCCTGCGCATCCTCCCGTCCCCGGGCAGGTGAGCGAAGCGAAGATGGAGTGATTGCGAGGCAGCGCGGAACGGCCTCGCCTCTGGTTTCCGCCTTGCATCCGCCTGAACCGGCAGCTATGATACTGGCGGCTTGGCTGCCAGGCTCACGGGCTTCTCGCAATGCGGACATCTGGCCATGGCGTGCCTTTCTGTTTTGGTTAGCCGGGATGGTTGCCGGCGATGAGGAGGGCGACATACGGGACGAGGTTGAACAGTAAGCGGGGTCCGTGGCACCATACATACGGTTTTGCCACGGCAGGTACATAGCGGTCATGTTGGCGGCATCTGTGACTGCCATGCCATCAGGCTGCCATACGAACCGCTTTCCCGCCACGCGCCTTGAGCCAGTTGGCCGGGGTGAGGCTGGCGGCCTCGCCGGCCATCATGGCGGGCAGGCGGGTCAGGACATCCTCAAGGTATTCCTTGGGGTTGATGCCCAGGCGACGGCAGTTTTCCACGATGGTGTAGAGGATGGCGCACTTCTTGCCGGATTCCTCGTTGCCGATGAACAACCAGTTTTGCGCGCCGAGTTTGGTCGGGCGGATCGCGTTTTCGACCAGGTTGTTGCAGATTTCCACCCGGCCGTCGCCCAGATAGACTTCAAGGTTGGTCCATTGGTTGAGGGCGTAAGTGATGGCCTTGCCGAGCTTGCTCTTGGGCAGGATGGAACGGCGGAGGGCCAGCTTGTCGATGGCCTTCTTCAGACGCCGGTGGACCATGCGGCTCTCGGCGGCGCGCACTGCCTCGCGCAGGGCGGGGCCGGCCTTGGCTTCGCGCAAGCGCGCCTCGATGTGGTAGAGGTGGGCGATCTGGCGCAGGATCCAGCCGACGATCCGCGGCGATTGCTCCAAGGCCTCGAAGAACTTCCGCCGCATGTGGGAATGGCAGCCCATGAGTGTTACCCACGGCTTGTCCTTGGCCCAGGACGGATAGACGCTGTAGCCGTCGCACTGGATGACGCGCGGCAACGGAAGGATTTTCGGATCGACGGATTCCAGGTCTTCGGCCCGGACCTCTTCAAACAACCCGGTCATGCCGTCGGCGCCCCGTCCGTCGTGCCAATGGTAAAACACGCTGCCGCCCGGAATGTTGGACGTCCAGAGGTAGCCGGTTTGCGCCTTGCCGCTGCCGGGTTCGAGGTAATCGACCGGGGTTTCGTCAATCTGCCGGTAAAGTGCCCGCCAATGTTCGTGTTGGATTTCCCGGTAGATGATCGAAAGCCAGTCGGAGGCGAGCAAGGTCCAGTCGCAGAGGGTCTTGCGGTGCAGGTTGACTCCCATGCGGGCGAACATCTCGGCCTGGCGGTAGTAGGGAAGATGGCAGGTGAAGCGGTTGTCGACGATTTCGGCGATCAGCCCGGGAGTGGCGATGCAGCGCTCTTGCAGGCAAGGAGGCAGCGGGGTGACGAACGGCTTGGCGCAGGGATCGTCCTTGCGCACGTATTTGCCGCGCACGAGCTGGATGCGGATGAACCCGGCGGGCTTGAAGTGGAGTTGCTCGCGCACCTCCTCGCCGATGCGGCGGAAGGCATCGGGATTGAGCAGGACTTCGGGCGGATCGAGTTCCTCGCGCACCACCGGCAGATGCTCCGGAATGCGCGGGGCGCGGGTTTTCTTGGCCGGCTTCTTGTGGGAGTTGATCTCAGCCGCCGGGACTTCGCCTTGCCCAACGGCGGCGGGCGCTTTTTTTGCGAGGTCCCCTTCGAGCAGCAGTTCGAGCTGGGCGGGGTCGATCTTCTCGCTCGACGCCCCGAAGATGCGCCGGCACAGCGCGTCGATCTTCTGGCGCAGCACGGCGATCTCGGCGGCCTGGCGCCCGATGACCCCGTCGCGCCGGGCGATCTCCTCCAACAAGTGCTGTTCACGTTCCGGCGTCATGCGCGCGGCGAGTGTGGCGCGGGGCACGCGGCGGCGCAAGAGGATTTTGCATCATGAGAAATTATTTCTTCCGTCTTCATACCAAGGACGGCGGCAGCCGTCGCGCGTGTCGATGCCGTCCAGCAACAGGGCCAGCGCGGTGGAGTTCAGCCGCAGCTTGCCGTTTCTAACGTCGGACGCCTTGGGCCAGGAGAAAGTGCCTTTTTCCAGCCGTTTCGCCAAAACCCAAATTCCGCTTCCGTCCCAATAGAGGATCTTGAGCAGGTTGCGCCGCTTGTTGGTGAAGGCATAGACGGCTCCGTTCCTGGGATCCTCCATCAACCGGTTGCTCACCGCGTCGTGAAGCCCGTTGAAACTGCGCCGCATGTCGCAAGGCTCCACCGCCACGAACACCTTGAGGCTGCCCGCGAAGCTCAGCATGGCAGCGGCTGTTGGAGTTGCCGGAGCAGGGCGGCGGCAAGCCGGACCTGGTCGCCGCCGCGGACCAGCAACTTGGCCCCGCCGGGCAGGTGCAGTTCCAGCGGGACTGCGCGGCCCTCCGGCACTTCGCCCGCCAACTCGGCGGGAACCAGCGACAGCAACGCGGAGCACGGCGGACCGGGACGTTGCTGCCGACCACCCCGTTTCCGCTTCTGGAGCCAGCCGGCAAAGGTCTGGTAGTTGACTCCGTGGATTGCGGCGAAGCGTGGCCCGCTCACGCCGCTGGTGTCGAAGGCTGCCATCAACGCGGCCTTTTGCTCCGTGGTGTAACGCAACCGGCCACGCCGGTCGGCCTTCATGATCATTTCGTTCGTAGCAGTCATACCCGCCACGCTATGACCGCTATCCTATGGCCAGGCCAGAATCTTCCGATGGCGCCACGGACCCCGCTTACGTTGAACAAGAGAATCCCGATCTTGTACCCCGCCATGCCGCCATAGTGGATGGCGTCGAAACGCTCCTCCGACAGGCGGAACCACCGGCTGTGGAGCCTGAACAGCCAGCCGTGCGCGAGCCGGAAAACCAGGAACCACGCGAGCAGGACGCCGTAGTTGATGACGAGACACCACAGCAGGAAGTCTTGTGCGAATTTCGCGCTCATGACGGGTTCTCCATGGCAACCTCCCGACCCCACCCTCGGGCTACCGGGGGCCGTCCTTCGACGATTGGGTTAGGAGGTGGACATTCACGGGAGGCTCCATGTTTGTAGAGGCGGCGGGTTGACCCGCGCCGTCTAATAGAGGCTGTAAGCTTCAACAAGATGGCGACGATTCTCACGACGAAGGCGCTGACCAACAAGATTGTCGTCGTCGCGCCGTGGGTTCCCCTTTGACGCAATGGCGAAGGCGGGGTCTTGGGTGATTCGTATGGATTCATGATTCGGGCGAAGGTCCGCGACTGTTGGATTGTACCGGACAAACCCTTGCGTCAAGCTCAAGCCAACTCCCCCTTCAAGCGGGTCCACGCCCGGTGGTACTTCTCGATCCGTGCGAAGTCCCTTTCCGTCGGCTGGGGAATGCGCTTGATGTCCATGTTGTCGGTCAAGTCCGCCAACTTCACCGCACGGGCCAGCGGGTTGGACGCCAGCCGCTCCACATATTCGTCGTAGGGCGAACCGTCGTCGTGAGTCAGCAGGCGCAAGGCCGCGAGCACGGTGTCTGAAAATCCCTCGGCCACCAGGTCCTCGAAAGTCAGGTTGGTGTCCTCGACCACGTCATGGAGCAGCGCCACGATCTTCTGTTCGTCGTCGGGCAAAGACAGCGCCAGCCTGAGCGGATGAAAGGCGTATGGCGACCCGTCTTTCTGTTTTTGCTTCTTGTGCGCATCGACGGCAATTTCGAGGGCTCGTTGCAGGGTGGCCATGGGGTGGGTAGTGATGTCCCAACCGAATCATTGGCACCGGGTCCCGCCAAGCCAGAAATGTAGGAATGGCAAAGATCTCCCGATCCTTAGAATCTCCCCGCGCTGCGGCGCGGGGAGATTTTCACGATGGCCGAAGGCGGCCGGGGAGGGCTTGGCGCGGCGTGCCGGGCGGTCCGAACCCCGGTGAGCGACCATTCGACGAGGCGCACGGGGCCGCGGCGAGGCGTCGGCGGATCTAACATCAATGGCCGGGGCGTGGCACTCCGGAGCGTCATGCGCCTTGCGCGTCGCCGGACCGGCCATTCCGGCAGGGCGCGCGGTGCCTCAGCCGTCGGGTTTGCCGCCGCCGCCCTCCTTGGGTGGCCGGCCGCGCCGCCGCTTGGGCATCAGGTCGCGGATGAACATCTGACTCCTGTTGGAAGCAACGACCGGCCAGAGCTTCTTTGGCGAAACCTCCCGGTTCGTAGGAACGTCCCTCGTGGATTTCCCTCTATTCATGCCGCAGGGCGTCGATCGGATTGAGTCGAGCGGCACGGCGGGCTGGGGTGTAGCCAAACAGGATGCCGACGGCAGCGGAGAATAGGAAGGCAACCACGTTGATTTGGAAATTGAAGTTAAAGGGCACCTGGATGAGGTGCGCGAGGCCGGAACAGAGACCCAGCGCGAGAAGGATGCCGACAATGCCGCCGACACACGAGAGCGTGACTGCCTCGACGAGAAACTGCAGGAGCACTTCGCTGGCCGTGGCACCGATGGCCAGCCGGATGCCGATTTCGCGAGTGCGCTCGGTGACCGAGACCAACATGATGTTCATGATGCCGATACCGCCGACCAGCAGCGAAACGCCGGCCACCGCCGCGAGGAGCATGGTCATCAACTGGGTCGTGGACC
>Ga0118677_10014261_pt1 | contig 11258 bp, 11 predicted proteins | sample AliMusrvi5mmetaG_FD_86154 | JGI IMG/M metagenome (GOLD analysis project Ga0118677, IMG submission 86154)
TTTTGAGACGCCGGGCCATCCCGGCACGGTGATCGAAATCTCCGACATCAGCGGCGGCAAGGGGCGGTTCTTCGAGAAGGTGAAGGCAGCGGCCGCCAATTGGGACGGCAGCGATGCGGTGCGGGTGATCGGGCCGGCGCAAACAAAAGCCTGAATGCCGGCGTGGCTGACGCAGTCCGCCGGTTGATCCGCCTCAAGCGATCACGATCCGCCGGGGATATGTTGATACCCGCGCAGTCCGCCTGTCGGCTGCGGAAGCCACGTAAGCGCTGCGCCATGATAGCAGGCGCTCAGAGGTCTGTCGGGAGCGCCAGGGATGAACAAGCTGAAGATTCCGCATGATGCGCTCGTGTTCGTCGGGGATGGCCGCAAGGCGATCTTCCTGCGCAACGAGGGCGACGAGAAATACCCCAACCTGAAGACCGAGCGCGTGTTCGAGGAAGAGAATCCGCCGACCCGAGAGCAGGGCACCGACAAGCCCGGGCACCTCGGCAAAGCCATGGGTTCGGGCCGCCGTAGCGCGGTCGAGACGGCGGATTGGCATGATCTCAACGAGCACCGCTTTGCCAAGACGGTTGCGGGCGCGATGGAGAGGTTGATGCGGGAACGAAAGGCCCCGGCCCTGGTGATCGTGGCGCCACCGCGAACGCTCGCGGACGTGCGCAATGCCTTGCATGCGGACGTTGCCGCGCTGGTTATTGCGGAAGTCAACAAGGATCTCACCCGGCATCCGGTAGGAGACATCGAGAGGCATCTGACCGGCGGCTAGTGCGCCGGTTTCCACGTTTCGCCTTCCTTGACGTAGCTGCGCTTCACCGCCGCCCAGGCGGTGCGATGGGCGATCTCTTCCTGCCGTTCCTCGCCGGCATGGGAGGCGCGGGCCTGCACCACATCGGTGACGGCGGTGACGCCGTTCCAGGCGAGATAGGCGGTCAACTCGGCGGCGGGGGTGTCGATGGGGGAGAAGCCGTAGGAACGATAGACCCGGGAGATGGTCTCGATGACGCGGCTGCGCAGGGCGCAGGAGTCGGGGAGGAAGTCGCGGAAACCGGATGGGGGGGTGGTGGGGATCGTGCTCATATGACTATTTTAGTAAATCTGCACTCGAAATTCGGCTTTCCCGGTTTTGTAGTATTTCTTCCATGCTCAAGGTCTTCTACGGCCCCTTCCACCCGGATCTGGAAGACGCCTTCGCCGCCCGCCTCGCCGAACTCTCAGCCCTCAAGCAATCCATCGCCGTGGTCGCCCCGTCCCGCCGCATGCTCGAGCGCCTTGAACGCCTGGCCGCAGTCGAGAAGAACCTGCCGCTGCTCGACTGCCACTTCCATACTTTCAATAGCCTGGCCCTGGCCGTCACGGAAGGCGCCCGCGGCGAAGATCAGCTAATCTCCGACCCCGTGTTCCACGACCGCGTCGTCGACTCGCTCCTGACCGAACAGCCCGCCCTTGGTCGCCTCTTCGGCGGCGAAGCCCGGCCTCGGGCCCTGGCCAGCGCCCTGCGCGGAAGCCTCCGCGACCTTATCGACGCCGGCGTCTCGGCCGCGGACATCGAGGAAGTCTTCGGTGAAGAGCTCGTGCACCAACCCGAAGAGCGAGCGCGCCTGCAAGCCCTGCTCGACCTCTGCCGCCGCTACGAAAGCCGCCTCGCCGAACTGCGCATCGCCTCGCCCGCTGCCGTCACGCGCCTGGCCGCGCAGCAGGCCGAGACCAGCGAGTTCCTCGGGCGGTTCCAGGAAGTCCTCTACTACGGCTTCTACGACCTGACCGGCCTCCAGCTCGAATTCTTCGAGGCCGTCTGTTCGCGCTGCCCCACCCGCGTCTACTTCCCGTTCCGCAAAGGCCATCCTGCATTCCGTTTCGCTGAACCATTCTTCGAACAGAAGCTCATGGCTCACGACGCGGAGGAAGTCCCGCGCTCATCCCAAGGCCGACCTGTGCTCGACTCGGCGTTGGACGGCCTTTTCAGCCCGGAGTCCAAGCCCGCCCCGTCACCGCTCACTGTGATGTCCGCCTCCGGCGCCCGCGATGAAGCCTGGGCCGCGGCCAAGGAGATCCTGCGCCTCGTGGAGAACGAAGGCTGCTCCTACGAGGACATCGGCCTCGTCGCCCGCACGCTCGAGCCTTATCGCAACGCGCTCGTCGAAGTCTTCCGCGAGAACGCCATCCCTCTCCACATGACCGGCGGCGAGACCCTCCTGCGCCATCCCTTGGCTAAATGCGCCTTGAACCTACTGACCTTGCGCCAGCGCGATTTCCCGGCCGAGGTCCTGGAAGACGTCTTCTCTTCACCCTATTTCCGCGGACCCGTCCCAGTCTCGAACTGGAGACGGCTCATCGAGCATCTCGGCATCCACGCCGGCTGGCTGCAGTGGCGCGGCAAACTCGAGAAACACGCCCGCGGCCCGGTCCAGCTGCGTCCCGAGGAAGCCCGCGACGGCGGTCCAGGCTTTCTCGTGCCCAAAAAGGATGTGGAAGCGCTCTGGAAGTTCGTCTCAGGATTACAGGAAGAGCTTTCCGGCCAGAAAGGACTCTCCTGGTCCGCCCGGGCTCGCCAAGCCCGAGCCCTTCTGGAGAAGAACCTCCATCTGCCCAAGGACGCCGACGCTCGCGAGCTCGCGGTCTGGGAAGCAGTCATGGTCGAGCTCTCCTCATTGGAAGCCTTCGACCTCTTGCGGGAGCCCTGCGACGCGGCCACCTTCCTGGAGACCTTTTCGGACAAGCTGCGCCGCGCCGCTCTTGATGTGGAAAGCGGCGGCTGCGGCGTGCGCGTGCGCGACGCCATGGACGCGCGCGGCGAAAGCTTCCGCGTCCTCTTCCTCCTCGGCCTCAAGGAAGGCCTCTTCCCGCGCACCGTGCTCGAAGACCCGCTTCTGCGCGATAGCGTGCGCGCTGCTTTGCGCCATCCGGCCGGCTACTGGATCGCGCAGAAGGCCGCGGGTCATGAGGAAGAGCGCCTGCTCTTCTATCTGATGGCAGCCTCCGCCAAGGAGCGGCTTGTCTGCGTGTTCCCGCGCTCGGACGAAGCCGGCCGCGCTCAAGTGCCTTCGCTCTATCTGCGCGAGCTCTGCCGCGTCTCCGGCTTCGACTTCTCCGGCGGCGCCGTGCGCCACGTGCCGCGCCAGCCCGCGGCCAAGCTGGCCCAGTTGGAAGGCGAGACCGCCGCGCCGCAGGAATTGGTCCTGCGCCTGGCCTTGGAAGGACACCGCGCGCAAGGCCGCCTGCCTGAGTCCATCGCGGACGCGCGGCTCTTGGACGAGGTCCTGGAGCGCGCCTCGGCCATCGGAGCTTGGGGCCAGGCCGGGCCCTTCGACGGCCTGGTCGAGCCGCCCCAGGAGTTCCTCAAGACCTTGGCGCGCAAAGGCCTTTCGCCCAGCGCCCTCGACAGCTTCGCCTCCTGCCCGTTCCAATTCTTCGCGGCCCGCGTCCTCGGCCTGGGCGAGCCTGAGGATGCGGCCCGTTTGGGCGAAGTCCCCGCCTCCTTGCGCGGCCGGATCTACCACGAGATCTTGGAGCGCTTCTATCGCGGAGCGCCGGCTTCGCTCTGGGATCGCGATGCGGCCTGGGATGAGCGCCTGCAGGCCAGCGTGGCGGCGGTCTTCGCCGAGCGCGGCTGGCAGGAGATGGGCGTCTATCCCGTGCTCTGGCAGGCTGTGCGCGAGGTGATCACGGAGAATCTGCAGGAGTTCCTGGCCTGGGACCGGGCCGAGGCTCTGCGCACCGGCCTGCGGCCGGAGCGCTTCGAGGAGCACCTTGAAGGCGAAGCCGCGGGTCCCCGGCCTCGGGAGCTCGCGGAAGTGAAGTTCCACGGCATCGCGGACCGCATCGACCGCGCCCCGGACGGCCGGTGGCGCGTGGTGGATTATAAGACCCGCTGGGGCCGAGGGGGCAGCCTCAGCCGTCTCGCCGGGCAGGGCAAGCTCCACCAGCTCCCGCTCTACGCGGAGCTGGGCCGCTCTTTACCGGGACACGATGAGCTGGAGAGCGCCTGCCTCTACGTCCTGGAAGACTCCCTGGAGACCACGGGCCGGGAGCGCTGCCGCCGTTATGAGGCGGAGCGGCTCAAAGAGGACCGGGAAGGGTTCCTGGAGGCGGTCGCCGCGCGGCTGCGCCAGATGCGCGGCGGAAGATTCCCCATCACGCCTGAAGATGGAGAGCATGGGATCTGCAGCTGGTGCCCATTCCCGTTGCTGTGCCGCAAGAGCCACGGCCCTTCGCGGGTGCGCGCCGCGACTTTGGCCCCCGGGGCCGTCCCGGCAGAAGCTAAGTCCGGGAGATGAGCAGGACGCCCGCGGTCACGAATCCGATGCCGGTCCAGCGCGTCATGCTCACGGCTTCGCCCAGAATGGCCTGGGCCAGCAGGGCCACCACCACGTAATCCATGGCGGTCATGGGCAGGACCTGGGTGATCTTGGCCCTGGAAAGGAGCATCAGGTAGACGCAGAAGAAGGTGGCTTGCAGGGCCACGCCCAGCATGACCCAGTGGTTGGTGACGGCGCGCCAGGCCATGGGGCCGAACATCCCGGGCCCGGCCTCGGTCATGTCTCCGATGGTGCGCATGCCCTTGGAGAGCAGGACATGCCCGGTGCCGCCGATCGTGACGGCGATAAGGACGATGAAAAAAGTTTTGGCCAAATGACCTCCGGAAATCTACGCAAAAATATTATACCAATTCGAATCCATCCCTGCGGGCATCGGATTTGACGTTGTCTTGACCCGCCGCGTCTAAAATATCTTCGTCCCCGGACCGGGACCGGAGATTTCTATGGAGACCATGAAAGCGGTGCGGATCTATTCCTATGGCGGCCCCGAGGTGCTCCGCTACGAGGACGCGCCGCGGCCGCGGCCGGGCGACCGGGAGATCCTGGTCCGCGTCCACGCGGCCGGGGTCAATCCCGTGGATTGGAAGGCCCGGGAGGGCTATCTCAAGGACCTGCTGCCCTATCGACTGCCCTTCACCCCGGGCTGGGACCTCTCCGGCGTGGTCGAGGCCCTGGGTCCCGGCGTCGTCGGCTTCCGGATGGGCGACGAGGTCTACAGCCGGCCGGACCTCGCGCGCGACGGGGCTTACGCGGATTACATCGTCATCCGCGCGTCCGAGGCCGCGCTCAAGCCGCGCACCCTCGACCATATCCACGCCGCCGCGATGCCGTTGGCCGCGCTGACGGCCTGGCAGGCGCTCTTCGATGCGGCGGACCTCCAGGAGGGCCAGAAGGTGCTCATCCATGGCGGGGCTGGAGGCGTGGGCAGCTTCGCGGTGCAGTTGGCCAAGTGGAAGGGGGCTGTGGTGGCCGCCACCGCCTCCGCGGGCAACCAGGAGTTCCTGCGGGACCTGGGCGCCGACCAGGCCGTGGACTACCGCGGTTCGCCGTTCGAGGAGACCGTCTGTGGCGTGGACGTGGTGCTGGACACCATCGGAGGCGAGACCCAGAAGCGCTCCTGGAAGACGCTCCGGCGCGGGGGCATCATGGTCTCCACGGTCAACCCGCCCTCGGATGAGGACGCCCTGCTCTACGGCGCGCGCAAGGCCTCGGTCTGGGTCCAGTCCAGCGCCAGGCAGCTGGCGGAATTGGCGGCGCTCGTCGATTCCGGCGAGCTGCGGCCGTTCGTGGAGACCATCCTGCCGCTGGCCCAGGCGCGCCGCGCCCAGGAGATCAGCCAGACGGGTCATGCCCGCGGCAAGATCGTCCTGCGCGTGGCGCCGCCCGTGACCGCCGTCTGGGCCACGGTCGCGCGCGAGGCGGCGCTTGCCTAGACGGGTCCCGGCTACCAGCGGCGCTCACGCCGCCAGTTCAAGGTCGGCGGGCTCTGGCGGGTCGTGAAGAGCAGCCCCTTCATGATGCGCGAGGACTTCCCCGCCAGGGACTCGGACATGGTTCTGGCGTAGAGCCGGCCCGCCGCCTCCGGGCTCATCCGGCCCTGCGCGATCTCGTCAGCGAGGTTGAGGGCGAGGAAGTTGCTCTCCTCGCTGGAGGAGCGCGCTGTGAGCTCCTGGCTCCGGGCATCATAGTCCACGCCGTGGCCGAAGCCGGCCAAGGCGGGCCATTCCTCCTGGGGGACCTCATAGCGGACCGCCTGCTCCAGGACGTCCTGGCTGGAGTACGGCCAGGAGGCGGTCTTGTGCACCACGGTCCTCAGCCACGGGCCATTGTTGGACCAGGCCAAGTGGACCGCGTCGACCTCGTCGGGCGGGCCGTATTCCTCCATCATGCTCCGGGCCGCCAGGGCGGAGTAATCCGGCCAAGCGGACAGGACCGTCTGCGCCTGCGTCGTCTTGTCGCGGCCGATGAAATCCCGCGCCTCCTGCCAATCCCAAGACGGCCAAGCGGTCGCGGCCGCCACGCTCAGGATCGCGGCTGCGGCTCCTGCTGCCAATGCGGCCTGCCGACCGGACTTCATATGAACCTCCGTCCCCGCACCCTCAGTGTAGCCCCGGCGGGTAAAATCATTGTCAAGATCCGAGGCGGCGGCCGCGCCCCGCTTGACGGTTTCTTGATTCATTCGCGTTACTCTATCGACGGCGCGAGGCAGGGCCGCAGGGAGCGCTCGGAGGAGTCATGCAGAGCCACGTGAAGCCCGTCCCCGAGGATTATCATTCCTTGACGCCGGTGCTCTCGGTGCGCGGCGCCGCCGAGGCCATCGAATTCTACAAGAACGCCTTCCACGCCCGGGAGCTCATGCGCCAGACCGGCCCGGAGGGCCGGATCGTCCATGCCGAGCTCAAGATCGGGGACTCGATCTTCCTGGTCGAAGAGGAGTCATCGGAGGCGGGTCGCCTCTCGCCCACGGCCTTGGGCGGTACGCCGCTCGGGCTGTATCTCTACGTCGCGGACGCGGACGCGGCCTTCGCGCGCGCGCGCTGCGCGGGAGCGAAGGTGAAGAAGCCCCTGGCGGACATGTTCTGGGGCGACCGCTGCGGCCAGCTGAGCGACCCCTTCGGGCACGTCTGGGCCGTGGCCACGCACCAGGAGGACCTGACGCCGAAGCAGATCCAGGAGCGGGCGGAGAAGGAATCCTCGCTCCCGGCTCCGGTCTGAGTCGAGGCCCCGATGAAGCTCCAAAGCACCAACCGTTTGGCCGCCGAGACCAGCCCCTATCTCCTGCAGCATGCCCACAACCCCGTGGACTGGTATCCCTGGGGGGCGGAGGCCTTCGCCAAGGCCCGGCAAGAGGACAAGCCGGTCTTCCTCTCCATCGGCTATGCCGCCTGCCACTGGTGCCACGTGATGGAGCGCGACTCCTTCGAGGACGAGGAGGTCGCCCGTAGCCTCAACGAGGACTTCGTGGCCGTCAAGGTCGACCGCGAGGAGCGGCCGGACGTGGACCAGCTCTATATGGCTGCGGTCCAGGCCCTGGGCCAGCAAGGCGGCTGGCCGCTCTCGGTATGGCTGACCCCGGCCCTGAAGCCCTTCATGGGCGGCACCTATTTCCCCAAGGCGGGTTTCTTGGCGCTGCTGCGCGAGACCGCGCGGCTCTGGAAGACTCGGCGCACGGACGTCCTCGACGACGCCGTGGCGGTGGCGCAGTATCTGCAGGACGCCGCGCGCGCGGTCCAGCCGGGCGTCGTCGAGCCCGACGACGTCCTGGAACGGGCCGCCCGACAGTTGGCGCAGGATTACGACCCCGTCAGCGGCGGGTTCTCGCCCGCGCCGAAGTTCCCGCAGGCGTCCGTGATCCGGTTCCTCCTGCGCCGGCATCTGCGCACCGGCGAGCCGGAGCCTTTGGCCATGGCCGAGCGCACCCTGCAGTCCATGGCGCGGGGCGGCATCTACGACCAGCTGGGCGGGGGCTTCCATCGCTACTCCACGGACGCCCAGTGGCTCGTGCCGCACTTCGAGAAGATGCTCTGCGACAACGCCCTGCTGGCCGCCCGCCTCACCGACATGTTCGGCGGCATCCGCGTCGTCCGCTCGTTCCGCCGCGAACGCTCCGAGGCCCGCGAATTCTCCGCCGCCCAGAACACCATGATCCGCAAGCAGCAGTACACGGCCGTCCTGGGCCGGTTCCTGTCCACCGGCTGGAGCCTCTTCGGCCCCGCCATCGGCATCGTCATCCTCTGGTACGGCGGCCTGCGCGTTCTGGCCGGCCTGGCCACGCGCGACCCCCACGCCCTGACCGCTGGCGACGTGATCCTGTTCCAACTCTACATCTTCCAGGTGATCGGCCCCATCACCCAGATGATCGAATCGTTCCAGCAACTCCAGCAGAACCTGGGGGCGTTGGATCGCGTGGTGGATGTCCTGGAGCAACCGCTGGACATGCCCGACCACCCGGACGCCAAGACTCTCGCCCACCCGCGCGGCGAGATTGAACTGCGCGATGTGACGTTTGGATACACCAAGGAAAAGAGCGTCATCAAAGGCGTGTCGCTGCGTATACCGGCGGGCACGACACTGGCCATTGTCGGCCCTTCGGGCTCCGGCAAGACGACGCTGATCAATCTGATCGCGCGGTTTTTTGATGTCGACGGGGCCGCAGCGTCCGGACGCGGAGCGGGGTCGGGCATCTATCTTGACGGCGTCGATATCCGGATGCTTAAACGCGAGCCGTACCGGCAGCTTTTTGCCATGGTGCTGCAGGATGTGTACCTGTTTGACGGCACGGTGGCCGACAACATCGCCTACGGCCGGCGGCACGCGACACGCGAGCAGATCATGGAGGCGGCGCGGCAGGCGAATGCCCACGAGTTTGTCATGGAAATGGAGCACCAGTACGACACGATCATCGGGGAGCGTGGGAACAAGCTTTCCGGCGGGCAGAAACAGCGGATCTCGATCGCGCGGGCGATCCTGGCGGACCCGCGCATTCTCATTCTGGATGAGGCGACCAGTTCGCTCGACACGCATTCCGAGCATCTGATACAAAACTCGCTGCGGGAGTTGATGGCCCGGCGCACGACGCTGGTTATCGCCCACCGGCTATCCACGATCATGCATGCGGATCGGATTGTGGTGCTGGTGGAGGGACAGATCGTCGAACAGGGGACGCACGAGGAGTTGCTGGCGCTGGGCGGGACGTATCATTCCATGTTCACGCAGCAGTTTGAACGCCACCGCGATCCGACGCTGGAGCGGATTGAATGGCAGGCGCCAGAGGCCCTGCTCGAACCCAAACCGGCATGATACACCAGCGCTTTCTTCGTCCTCACACCTCGGCTATGCTTGTGCTATGAAGATCCAACCGCTTACCAGCCTGCAACGCCGTCCCAATCAGATCCTCGCGGCTCTCAAACGCAACCAGAGGCCAGTCTTGCTGACCGACAATGGCAAGCCCGCGGCCTACCTCCTTGACGTCGCCGCCTATGAGGCCTCCCAGCAACGCACCAACCTTCTTGAGGCTTTGGCGCGCGGAGAGCAAGACATCCGCGAAGGTCGTGTTTTGACCCACGCCCAAGTCAAGAGAAAGCTTGCCCGATGGCTGCCCAGATAATCTGGACGCGCTTGGCGATGGAGGACCTCGACGAAATCGCCGAGTACATTGCGTTAGACAAGCCTTCCGCAGCCGTGGCGTTGGTTCAGAAAATACTGACTCTAACGGAGCAACTCGCCGCCTTCCCACGAAAGGGTCGGCGTTTACCCGAACTTCCCAAGACCCGCTATCGCGAGCTTATCGTCCCGCCCTGCCGCATCGTCTACTTGTTCAGCGCCCCCACCGTCCACATCGTCCGCGTCATCCGCAGCGAACGCCTCTTGCAGCGTAGCATGCTGCCCAACGCATAACCTCGCCCGGAGAACGTTTGCAGGCTTAGCCCTTGTGCTCGCCGCGCTGCCGCCGCAGCTTCTCGCGCAGTGCCAGAAACGCCACGCCCGGCCCAAACAACCAGAGCAGCGCGGTCAGCCCGAACACCAAACCGGTATACGAACCTTTCGCGCAGTAGCAGTTCTCTTTGATGCCGCCGGCGTGCTCGGCGGTAAGGGCCTGGATCGGCCCAGACACCAGGACTTCCAAGATGCTGCCCACGGCACATTCGCCGCAGTTGGGGGCGCAAGGTATACTGTCATTATCGACCGCCGGGTGCATCGCCGGCGTGAAAAAACGGAACTCGAGCGCCGCCGAGTTGACGCCACCTGATATAAGCGGGTAGCCTACCAGAGGACTATTTTGTCGGCTATTGCGACGGACGGAAACATCGGCCGGCGCAGTGCCTTTGTTGCACTCGAAAGGACCCCCGCATGACCTCCACTGGTACCGTGATCTCGGAAAGCAAAGCCACCACCCGCCCGCAGACGTATCGCCCGCTCGACCCGATATTCAACCCCAAGACCGTCGCCGTCATCGGCGCCACGGAAAACCCGGGCACCGTCGGCCGCACCGTGCTGTGGAATCTCGTGCGCTCGCCCTTTGGCGGCACCGTCTTTCCCGTCAATCCCAAGCGCCCCGGCGTGCTCGGTATTAAAGCCTATCCCTCCATCAAAGATGTGCCGGAAACCGTGGATTTGGCCGTCGTTTGCACGCCCGCTTCCACGGCCCCGGGCCTCGTGGGCCAGTGCGTCGACGCCGGCGTCCGCGGCATGATCGTCATTTCCGCCGGCTTCAAGGAACTCGGCGCCCCGGGCATCGAATTGGAACGCCAGATCATGGTCGAAGCCCGCCGCTCCAAGATCGGCATGCGGATCATCGGCCCCAACTGCCTGGGCATCCAGAACCCCATCATGGGCCTCAACGCCACCTTCGCCAACGGCATCGCCAAGGCCGGCAACATCGCCTTTATCTCCCAATCCGGCGCCCTGTGCACCGCCATTCTGGATTGGTCGTTCCGGGAACAAGTCGGCTTCTCCTCCTTCGTCTCCTTAGGCTCGATGCTGGATGTCGGTTTCGGCGACCTCATCGACTACCTCGGCGATGACCCGCGCACCAAGGCCATCCTGATTTACATGGAGACCATCGGCGACGCCCGGCGGTTCATCTCCGCGGCGCGTGAAGTGGCGCTCACCAAGCCGATCATCGTCATCAAGGCCGGCCGCACCGCTGCCGCCGCCGCGGCCGCCGCCTCGCACACCGGTTCCATGACCGGCTCCGATGATGTCCTCGACGCCGCCTTCCGCCGCGCGGGCATCCTGCGCGTCAACAACATCGCCGAACTCTTCGATATGGTCGAAGTGCTCGCCAACCAGCCCCGCCCCAAGGGCCCCCACCTGACAATCCTGACCAATGCCGGCGGCCCCGGCGTGCTGGCCACCGACTCCCTGATCCTCGGCGGCGGCGAACTTACCAAGCTCTCCGACAAGACCATGGGCGAACTCAACACCCTACTGCCGCCC
>Ga0118677_10014263_pt1 | contig 11257 bp, 7 predicted proteins | sample AliMusrvi5mmetaG_FD_86154 | JGI IMG/M metagenome (GOLD analysis project Ga0118677, IMG submission 86154)
GCCCCGGCCATGGTGAGCAGCACGGACGCCTGGGCGTCCTGCTGCTCGCGGGCAAACGGCTCGCGTCGGGGCAGCACCAGATGCACGCGCACCGCACGCACGCCGGCGATGCTGCGGATCGTGCGTGCCAGTTCGCCTTCCAGCGCGCGTGCCTGATTGAGGCTCTGTTGGAACTGGTTGGCGGTGAGACCATCGCCGCGATCGAAGATTTCGTAGCCGATGGACCCGCCGGTCGGCAGGCCGTCCTTGGCCAGCAACAGACGCAGGCGTGCCACCTGGTCGCTTGGCACCATGATCTGCCCACCTGCACCCGCCAACTGATGCGGCACGTGCTGGCGCTCCAGGACCTCGACCACCTGGCCGGCCTCGCGCGGATCGAGATCGGCATAGAGCAGCGCCATGCGCTCGGTGGGAGCACGCAGCATGAGCAGCGCCAGCAGGCCGAAACAGGCCACCATCACAAGATACACGGAGATGATCTGAATGCGCCGTCCCCCGACAATCTTCATCACGCCGATGATGCGTTTCTGTTGCAACAGCAGCCCGTTGATCACGTTGATCACGAGGAAACCGCTGAACACAAGCGCCAGGCTGCCAACCATTGTCAGGATCAGCCCGATGCCGTTGAGTTGCGCTATCGCCCAATGCTCATGGTTCTGGTTCACCACGATGGCTCCGGCGCTCACACCGCGCTGGCGCAACTGCTCGCGCAGGGTATTAGCGATCTGGTTCACATCCGGCCCGGGCTGAAACAGCGACGCCGCGTCGGGCAGTGGGTGCGGTATGGTGATGTACATCCGGTTGTAGTCGACCGGCAAGTTCAGTTGATTAAACGTGCGTCGCGACACGTAAGCCTGGATGCGCGTGCTGACGATGCCGCTCTGGATCGTGACGTCGTGAACCGTGCCCGCATAGGTTAAGTCATAATGCCGATCCGTATTCAGCTTGATTGATACGGCATCGCCCATGTGGATGGGCAACTTTTCGATGAAGCTGCGTTCGATCAGGATCTGACCGCGGTCAGGCGGCCACGCCCCCGTCTCCGAGCTGATCTTGTTGATATCGATGTGCGTGAAGTCGTCGTAGGCCAGCAGGGTGAGGTTGTGTGTCACGCCAGCGATATCCAGTTCGCCCGAATACGTGGTCACACCCTCGGCGCCGGCAACGTTGGGTTGGCCGGCTACCCAGCGCACGAGCGTGTCATCAAACGCTGGCAGGTCGATCGCGATGTCATACGCATTGGAAGCGCCATACTCATCGCTCAGGTTGGAGCTGACTTCTGTGCGCGCGATCAGCAACCCTGCGAACGATGTCACGCCCACAGCAATGGACAGGATCACCAGCGATGTGCGCGACATATTCGCCCACAGGTCGCGCAGCACTTTCTGCCAACGCGGATCAAGCATTGAAAGCACCTTCGGCATGGACGGGAGCGCCAGGCGCGACTGAAAGCGCCTTCGGTGGCGCAACCGTTGCCGGGTTGGTTGTCCTGGCGGGATTGCGGATAAAGTCCGAGACGATCTGCCCATCGGTCATCGAGATCACCCGATTCATCCGGCGCGCCATTTCCGCGTCGTGCGTCACCATCACAAATGTCTTCCCCTGATTCACCAGCGACTCGAACAAGTTAAAAACCGCCTCTGCCGTCTTTGAATCCAGGTTGCCGGTGGGTTCGTCTGCAACGATGATGGGCGGGTCATTGGCCAGGGCGCGCGCAATCGCCACGCGTTGTTGCTGCCCGCCTGACAGCATGGTCGGCAGCTTTTTTGCCTGCTCAGTGACCTCCATCAAATTCAGCAGGTACATCGCGCGTTCGCGCCGCTCCCTGCGCGTGTACTTATTGCAAAAGTCCATCGGGAGCATCACATTTTCGATGACCGTGAGGGTGGGAAGCAACTGAAAGAACTGGAATACCACGCCCATGCTGACCCCGCGCCATGCGGCCATGCGGTCCTCATCCAGGTGATGGATGGCGCTGTCGTTGACATAAACCTCGCCATTCGAGGGATGATCAATTCCTGTGATCATGTTGACCAGGGTGGACTTGCCACAGCCTGACTTGCCGACGATGCCGACAAACTCGCCGCGATCGATTGACAGGTTAATCCCTTTCAATGCCATGAAATCGCCGGCTTCGGTCTTGTAGACCTTCTTGATGTCGCGCAAATCAATAAGATGCGTATCGTCAACGCCCCGTTTGGCGTTGTTGCTGTTCACATTCGACTTACCAAAAATCTTCCACATGTTGTGGATTAACGATACAAACCAGGCTGGCTATAGCCAAGTGAGCAGCGTCACCCATCCGTCACATGACACGCGTCATATAACGGATGGGCGCCACATCCGGCGCATGCTCCCCCTCTGTAGGGGCAATCCCTTGCGGTTGCCCTCTGTTGCTCTCTGACGGTTGCTCTCTGTTGCCCTCATGCCGTGCCCTCTTGCGTGTGACGGATTGGTGACACCTCCGGCATATGATCCCCTATAATCTTAATGATGGCACAGACGATTCGTCTGCTTCGATACGGCTTGTTGTTGCGCGCCGCGCTCTCCCTCATCGAGGCTGTGGTTTCGTCTCAACAATCCGCCATCGCGCCCTGGCTGCGATTGATAGCCGATGCCCCTTACTTCGTCGCGTTGGTTCTGATCCTGTATGGAGAAAGACGCGGCTGGCAAAGTCCCCGCTATCTCGCGATGCTGCTGACGGGAACGGTGCTGTTCTATTCTGCCGAGGTTATTCTTGCAGCCATTGTCACCGTCTTCAGTGGGGCCGATACCATAGCCAGGGACTTTTCTGCGCAACTACTAGACCGCATGTGCCGCCGGGATGACGGCGGTTTTCTGTCCGGACGCCTCAACACCAATGCCTACTCCAACGTGGGTATCATGATCAGTATCGTTCCGCCCCTGTTGGGCGCGTGGCTGGGGGGTGGGCGCAGCGTCCCGCGCTGGGTATGTCTGGCTGTTGGAGCTGATCTGGTGAACCGGCTGTGCGTGAACATCGCGTTAGGGAGTTCCGTCCCTCTGCGGGCGCAACTGTTTGATTTCCTGACACAGGCAATCGTTATCACGATGATCTGCGTCTTTGCCGGCAGTCTGGCTGACCGCGAACGCGAGGAGCAACGCCAATTACAGGTTGCCAACCGGCGCCTGGCGGAACAGGCGCGCACGCAACAGCAACTGGCGGCTTCGCGCGAGCGTGTGCGCATGGCGCGCGATCTGCATGACACGTTGGCGCATACCCTGGCGGCGCTGGCGGTGCAATTGGAAACCGTCGATGCAGCGCTGGACTATCCGGAGCCAACAGCGCGCGAAAAACTGGCGCGCGCCAGCACGCTGGCACAAGAAGGCCTGCAGAGCACGCGCAACGCCATCATGGACTTGCGCGCCACGCAGATAAAAGACATCGGGCTGGTCGCGGCGTTGCGCCGCCACATTGAGTTGATTGCGCCGCATAGCCAGAGCGCCATCACGTTTGAGACCAATAGCGCTGAACCGGAGTTATCGGACGATATCGCAGATGGGCTATATCGGATCGCCCAGGAAGCGCTTAACAACGTGATCCGGCACGCCGGCGAAACGCGCGCAGTGGTGAGCATTGTCGTCAGCAATACACAGCCGCGCGTCCTGAAGCTGCGAGTGCAGGATGATGGATGTGGGTTTGACGTGAGCCGGCAGGACGCGCAGCGATTCGGCCTGCGCGGTATGCGCGAGCGCGCCGAACTGATCGGCGCACAAATGCAGATAAACAGCACAATCGGCAAGGGAACGACGGTGGTAGTGCGGCTGGAACTCCCTGAGGAGGGCGGCAATGGCGAAGATTCGCGTGCTCGTGGCGGATGACCAGGAGATCATCCGGGAAGGTCTGACCTTCATCCTGAACAAGACGGAGGATATCGAGGTTGTGGCGACGGCGGAGAATGGTCAGGATGCCGTGGCGCAGGCGCGCCAATACCGCCCGGATGTGGCGCTGATGGATATCAAAATGCCGGGTATCGACGGCATCGCCGCGACGCACATCATCACCACTGAACTGCCGGAGACGCGCGTCATCATCCTGACCACCTACGACACTGACGATCTGGTCTACGAGGGCATCCGCGCCGGCGCACAGGCCTATCTGTTGAAAGGCGCCAAAACCGCGCGGCTGGCTGATGCGATACGCGGCGTGCACGCCGGGGAAGCGCTACTCGACCCCGCGCTTGCGTTGAGGGTCATGGACGAGTTTCGTCGTATCAGCGCATCCAACCCGGCGGCGCTGCGCGATGCACTAGACGCCGCTCAGCAGAATGAGTCGGCGCTGGAGGCGCAACGGCTCTCGCCGCGAGAAATGGAAGTGCTGGCGCTGCTGGCGCAGGGGCTGAACAACAAAGACATCGCGGCCACGCTGTACTTGACAGAAGGCACGATCAGGAACTACATCAGCAGCATCATGAGCAAACTGCATGCCAATGATCGCACCCAGGTGGTCATCAAGGCGGCTCAGAAACGGCTGATCAAGCTGGATTAATCCTCTGGATTAACCCTCCGGGTTAACCCTTCAGCACGGCTTCCAGCACCTGCACCGGGTGCAGCGGTTTGCGACCGCCACCAAGCTGTTCGATCTGCTCACGGCATGACGTGCCCGGCGCGACAATGAGCGTGTCCGGGCTGGCCGCCCGCACCGCTGGCAGCAGCGACAGTTCGCCAACCTGCTGTGAAATTTCGAAGTGCTCGGCCTCGTATCCAAATGCGCCGGCCATGCCGCAACACGAAGAATCGACTTCCGTGACGCGATAACCGGCCATGCCCATGATCTGCCTGGCGCCTTTGGTGCTCCACACTGCTTTCTGATGGCAGTGCCCGTGAAACAGCACTTCGCCATTCGCGGCGAAACGCGGCTTCAGCAACACATTGCGCGTCCCATCGGCCAACGCGCTCACAAGGAAATCCTCAACCGATTGCGTCGCTTTGCCGACAGCTTCCGCATCCTCGCCCGGCAGTAAATCGAGGTAGTCGTCCTTGAGCATCGCGATACAGCTCGGTTCCAGCCCCAGGATCGGGATGCCCTGACGCGCGAGTGGCGCAAGCGTCGCAATATTGTGCTTCGCCAGCGGAACCACTGCCCCCGGCTGTCCCTGCGATACCAGCGTGCGACCGCAACACTTCGTCTTCGGCACGATCACGTTGAATCCCGCCCGCTCAAGCAACTCGACTGCCGCTATGCCGATCTCCGGGTTGTTGTACTGGGTGAAGGTGTCCACAAACAGCGCGACCGTCGACTTTGGATCGGCAGCCACTGAGGGGCTCAGCGCCGGTTTGGCGTGTTTCTTCCACCACGCGCTGAAGGTCTTTGGCGCAAAGAGGGGCATCGGGCGTTTGGACGTGACGCCCATCCATCCGAAAACCGTGCGTGCCAGCGGCAGCTTCAACGCCCAGTTCGCCAGCGGCGCGAACGGCGCGCCAAGCGCATTGAATCGGGCGATATTTCCAAACAGAAACGCCCGCAATGGCAGTCCCTTCTGCGCGTAATACTTCGCCATGAAGTCGCTCTTGAGCTTGGCCATATCCACGCTCGACGGGCACTCGGACTCGCACGCCTTGCAGGACAGGCACAGTGACAGCGCATCGTAAACCATTTCGGCAGTCACAGGCGGCGGGCTGCCATCCTCGCCGGTGTTGGCGATGCGTTCGGGCGCGAGAAGCGCGCTCTGCTCGGTGATGAAATGGCGCAGGAGGTTGGCGCGCCCGCGTGTGCTGTGCTTCTCCTCTTTGGTGGCGCGATACGACGGGCACATCACCCCGCCGTCCTGTTTGCGACAGACGCCGTTGCCGTTGCATTGCTCAACCAGCCCCGCGTACGTCTTATCCTTGCGGTACGAGAACACGCTTGTAAACGGCATAACTTTATAGTTTGGCCCGACGCGCATGGCGTTGGCCGGCCCAACCGCATCGAGGTCCTTGCCATTCACCTTCTTGTTTGGGTTCAGCAGGTCTTTGGGGTCAAGCAGTTTCTTGATCTTGCAGAAAACCTGGTAGACCTCTGGCCCATACAGCGCCTCGTTCCAGCGCGAGCGCTCATAGCCGTCGCCGTGTTCGCCGCTCATCGCGCCGCCCATCTGCTTGCACAGATCGAGCGCAGCCCGCCCGATATCGTGCATCGCCTCGACGCCTTCGACGGACTTCAAGTTCACCAGGGGGCGCACATGCAGCACGCCCGCGCTTGCATGCGCGTAAAACGCGCCGTCTGTGTTGTGGCGCGCGAATACCTTGCGCATCTCGCGCACATATTCGGCCAGCCGGTCCACCGGCACAGCCACATCCTCGATCACGGAGATGGGCTTGTACTCGCTGCGGATGCTGAGCAATATGCCCAGGCCGATCTTGCGCACGGCCCACACATCGGCCTGCGCCTGCACATCGAGCATCGTCGCCACTGAACAAGGCATTCGCTCGCTCGCGACGACGCGCTTCACGCGCTCCATCCCCGCAACGACCTCTGCCTCGCTTTCGCCGTCGAACTCGACGATCAGGACCGCATCCGGCGTGCCGCTCAGCCAGGTCATCTTGCGCGCATACTCGGGCAGGCCGCGCGCCAGGCGAATAATCAACTCGCCCAGCAGTTCAACCGAGCTCGGATCCGCGGTCAACAACGCGGGCGTGGCGCGCATAGCGTCATCCAGCGCGTCGAAAGACAGCACCACCAACCCTGTCCGGGATGGCTTCGGCATCAGATGCAACGTGGCGTCAAGCACGATCGCGAGCGAGCCTTCCGAGCCGACGATGAGCGGCGCCAGGTTGAACTCTTTGATGGTGCGCAGGTGCGATTCCATGTTCAGCGTCTGCCGGTTCAGGCTGGCGTCGAGCAACCCGGACTGCGGCATGGCCGGGTCATACGCCAGCATCTCGGCAATGTAATCCACGTTATAGCCGCTGGCGCGCCGCCACACCCTGGGGAAGTCGCGCCGGATGGCGGCATCGCTTGCCTGCACCGCCTGAATCACGCCCTTATTGATCTCGCCCAGTCTCCCTGAAGCGGCCAGCGCATCCGGCAGGCTCGCCGGGCCAAACGTCGCCAGGCTGCCATCCGCGAGCAGACAACGCATCGATTTCACGTGATCCGAAGTCATGCCATGGCGGATCGAATGGGCGCCAGTGGCATTCGTCCCGATGATGCCGCCGATGGTGGCGCGCTCACCGCTGGCCGGATCGGGGCCAAACTGCAACTTCATCGGCGCGAGCTGTTTGTTCAACAGGCTGAGCACCACGCCCGGCTGGACGCGCACTTCGCGCGCCGCCGCGTTGATCTCCAGCACGTTCGACATGTATTTGGACATGTCGATCACCAACCCAGGGCCAATCGCCTGGCCGCACAACCCGCTGCCGCCGCCGCGCGGGATCACCGGCACGCCGTGTTCAGCGCTCAGCTTCAGCGCCGCGATTACATCATTCGTCGTCTTTGGCAGCACTACGCCAAGCGGGAAGACTTGATAGTTGCTGGCATCAGTGCTGTACAGGACGCGCGTGGCGTCATCAAAGCGCACCTCGCCGGAGATATTCGTGGCGAGTGCGGCCGCAAGCGGATGGGCGGCGATTGCAGTTCGGGTTGTTGTTGTCATGGTTCTATCAGCCCATGTAATCGCGGATATTGTGCGCGGCAGCGTATGCCGCGGCCTCAGCACGGTTGTTTACATGGAGTTTGGAGAAGACGGAACTAACGTAGTTGCGGACGGTGCCTTCGCCCAGTGACAGTGCGTCGGCGATTTCGCGATTGGTTTTGCCTTCAGAAAGATAGGCGAGCACGCGCAACTCCTGTTCTGTCAAATCTGAAAATGCGCTCTCTTCTTTCTTGCGCGCCTGTTCGCGCATGCGCGCAAACACCCGCGAGGTAGTCGTCGGGTCGAGGGTGGAGTCGCCGCGACCGACTGTTTCGATCGACTTGATCAGGTCATTGCTCCCGATTTGTTTAAGAACGTATCCGGACGCTCCGGCAGCGATCGCCTCAAAGAGCGTGTCGTCGTCGCCATAGGATGTCAGCATGATCACTTTGACATCTGGCGCCGCCTGCGTGATCTCGCGACATGCCTCAATCCCGCTCATGCCATTCAGCCGCACGTCCATCACCACAATCCCGGGGCGATGCAGCAACGCCTTCCGAACGGCCTCCTGGCCGCTCGATGCTTCGTCAATTATTTCAAAATCGGGGTGACGGCCAAGTAATGCGCGCAATCCAACGCGCACCACTTCGTGATCATCAACCAGCAATAGTCTGATTTTCGACATCTCTAAATTCTAGCGTGACGACAGTCCCTTTTCCAGCCAATCCCTTCACATCCAATGATGCGCCCAGTAATCTGGCGCGTTCCTGCATGTTGCGCAATCCATGCCCAACCTTACCACTGACAGGCAGTAATCCACTGCCATTGTCGCTGATACGCAGGCACACCGCGGGGTCGGCAGTGTCACATCCATCATAACGCAACTCCACAGAAACCTGAGTGGCGCCCGCATGTCTGGAGATATTGCTTAATACCTCGCGCACAATCTGATACACGTGCTGCCTCTGCTCGGCAAGAAACTTATATTGCGGCTGTCCCTCCGTGATCCAGCGCGTCTCGATCCCGGAACGATTGCGGAACTCGCTGACGATCTGCACCAGACCGCGCGCGAGGTCTTCGTCGCCGGTCGATGTGCGCAGGTCGTATATGTAACTGCGTATCCCTTGCACGGTCTTGTTGAGCGAGGTCATCACCTGATCGAGTTGCACGCGCGCCTTGCCAAGCACTTCACTCTCGCTGACCGGAAGTTGTTGCGACACGGACACATCATCAATCGAGCGCCTCACCCCGTCGAGCACAAGTCCGGCGGCATAAATCGACTGGATGGCGCCGTCGTGCAGATCGCGGCTGATGCGCTCGCGTTCTGCATGCAACGACTTTTCGCTTTCGAGCGCCTGCGCCAAACGGTCGGCCTCGATGTGGAACACCTCCATCGCGCGCAGGAAGTTGAACGCGATCATCCCGCCAACGATCGCGCGCACAATACCCACCGGCAGGCCGATGAGATCGTAGAGGGTCTGGCTGTTGATGATGTTTCCCGGGAAGAATGAGACGGGCGTGACCAGCACACCTTCGACAATCGCATACAACAGAAACCCATATCCGGCGACGCGCAAAACCCTGATGATGCGATCGGCGCCCAGCGGCCCAACGAGACGATGGGCCTGCTGGCGCAGCCCATAGGCCACCAGAAGCGCGCTCGGCAGGCACAGCAGATACCGGAACAGCGCCTCGATAACCAGGTTGCGCGACGCGTCCGGCGGCAGAAACACATGCTGCCCAAAGAGCAGCAGGCTGGCAACCACATAAACCAGTATGGGGATGATGAATTTCAGGCGGGGCGAAATAGCTGGCTCGTTCAGCTTAAGCCCAAACCCCAGCAGCGCCATAAAGGTCGCCAGGTATACAAGCAGTTGTAGAAAGCGCAGATCTTCGATGACGACCGGGGAAAGCAACGCTGTCTGGATGGGGATGAACCCATTACCCCATGTCGCCACTGCTTCGAGCAAACCAAACGCCGCCAGCCAGGGAAGCGCGCGCACTAGTTCAAGCTTGCTGCGCTGACCCCACTGCACCGCCGTTGCCACCCCCAGGATCAAGAAAACCTGACCTTGCAAAAACTGCACGACCATGTCGTTGACCGCGAAAAACATTTTGATTTGAGAGAGTATGACTTGCCAGTCCACGCGTCAACCTCTAGACACTACAAACATGCGTGCATTACATAGCATTGTCACCGAATAACACCATCCAATACGTATAATCAACACTGTGTTCACGACTGCCGATTTTTTGCGATTCATCGCGGTCATACTGGCCTTGCCCGGAGCGTTCTTTTTCTTTCGCGCAATCGGTAGAGCGAAATCATCACGCACAGCCGCATACTATGCCATGCGGCGTGATGCAGCACTTGCATCGAACAGAGACTTATCCTCGTTTGCCATCATCGCGATTCTCGCAACCGGTCTGGCTGTGGTTAGTATATTCTTACCGCCAGAAATTACCATACCGGAACCGCTTGCGCCAGCCGCTACCCTCATCGTAACACCAACCGCCAGACCCACGCTTGCGGAGAGTGCTCCGCCCGGCGCCACGACGGCATTGTCCACGCGCAACGTGGCAACAACCGGGACGCCCGCGCCCTCATCAACACCCTTCGCCGCGCTCATGCGCCTCACGCCAACCGAGACGCCCATCGCCGCCGACGTCCCCACGCACAAGCTGGTGTTGCGCGCCATCAGTGCTGTGATCACGTCAAGTGGGCAACCCATCTCACCCACGGCAGAATTTACCAAAGGGGTAAAGAGTATCTACGTCTCTTATGATTACGTCGACATTCAGCAAAGCGCCGTAATTCACCAGGTATGGCTGCGCGATGGCAATAGCGTCTATTATGATTCTTCCACCTGGTCGCGCACCGGCACGGGAAGCGGGTACCTGACGTGGTCTCCAAAGAATGGGTTTGAACCTGGCTTGTATGAGGTGCGCATCACAGTCGGGGATGTCAAGCAATTCTCGGCGAACTTTATGGTTCACTAAGTGGTTGACCATAAGTTCTTTCAACCCGCACAGTGTTCCAGCCGCAGTTGTACTGCGGCGGCGGACGCGACGGCAGTGCAACTGCCGCCGGAACAAAGTCGAAGGAACATATGACAACCAACTCAGATGCTAAAATGCCTGACGTGAAAGGCACTCCACTGACGCGGTTTTGCGTCACACTACTCCTTTGTGGCGCGCTTGGCGCGCTCGCCGCCTGCACGCGCGCATCCGGGAACATCGCTGTGACTCGTGTTGACGCGCCGGCGCAAGCGACTACCAATGCGAATTCCACCGGCAACACAGCGGTCACTCCACCTGCCGATGCGGGTGCAGGAGCGAACAGCGTAACGGGGCTTCGACCCACGCCAGACTTTGATCCCTTGCGAAGTGTATCGTCCAGCGGCACGGTCACCGCCACCTACACCGTGCGCGCGGGCGAGACGCTGGGGGGCATTGCTGCCGCCCTGGGCATGACTGTCGCAGACCTGCAGCGCATGAACGGCATGCCGGCGGGTTCGACCAATCTCCAGATAGGGCAGACGCTCAAGTTCCGCCTGCCGATCAAGGATCACGCGCCCGCGCTCAAGTTGATCCCGGACAGCGAGATGGTCAACAGCCCCACGGCTGCACAGTTCGACGTCGCCGCGTTTATGGCGGGGCATAACGGCTACCTCAAACGCTAC
>Ga0118677_10012918_pt2 | contig 11256 bp, 8 predicted proteins | sample AliMusrvi5mmetaG_FD_86154 | JGI IMG/M metagenome (GOLD analysis project Ga0118677, IMG submission 86154)
TACAGGACTGGGTGCAATGCTGAACACGCAGAAAGGTAGCCGGCCAGCCGATAAAATTCTCACCCTGGATGGTATCACAAAAAAATTCAGCAATTTCCAAAGTACGTTCCGGATCGGTCACCGACTTTTTGAACTTAGGATTACACTCAATTAAGGTTTTGCTCATCCTGCTGATATTTCAGTTCTACCTTCGGATTAATAAATAAATCACCACTTTTTAGTCTTTGATACATCTTAGGATCTTTCCATTCAGAAACTACCTTATCCGAAAAAATGATATCATTTAAGGTGAAATTCCAATATCTCAGATCCTCTGCAAATGATTCAGCATATCCGGTGGCAGTTTCATGAACTCTAACCGAATGAAGCCTAACTTGTTTCTCTCCATTATTGAAGACGGTTTGTGAAAGGATTTTGTCGATAACGAAGAAAAACATCAGGGAATACATTTCTGCAGAGGGTGAAACCGGCATCTCTACCCATCTTTCACTCTGTTTTTTCATAAATTCCTTAAACTCTTCTGCCTCCTTGTTCCACAGGGAATAAGTGTGATCGAAGGAATCTATAAAGCTTTTAATAGGCCCTTTCATCAAACCAAAATCCATGACCATACCGCCATTATCCAATCCGCCAGAAGTAAAGAATACCTCAACAATGTAGGAGTGCCCGTGAATACTGTGCCTGCAACGATCAGAACTGCAATCCCTTACTATATGTGCTCCTTCAAAACCAAACTTTTTCCGTATTATCATTTATTCCATTGAATTATCATTTGCAAACTTACTCAAAGTTGCCAGGGCTCAATTAAAATCTTCTCATTATTTCGATCCGATCCAGGTAGCAATTTTGCTCCCTTTTTGTCCGGCTTCACTAAATGGGACCAGAATAATATTTGCCGGTTTCTGATTTGCCAGCATTTTTACCGAATAGGCCTGTTGCCAACTCCAATCTACAGGCAAGGACTTACTGACATCGGTTAGTTTTACTTTTCCTTTCAGACAAATTAGCTCAAATAATGAATCTTGCAGGTTTAGATAGCTATCAACTGCCAAAACCTGGGGACCTCTTTTCAGGGCAATTTTTCCAGGATATGATTTGCCTCCTGCTAACACTTCAACAGGTATTTCGAATGAAATGTTCACCACCTCCTTCGTATTCCATTTCCGCTCTATTTTTAATAATTTTCCGGGTACACCCTCGTATATTTGCTTTCCTATGGTCGCTGTATATTTTTTTGCCCATTCGGGAACCCTGAAATTCAAGGCAAATATCTTAGGGGCGGAGGGTTGGATGGTATATTTTACTTTCCCTTCCGACGGGAAATTGGTGGAAGACTCTATTTTCAAGGTTATCCGTGAATTGTCATGAGCTACAATAGTATCTGTGACAAATCCTGATTCAACCATCAGGATTGAAAAGACCCCGTTTATTTTACCCCAAACAAGGTCAGGAATCAGAGAAATCCCCCTGGGAATACTCGAAAGACAGCAGGAATAACCCTGATCGCATTTATAAGGTTTCGCCCCCTGCAATGCAGTATAATAACTAACGCACCCGGTCTGCGGATTTTCAGCGGCAAAAAGATGGTTATATACAGTCCGTTCCAGTTCCTGAGAATATTTCGGATCACCGGTAATCTGCAAAAGCTGAAGATTGAACTGCAACCAGGTAGTCGTTACACACCCCTCTCCCATTTTATTTTTATTTTCAGCCAACATTACTCCATCTTCCTGAAAACATTCTTCAATGCTGGAGGTTCCGGTGATATACAGACGATTGTTGCGGATATCATTCCAGGCCGTTTCAAGGAGTGCCAGATACCTGGCATTGCCGGTAATTTTATAATATTTCAATATTCCAAGAAAGCATGATAACATCTCATAGGCTTTTGCATCACCCACTTTGGTCACCTTCCCGTATTTCTCCAACCCACTGAATATTTTGGGACCGTTGGATTGTTCGAAGGCACGCAGGATATATTCGCAAAAATCAAGGTATTTCTTATCTGCAGTATACCGGTAAAGGTCAACCATGGGTTCCAGGATACTTCCGGGGGCCAGCCCGACATGCTCTCCGGCAACAATAATGTCCCGCTTTCCTGGTTCGTCGCCAAATGTCCTGCACATGAGATCACCCACTTTTTTTGCTGCTGTAAGTGCAGGTTTATTGCCCGTTATAGAGTAGTAGTTAAGCAAACCGATGATCGCATATTTATGGGCCCACACGTCCCACTCCGTCCAGTAATCCTTTGGCAGGTAAGTTCCCAGGTAACCGTCAGGCAATTGGCAGGCAATATATTGTTTCACAATGCCATCGGTTAATTTTTTTAGCCGTGCGTCATTGGTATATTTAAAAGTATTGGAGGCTGAGAACAGGAACTTGCCCACATGCTCTCCCAACCAAACCTGAGATCCCGGTCGTTTCCTGAAACCAGATAAAATTGTTGTAGAGTCGATTTGCAATAAACGTTTTTCAAGGTTAACATTCATCCGGTACCCTAAAAATCCGGAAATATCCTGAAAATTGGCTGGCACAAATTTATCGGCGATTTTATTGGGAACAACCGGTTCATAAAGCTTTATTTTAACCGGAGTACCTGCCTGAGATACAAGGATCAACAACAATAATGCGAAAATCGGGATAATTTTCATATCTAAAAGTTTTTGTAATTCAACGCTATTTTTTTGAGCACTCACAGGGTTGTCAAATAAGAGATTGGAGCGGAAAAATTTAGTTTTTAGAGAAATGCAGATGTGACTCCACATTTAACCAACACATTCGGGTTAGATGATAACCAAAGATCATGATTACACTAAATTTCGCCTGGCCCCTGAGCTTTCTGCTTTCTGAGCTCACTGTGTCGTGTGCCATAGAAAAAGTAAATCAACATTCCAACCGCCATCCAGATAATTAATCGGAGCCAGGTATCCAATGGAAGGGAATACATCTGAATCATACAGATTAGTGCCCCCAGAATTGGTACAAGCGGCACAAAAGGAGTTCTGAAAGGGCGCTTAAGATCGGGTCTTTTAACTCTTAAAAAAATGATCCCGATACAAACAATTGCAAAAGCCAGAAGAGTACCGATCGAAACCAGCTCTCCCAGAATGTTGATTGGGAGGATGCCTGCAAAAATAAAGGCAACAGAACCTGTAACTATTGTGCTGTAATAGGGGGTCTTAAACCGGGGATGAATTCTTGCAAAGCGGGAAGGGAGTAATCCATCTTTTGCCATGGCATAAAAAATCCGCGGTTGACCAAGCATCATCACCAGGATAACTGAGCTAAGACCGGCAATGGCAGCTATTTTTATAATTGGCCGCAACCAGAAAAGCCCCTTCCCCATAGCATCGACACCAACTGCAATCGGATCGGCAACATTCAGAAAGGTATAGCTTACAATACCGGTCAAAACAATAGCGACCAATATGTAGAGAACAGTTGAAATCCCGAGTGACCCCAGAATTCCGATCGGCATATCGCGTTGGGGGTTTTTCGCTTCCTGGGCAGCCGTTGAAACTGCATCAAACCCGATATATGCGAAAAAGATTACAGCCGAACCCCTAAGTACCCCACTCCAGCCAAAATGACCCCAAACACCTGTATTTGGGGGAATAAACGGATGCCAGTTTACCTTATTGATAAAGAAAAATCCGATGCCAATAAAAAGGATGATCACAAATACCTTAATCATCACCATCACGTTATTAAAGCTGGCAGATTCTTTAATTCCGATAACCAGTAAAACAGTAATAGCTGCCACAACAAACATGGCTGGAAGATTTAAAACTGCGGTGATATGAGGCAAATGGTCAACGATAACGCCAGTAGATGTCAGGTTTGCCGCCAGCTGATCGGTAAGCGGTTTCCATCCGATATTTGGAATGTCTACCAGTACGGTGTGCCATGCGGCAGTAAATTGAGGAGGGATAAAGATTCCAAAATCTTTTAGAAAACTAACCACATACCCGGACCATCCAACCGAAACGGTAGATGCTGCAAATAAATATTCCAAAATAAGATCCCATCCGATAATCCATGCAACAAACTCTCCCAGAGTGGAATAGGCATAAGTATAAGCGCTCCCTGAGATGGGGATCATAGAGGCAAATTCTGCATAACAAAGTCCGGCAAACAAACACGCAAAACCTGAAATGATAAATGAAATAACAATGGCAGGTCCGGCATATTGAGCCGCAGCTTGTCCTGTCAAAACAAATATTCCAGCACCTATAATAGCGCCAATACCCAGAGTAGTAAGATTAGTCGCACTAAGCGCCCTTTTCATGCCTGACTCTTCCTTGGCATTGCGCATTAGCTGATCCAAAGGCTTGGTAATAAATAAATTAAAAATTCTCATCTGGGGGATTTAGAGAATACTACAAAGAGGTATTCGATTCAGTGACTTATTAACTATTGTGTTCGATGGAATCAACCTTCTGATAAGTTTCAGGTTTGTTGGCCCATTTACCATTTTTTGATTCACCAAGAATAATGACCTCTTTCGATTTCTCATATTCTTTAATGGCCTGCATCATCTCATCTTTACTCTTCCGGATAATCTTTATTCCAGTTAGCGATCCTTTATTGCGAACTTCAATATAAAAGCCATCCCGATATTCTTTTGCTCTGGTAGGTGGTCTGCCCATAATTTTAATTTTATTGATCGTTGATTTTAAGCTCAGGAAATCAGACCAATTAGCCGATTTTGTCCACCCGAGATCATTAAAACTCCCAAAAGAACAAAGATGTTTTGCACTTAATGAAGTCATTGGCAATAAATTATACAGTTCCAATCGAACTTGATTCAATTGGAACTGCATAATCTGGTGCCGGCCAAATATAGAAAAAATATTCTGTTAAAAAAAATCAGAATGACATTTCATCAGTTATCGAGGGAACTGACGTTTATTCAAATGAGTTAATTTTTGCATTTAAAACACAAAAGCACTATCGGAGGAACCCGATAATGCCTTTGTAATTAAGAGGTGATTAAACTTTAAACAGGCTAGAGTTCTTTTTCTGTGAACGCCCCAATTTTGACATATTTGAGATACAACTCAGCGTATTTCTCAACATTTGTCTGATTAGGGAAATAGGTAGTTTCAAAGCCTTTACCCATCTCCTTTTGAGCCTCCTCAACATTGGAATAAATTCCTGCTACAACTGAAGCAAACATGGCAGCGCCAAAAGCACAGGTTTGCTCTGTACTGGCAATTTTTATAGGCATATTTAGCACATCTGCAAGAGTTTGCATAACAAATGGTGATTTCTTCGCTACACCGCCCAGACCAATAATTTCGTTAATAGCTATCCCTTCCCGTTTGAACCGGTCAACAATTGCCTTTGATCCAAAAGCAGTTGCTTCGACCAGGGCACGGAAAATTCTCGGAGCCGAAGAGCCCAGTTTTAATCCGGTTATTGAACCTGTTACTTCCTGTGTAGCATCAGGAGTCCGACGACCGTTCATCCAATCAACAGCTATTATGGTCGACTCTTCGATTGGAATTGACATAGCCTCTTTCGACAATTCGGGGATAATCCGGTCAAGAGTTTCCGCGATAAGCTTTTCACGGGTAACAGCATCGATCAGGGATGATTTGGCCAGGATCTCTTCGATCGGCCAGGCCACAACTTTTTTAAACCAGGCATAGATATCGCCAAAGGCAGATTGACCTGCTTCGAGGCCGATATAACCAGGAATAACCGAACCGTCAACCTGTCCGCAAATACCGGGAATTAATCTATCACCGATCTGATCATAGGAGGTAACCATGATGTCACAGGTCGATGTTCCGATTGCCCGTGCCAATACGTTAGGTGTGACTTCACCGCCTACTGCACCAAAGTGACAATCAAAACCACCAACACCAACGGCAACATCAACCGTTAAACAAAGTCTTTCAGCCCATTCCGGAGTTAATGTGCCAATTTTCACATCACTGGTAAATGTCTTGTCGTACAATTTGGAACGATACCCGCTTAACATCGGATCCAGTGCTGTCAAAAATGTTTCAGACGGAAGCCCTTCCCAACCTGCGAACCACATTGACTTGTGACCGGCAGCGCAACGACTTCTCAGGACTTCATGAGGCAGTACTGTTCCGGTTAGCAATGCAGGCATCCAGTCACAATGTTCAATCCAGGAGTAGGCCGCATTGCGCACTTTTTCATCAGCCCGAAGTGCATGAAGTACTTTTGCCCAGACCCACTCGGAGGAGTAAATACCTCCTTCATATTGGGTATAGTCTATTTCCCATTTCTTTGCCAGTACATTGATTTCGTTTGCCTCTTTAATTGAGGTGTGGTCTTTCCAAAGGATAAACATGGCATTTGGATTTTCCTCAAAACCGGTAGTCATAGCAAGCGGAACTCCGCTTTCATTTACCAATACCGGAGTGCTGCCTGTCGTATCGAATGAGATGCCCCCTATATTTTTCGCCACTTCAGGGCCAGCAATCTTCAGGGCTTCTCTAACGGAATATTCCATCGCTTCCACATAGTCAAGGGGATGCTGCCGGTACTGATCTTTTGCAGGATCACAGAATTTTCCGGCAGCCCATCGTGAATAGGCTTTAACAGTAGATGCCACTTCATCCCCGTTGAGCGCATTTACAATTACTGCCCTCACAGAATCAGTTCCATAATCAATTCCGATAACATACTTTTTAGTTGTCATAGTTCAATCAATTTAAATATTTGTACAATTATATTGGCAGCTGGCAGCTTGCTGCTGGCAACTGGAATCCGGCTAATTCATGCTCAACCTTTAACGTCTTTACTCAGGTGGGTTAGTCCCCTGAACGCAAAGGAATAAAATTTTTAGAATCCAAACTTCACAATATCAGACAAAGCGTATCGAAATAAATAACTTCCTTGTCTTCCCACTCCAAAGAAATCCCACTTTACTTCTGACCATAATATGCACCAGCTCCATGTTTGCGGCTGAAATGCTTTTCGGTTAACAAAGGATTCATTGTCAGATTGGGATTTACTCCGAAGGAAATGAAAGCCATCCTGGCAATCTCTTCCAGTACAACACTGTTATGAACTGCTTCATCAGGGGTTTTTCCCCACGTAAAGGGGCCATGATTTTTCACCAGCACTCCGGGGATATGGCTTGAATTAAGCTTCAAAAACCGTTCAATAATTACTGTACCGGTCTCCTGCTCATAATTCCCCTTCACTTCTGCCTCCTTCATATCCCGGGTACATGGGACATCATCCCCGAAATAATCGGCATGTGTGGTCCCAATGATAGGAAGCGATACCCCCGCCTGGGCCCATGCAGTTGCATAGGTGGAATGGGTGTGTACCACTCCTCCGATATGTTCAAACGCTTTGTAGAGAGCCAGATGAGTTGGAGTATCGGAAGAGGGACGCAAATTACCTTCTACAACCTTCCCGTCAAGGTCTACAACAACCATCTGATCGGCAGTCATTACCTCATAATTGACTCCGCTTGGTTTGATCACGATCAAACCCTTCTCCCGATCAATTCCGCTTGCATTCCCCCAGGTAAAAAGGACAAGATTGTGCTTTACCAGATCAAGATTTGCCTTATAAACCAGCTCTTTTAATTCAGATAACATTTCAGAAGTATAAATATTTATTTTTTAAGAAAGGATTAACGCCCCCTTTCAGAGCAAGGGCATTAATCCTCGAGTTTAATTACCAGAAATAAGTGTAGAATAATACACAAGCTAAAACTACCCCTAACGAAGCAATTACATCCCACTTGTTCCAACTATTCCTGATTAGTGTTTTGTAGTCGCCTGTGAAGGTGATAAACTCAATCTGTTGAGCAGTAGGTTTTGGAGTGAAAAACGATACGAAAACCATCATCAACATGATGAAGACAAGCAACCAGATCTCAAAGATAAGCCAGTTGGTATGCCAGAACCATCTGGTTGATTCCCAGTACCAGCCTGTCATTACGTTTTTACCTGTATTTGTAAGGATGTTGGTCATCAAGCGCACCATACCTAAAAAAAAGCCAATTATCATACCTGCTTCACCTGCCTTGGGGGTAATTTTATTGGAAAATATACCCATTACAAATACGGCTACCATTGCAGGAGCAAGCAGGGATTGAATGCCTTGCAGGTAGGAGTAAAGACTGCCAAGACTCATCATCACTGGTATCCATCCAATCCCCAGTACCACAACAACAACAGTTGCAAGACGACCTGTCAGTACGTAAGTAGCCTCACTCTTATTTTTGAACATTGGCTTATAAAAGTCTTCAGTAAACAGCGTTGCGCATGAGTTGAAAAATGCTGCCAACGAGGCAACCAATGCAGATATAAAGCCTATGGTAACAATACCTTTCACACCGGCAGGCAATACAAACTTAACCATTGAGCCAAATGCGGTATCCGGGTTGTCTAACCTAAAGCCGCTGCCGGGACGCGATGCCAGTGCTGCCGCTATCATGCCTGGGATCAGGAACATGAATACAGGCAACAATTTGAAATAACCTGCAGCTATAGTCCCTCTGCGTGCTCGCATCATCACTACGTCGCTAGGCTCACCTTTTCGTTGTCCGAGCACGCGTTGGACAATGTGCTGGTCAGTAGCCCAATACCAAAAGCCGATAATTGTCGCTCCAATAAATACCCAAAAACCGGGATAGTCGTCATACAGTGGATCACCCGTCTCCAGGTGAAACATGTGGTTTGTGCCGTGAGCAAGGCCGTCTTTCCCTACGTTTAGCGTTTTAGAGTAGTCAATCATTGCAGTCCAACCGTGAGCAATACTGCCGTCTCCGAGTGCTGCCAATCCCAGAAAAAGGACAAGGAATGAACCAATTATAAGTATTGGCGTTTGAATTGCCGACAGTGTCATTACCCCCTTCATACCACCCAAAACGGTAAAGATACCCGTTATCACTATCAATCCGATTGCTCCGTACCAGAAAGGCAAGCCAAGAAGACTCTCCATGAAGATACCACCGGTAAACGCTGTAACACTTACTTTGGTCAGCACGTATGCTATAAGTGTGATGATAGACAACCACGAACCCGTAGCTGGGGTGTAGCGATTTTTAAGAAAGTCGGGCATTGTGATGATTTTTCCCAACTTAATGTTCATGAGCTGATAGAACGGCACAAAGAGCCAGCCCAGGATGAGTATCATCCAGCCTTGCATCTCCCAGTGCGCCATGCCAACACCCGCCTTTGCGCCTGTTCCGGCAAGTCCAACAAGGTGTTCCGAGCCAATGTTTGCAGCAAAGATAGCTGCACCAATGATATACCATGGTTCGCCTTTTCCGAACAGGTAATCCTCACTATCGGCTCCCTGTTGTAAACGTTTGTGTTTTTGTATCGAACGCCATACAGCCCAGGCAACAGCAAAAATTCCGACCGCCATAATTGCCCAGTCGAGCCAAATAAATTCATGTGAACTCCAATTCATAATATTTTGTCAGGTTAATTTGATATTAGTTTTCATTATATAATAGACTGTCTAAAATTAGATTTAATATCCCGTCAGGGATTTAATATGGGTAGAAAACAGAATAAAATCAGCGGTTTCGTCCCGTCCGGGACGAAATTTTTAATTTAAACGGTTTCAAAGTCTTCTGCTTTATCGTAAACACTATCTGATACATCGGCAAACATCGAAGTTGAATACATACAATAGATTGTGAATTACCTAAGTGCTTTGTTCAATAAGTAATACACTTCGTTATTACGTATGGTTTGTTTGAATTCTCTGATGTTGGTCTCTTTATCAATAATCAAGATTTCGATGTCAGCAATTTCGGCGTAATCTTCCATCATATCAGTAGTGACAGAGAACGAGAAGCTCGAATGATGAGTTCCGCCTGCAGTAATCCAGGCACCTGCACCAATCTCAAGGTTTGGCATTGGTTTCCACAAAGCACAGGCAACCGGCAATTTAGGCAGTGCTTCCGGTTTTATCACTTCTACTTCATTGACAATCATTCGGAAACGGTTACCCATATCGACAATAGTCGCAGCAATACCATCACCTTCGTGAGCCTGGAATATTAAGCGGGCACAAACGCCTGCGTCACCAATTCCTAAGAAATGAACTTCAATACGTGGTTTTTTTGCAGCAATTTCAGGGTTGATTTCCAACATGTGCGATTGAAGAATTGAGCTGTTTGCCCCTTCAAAGTTCAATACATAATCTTCCAGGAAGGAACATCCACCTGGTAAACCCTGAGCCATCACCCACATGGTACGGGTAAGAGCAGCTGTTTTCCAATCGCCTTCAGCACCAAAACCATAACCTTCAGCCATCAATCGTTGCGAAGCAAAGCCCATCAATTGAGACATTCCTTCCAATTCGTTGAAGCTGGTAGTGAATGCAGTGGCCTTTTTATCTTGTAAGAAACGGCGTAACCCGATTTCCTGAGCAGCAGCCTGACGTACAGTTATATGTTTTTCTGCACCCTTTTTACAATCATCAGCAAAGTCATACAGTTTATCGTATTCAGCTACTAATGCATCAATTTCTGCTTCGGTAACTGCCTCTACATAAGGAACCAGTTTTGCAATAGGGGCATTGTCAACATGGTATCCCAAACGGATTTCAGCCTCTACTTTGTCACCATCAGTTACTGCCACATTGTTCATGTTATCACCAAAACGGATAATAAGCATGTTTTGAGAATCAGCCCAACCGGCACAAACGCGCATCCATGAAGAGATTTTTTCCTGAGTCGATTGGTCTTTCCAGTAACCAACAACTATTTTACGTGGTTTGCGTAAACGGCTGGTAATGAAACCGAATTCACGGTCGCCATGAGCCGATTGATTCAGGTTCATGAAGTCCATATCGATTTCTGACCAGGGAATTTGCTCATTGAACTGTGTATGAAGATGCATTAATGGCTTTTTATAATCCATCAAACCATGAATCCACATTTTAGCTGGAGAAAAAGTATGCATCCAGGTAATTAAACCAATACATTTTATATCTCCGTTTGCAGCACGCATAATTTCTGCAATTTCAGCTGACGAATTAGCAGTCCCTTTATAAACAACTTTTACAGGCAAATTGCCAGATTCATTCAATCCTTTTACCATTTCGTTTGAGTGTGCGTCGACTTTTACGACCGCATCGCCTCCATACAGCAGCTGTGCTCCTGTGACAAACCAGACTTCAAACTGTTCCAAAATTGTTTTTTCCATGATTCATAAAATTATTAATTTGTGTTATTTTAATAAGGTATTATTTACTTTTATTCTGTCGGATTATGGAAACTTGACAATTCTTTCGCTA
>Ga0118677_10014264_pt1 | contig 11256 bp, 8 predicted proteins | sample AliMusrvi5mmetaG_FD_86154 | JGI IMG/M metagenome (GOLD analysis project Ga0118677, IMG submission 86154)
GGAATTAAAAGCCGACAAGAATCTGCAGGGCGATAAATACGCGATAACTTCCGCAGGCGCTTACCGGGCGGCGCTCGATAATGAAACAATCGCCAAACGCGACACCCGGCTGGCCTTAATCCTGACAACTCTGGGGATCGCGCTGCTGCTGATTTTCGCTTTCCCCCGCCCGCTCATCGGCCTGCTGGCGCTGCTTCCTTCGACGGTAGGAATGATTGCCGCTCTTTTTGTCTGTTCCTTTTTATTCAAGTCCATATCAATGCTCGCGGTCGGTTTTGGCGGTGCCATTATGGGTTTCACTGTTGATCTGGGCATTACCTATCTGCTATTCCTCGATCAAACGTATGAAACCTACGGCAGAAAAATAACAAGAACAGTGTGGTCAGCGGAACTTTTGGCGGTGCTGACAACCGCCGGGTCGTTTCTTTTACTTTTGATCAGCGATTTTAAAATCATGGCTCAAATCGGCGTCTTTTCCGCTTTGGGAGTTTGTTTCGCACTTATCTTTGTTCTTTTTATTTTTCCGCTTATTTTCCCGACTATGCCGCCGGCAGTGCGTCAGAGCAATCTCTTTCTTTTGAATGCCATAAAAAAAATTGCCGCTCCCGCGAAATGGAAGCTGATAGCGACAGTTGTTTTCGGTTTAATCATGTTGCTGTTCGCGTGGCCTGAATTCAATGTCGATCTCAACTCGATGAATTCCGTGAGCAAAAAGACACTGGCGGCAGGGGAAACTTTGCAGAAGTGGGGCGACTTTTCCGGCAAATGCTATGTTTTTCTGGAAGCAAAAAGCCTTGGTGCATTGCAGAAAAAAAACGATCAATTGATGGACTCGCTTAAAAACGATGTGCAAAAAGAAAAACTCCATCCGGTATTTTTGCCGTCAGTCTTGTTTCCATCTCCAGATACGGCAAAGAGCAACTTTGCCGCCTGGCAGGCATTCTGGAATAAAGAACGTGTGGCGTATTTAAAAAGAGACTTGAATGCCGCGGCGCGGGAAAACGGCTTCGCGCCGGAAGCTTTCACGCCTTTCTGGAAAATCATTTATCAGGAAAATCCCGCTTCATTGGAAATACCGGAGAATTTTTTTGAAATGATGGGGATTGCCAAAAGTCCCGCCGGATACACGCAGTTGAGTTTATTGGTTCCCGGTAAAAATTACAACGCGGATGATTTATTCTCCCGCCTGATGTGCACCGGATCGGCCAAATTGTTTGATGTCGGTTTGTTCAATAAGAAGATGGGGGACTTTCTAAAGAATATTTTTATTCAAATGGCGCTCATTACCGGCATCGGGACTTCAATTATTGTGTTCATTTATTACCTGGATTGGCTGGTCGCGTTTGCCGTGCTCGCGCCAATTACCTTTGCGCTTATCGCCACCCTGGGCACTTTAAAAATCATCGGCCATCCATTGGATATACCCGGCATCATGTTGTGGGTTATTATCATGGGCATGGGAATAAATTATTCCATCTATTACGCCTGCTTCTATCAACGTTATCGTGACGAGACTCTGCCGGAAATGGACACTGTTAAGTTGGCCATGTTTCTGGCGTCCTTTACAACGTTAATCGGTTTTGGTGTTTTGGCCTTTGCCAGCCACGCTCTCCTGCGCAGCATCGGCATTGTTTCTCTGCTCGGAATTTTTTACTCTTTAATTGGTGCGTATTTTATCCTGCCGGTTTTGATGAAAAAAATCTTTGCTCCGGTCCAATATTCAACAAGTGAATTTACGGTTGGATCAAAAGAACATCTACGCCGGACGGTTTTGCGCTACCGTCATCTGCCAAGCTATCCGCGCGTTTTTGCCCGCATGAAAATGTTGATTGATCCTATGTTTAAAGAATTGGATAAATATGTTAAAAATCCCCTCAGAATTATTGATATCGGCTGCGGCTATGGCATTCCGGCGACGTGGCTTCTGGAAATTTATCCGCAAGCTGAAGTCTATGGTCTGGAGCCGGATGAAGAACGAGTGATTATCGCCTCACATGCCATAGGCAGACGCGGCCTTGTGGAAGCGGGACGAGCCCCCGATTTACCGGAAGTTGACGGCGCTGTTGATTACGTGCTCATGCTGGACATGCTGCATTTGATTTCCGATAAAGAAGTACAAATTGCTTTCCAACGGATTTACGAGAAACTATCTCAGGCCGGAACATTGCTAATCAGGGCGACAATACCTTCGGACAAAAGAAATCCCTGGAAGCGCTGGATAGAAACCACCAGATTAAAAATTACCCGCACGCCAAACAGATTCCGCGGCGAAAAAGAAATTATTGATTTTATGAAAAAGGTGGGCCTTGCCGTTAATGTCTTTCCCTCAGATTCCAGAGGAATTGAGGAGAAGTGGTTTTTAGGAAAGAAGCGTTAGCCCGGCGAATACCGGGGAAAATGGTTTGTGGGAAAGAAGATGTAGCGCTGGCGCAGGGCGGAATCTAGTGTTTTAAATTAAATAGAACCGTTTCCTTTATTCTAATTTTCTAATTCCAATTTTCATTCAAGACGACACTCCCTCCCCAACAATAGACATTGCTTTTCATAATGCTCTAATTTTAGCATTTGGGGGATATTGGGGTGAGAGCAACACGGATGTCGATCATTAGCTGTCTTTGAGTTGGCTTATCCGATAGGCAAATGCGCCAGAAGAAACATCTCTGCAAATAAAAATCAGTCTTGGAACACACTAATCCCTGGTCTTTAATTTAATCTCCTGTTTTTCAGTGAAGTCTTATTGTTTATTCCCGCAACAGCTCGTAGATACGTCTCGTCATTTCCATACACATCATGTATTTTTCAAACCCGGTTACAATTTTCAGAATAGTCATCCGGCCATGTTCGATAAGTTTACCTGCCATCTCCACCAATAAACAACGGATGCTCTTGATGGTTTTATTCTTCCAATCCGCCGGCAGGATCAAAAGCCTCTGTGCAATAAAAAGATTATTAGTCCTTATGGCAATGGCAAAATGAATGGCATTGGCCTTGAACTCTCCAGAGAGCATCCGCTCCATACCGAATCCGCCCTTAATCTCTTTGATGTGATTCTCTATATGCGCTCTTTCATTATAGAACCATACCACTTCGGAGACACCCTCTTCCGTCATGTTGCTCCCCCTACTATAAAAATGGTGTTTTACTTTGGTTAAAATGTGAACATCTTGCCAGGTGAAAGTATTTACAAAAATATAGGGATTATAGAAAATGATATCATAACTAAAATCAACGGAAATGAGATCAATCAAGTGCCTATAGATCTAGCTGAAAATTTTGTTAAATTAAATGAAAATAAGGAACTTATTCCATATTGCATTCAAGATGGCACTATGATATATAATCGACATGGAGGTGGTACCATGTCGAGACAAGTTCTTATCAGCAAGGAAGAGCTTCGGCAAGCCAAACAACACCGTGACCAGGCCGCATCAATGGCCGACTATCGCAAGGCCCTTTCAGTGATTCTGGTTGGTGAGTTAGGCCTAACGGCTGAACATGTTTCCGATATACTTGGGATAAGTCGTCGGACCGTTTTCCGAGACCGGGACAATATTCGCAGTCAAGACGACACTGCGAAAAAATCATGGGGTGGCCGACGTCATTGTGCCATGACTGTTGAAGAGGAACAAGAGTTCCTTGCCCAATGGGAGAAACTGGCAACAGTTGGTGGCGTTCTGACGGTTCCACCTATACATGCGGCCTTGGTAGAACGCTTGGGTTATAATACGCCGATGTCAACAACATATCGTTTATTGGCACGTCATGGCTGGCGTAAAGTCCAGCCAGACACCAAACATCCGAAGAGCGATCCTGCCTTGCAGGATGAATTTAAAAAAAATTCTCCGAAGAACTGGCTACCGCCAGCTTGAAAAATGAAGATCATCTTTCCCTGCGGTTGATGTTTCAGGATGAAGCCCGTTTTGGTAGAATGAGTGATCCCCGATCATGTTGGGCACCTGCTCCCCATAGGCCGATGGTCAACTTGGCCTTGGTTCGGGAATTCCGCTACGAATATGCAGCGGTTAGTCCATGGGATGGTTGTCTTGATTTCATGACCGCCGAAAAGATGAATACGGATAACATGACTCGTTTCTTACTTCAAGTGAGCGAGGCACACAAAGACGAATTCATCGTCATGGTGGTTGATGGGGCATCATCTCACAGATGTAAAGAACTCAGAGTTCCAGAAAACGTTTCGCTGATAAGGCTTCCGCCCTATTCGCCGGAACTGAATCCGGCAGAGCAGATATGGAACGTGCTCAGGCGCGACTACTTCGCAAACCGCGTTTTTGACTCCTTGGATGCTGCAACAGAGCAAGCTGAACTGGGACTGACAGAGATGGCGGCTAACAAATCGGCAATCCGCCAATTAACCAATTGGCCTTGGATTAGTGACATTTTGAAGACATAATGGAATTACAATCGGTTTGATTAGAAGTGGCACCAAAGTGGTTTTGGGTATTGGTAAAACTGATTTTAATGAGCCAATCTTCTGGCCAAAATTTTAAAATGAACAAAAGAGATAAATCCTTGACATACAGGACCTAGGTTCTTATAGTTCAATGCTGAAGAAGCAATGTCTTATCAAAAAAACAAAGGCATTGCCAAGTAAGATCCGCAAGGTTTTCTGGCCGGGCGAGTGGCTTTCCAACGAACAGCCGACCACCGCTATAAAGTGTCAGAATCGACTGAAATCAAATTGGGAGGCATGTCGTGCTCATCTCTGCTATTTTTTTGTTTGTCGGCTCCGTCATCATTACCGCCATCTCCTGGCGATCGTTAAAAGATCCCCGATGTCATGGCTTTTATCGCTTCTTTGCCTTCGAATTTCTCCTCGTTCTGATCATTCTGAACGTGTCCTTCTGGTTTACCGATCCTTTTTCCTGGAACCAGACCATCTCCTGGCCCCTGCTTTTATGCGCTCTGATGCTGATCATCCACAGTGCCGATCTGATCTTTATTCTGGGCCTTTCCGAGGGCTCCGTTCCCTACTCGCCCAACCTCCCCTTCGAGAACACGACGCGCCTGCTCATCATCGGGGCCTTTCGGTTCATCCGCCATCCCATGTATGCCTCCGTCATTCTCCTGGCCTGGGGGGTGGCGATGAAGAATCCATCTCCGCAGAGCCTGTGCCTGGCCTTCGTCGTGACGATCTTCCTGTACGCGACAGCCAAGGTGGAAGAAAGGGAAAATATCGAGCGCTTCGGAGAAGAATATAGGGAGTACATGAAGAAAAGTCGGGTGTTTATCCCGTTTGTCTTCTGATCAACCTGCTGGCTTGAATGAGAAAAAGGATGTAACCCACACCCTTTAAGCTGGCCTAGGAACGCCCGAACCATCCCACCCATCAGGCGGGGCACATGTTCAGCATAGTAGCGGTACTCGTCCCCAAACAGTCGCCGGAGGTGAGTTTCCTCCTTCTCAATGTAAATCCTGAAGACAAAATACAGCACCGGGGAGGCGAGAAGAATCAGGACGTCTTTCATCAGAATCAACACGGCCGTCAAGCGACCTGAATTTCCCCCTTGCCTTGCTCGTTCTTCCAGAACTCATCAAACATCTCCTCGTAATTTAATGCGAGCATAGGGCATCTTAAAGAAAATTATTTCAAATCGATAAATAACTTTTTATTGCTTGTTCTCATTGTTTCCTATACTTTATATCATTATCTAAATAAAACGTTAGGACAGTGAAGTGAAATTGATAAGTGTTTCAATCCAATGGTCGTTCCGAGGCATGGTATGCATACAGACGGTGTAGAGTGAAAGAGAATTCAGTGATTATCATAGGGGCAGGCATCGCGGGTTTGTCGGCAGGATGCTATGCCCAGATGAATGGCTTTTGCACCCGGATTTTTGAGATGCATACACGACCGGGCGGACTATGCACCTCGTGGAACCGAAATGGTTACAATATCAACGGTGGCGTCCACACACTGGTCGGTTGCGCGAAACAATCTGACTTCTATCAGGTTTGGAATGAACTGGGGGCTTTGCAGGGACGGCGGTTTGAAGACTATGAAGACTACATCTGTTTTGAAGGAACGGATGGAAGGTCCGTCACGCTGTATTCTGATATCGACAAATTGGAAGAGCACTTGCTGATTGTTGCGCCAGAAGACAGCGCGTTGATCACAGAATTCATCAAAGGGGCGCGCCGCTGCCTTGGTTTTAACCCGCCGATTCTCAAGGCACCAGAACTATACGGTCCGATCGAAGGACTTCGTGTTCTTATAAAACTCCTCCCCCATCTGGGATTATTGCGGAAATGGTTTCCAGTATCCATGCGGGAGTTTTCCACTCGATTCAAAAGCCCTCTGCTGCGGGAGTTGTTTGCGGATTTGTGGTTTCCGGACACTCCGATTTACTTCTTCATGATCGCCCTCTCCATGCTTCACCAAAAGACATCCGGTTATCCGTTGGGAGGTTCGTTTGAATTCTCCCAATCAATTGAACGTCGTTATTGTGATCTGGGAGGGCAATGCCACTACGGCTCAAGGGTGTCCAAAATATTGGTTGAAAATAAACGCGCCGTGGGAATCAAATTGGAGGATGGAACTGAACATCGTGCGGATTATGTAATTTCCGCAGCGGATGGACACACGACGATCTTCAAGATGTTGGAAGGCAGATTCCTGAACAAGAAGATCCGGGGCTATTATGAAGATCATCCCATCTTTCCACCCTTGATTTACATATCGTTAGGACTCAAAACAACATTCGACCTTGGTCTGGGAAATTCTACCGGTGTAAGTTTTCCGGTCAAAGAACCACTCGTCATAGCCGGTGAAAAGATGACCCGGATGGGATTTCGTATTCACAATTTCGATTCCAGCGCGGCGCCTCCCGGCAAAACACTGGTAAAGATAATGCTCCCATCAAACATGACCTATTGGGAGCCTTTCAGTCGAGATGAGCAGCGATATCAGGCGGAGAAGGATCGTATCATTGACCAGGTGGTTTCAATGATTGACAAGCGCTTTCCTGGTATTGCTGACTTGATTGAAATGCGCGATATGGCCACGCCGCTTACTTATGTCCGCTATACGGGAAATTGGCAGGGATCTCATCAGGGATGGATAATCACCCACAAAACCGGATTACATCAAATCAAGAATAGGTTGCCGCATCTCAAGAATTTCTTCATGGCCGGACATTGGGCTTTCGCTGGGGGCGGTGTCCCTTCGGCAGCTCTGTCGGCTCGAAATGTCATCCAGATCCTCTGTAAGCAAAAGAGAATACCTTTTGTAACAACTGTTCCGTGACAGTGTTAAATCTTTCAAATCGTAAGTGCGCCACGAGGCTGCACAAAAGATGAGGGTAGGTCCCTCGAAGCCAGCTTGCAGGAGCGGGCTTCAAACCACCTTGAGCTGCAGTGGTAAAGAGCCATTGTGGTTAGCGTTAAGGAAAAGGCAGGGCAATGACCCTGTCAGGTGAGGTTCAGGGAGGCGAGCGCAAGCGAACTACCTCTGAGGTGTCGAAATGAAAAGGATGATGTCAAAACTGGGGGACTTACGAAACCCCAGGATAAGTCCAAAGGGAACCTGTTTACTGTCTGGACGGCATCCGGCATAAAGGTAGCGCGAACCTGATCCGGGCTTTTGTGTGGAACGTGGGAACCTGTCGTCCCGATGCTAAGGGAGAAATTCAAGTGGAGGAAACCACAAGAATGAGAGTACCAATGCGGGGCACGGGGGCGGAGCAGTCAGTAGTAGGGAAGAAGGTTCTGTAATGGAACTGGACCGAAGGGACTGCGTTGTCTGGCTATATTTGCAAGTCAACCAGGAAATGGGAGGAGCTTCGTGAATAGAGCAAAGCCGTTTTGTATTTCAAAATGGGAAGTATGGGAAGCATACAAACTGGTGAAGGCGAACAAAGGGGCAGCCGGAGTAGACGGGCAATCCATTGCAGAATTTGAAGAGGATGTGAAAGATAACCTTTTTAAGATCTGGAATCGGATGTCCTCAGGCAGCTATTTTCCACCACCAGTACGTCGGGTCGAAATACCAAAGGACAATGGGGGAACAAGACCGTTGGGAATACCAACAGTGGCAGACCGCATTGCCCAGACGGTAGTCAAACGATACTTGGAGCCGATGTTGGAAGAGCATTTCCATACGGACTCTTATGGATATCGACCGAGGAAGTCCGCGATAGAGGCCGTAGGGGTTGCACGTCAGCGGTGCTGGCGATACGACTGGGTACTTGACCTTGACATCAAGGGTTTCTTTGACAATATCGACCATGAGCTGTTGATGCGGGCGGTAAGGAAACATACCGATTGCAAATGGGTGCTTATATACATCGAAAGATGGTTGAAGGCCCCGGCGCAATTGGCAGATGGCAGCCTGACTAATCGGGATAAAGGGACACCGCAAGGGGGAGTGGTTAGTCCATTACTTGCGAATCTCTTTTTACATTACGCGTTCGATCTATGGATGAAGAGGCAGTATCCTCAGATTCCATTCGAGCGGTATGCCGATGATGGGATTTGTCACTGTCGGAGCAAAGCCGAAGCTGAGAGACTTCGTGTAGCGATTGAAAAGCGATTTGCTGAATGTGGGTTAGAGCTTAACTTGCAAAAGACGAAGATTGTTTACTGCAAGGAAGATGGTCGGCGAGGAGATTATCCTAATCAGAAATTTGATTTCCTGGGCTTTACATTTCAACCCAAGAGAGCGAAAAATCGAAAGGGGAATTTATTTGTCGGCTTTATGCCTGCAATCAGCAACAAAGCCAAGAAATCGATAGGCAATACTATGAGGCGATGGAAAATGCACCGGCAAACGGACAAATCTCTGGACGAACTGGCTCGAGTAGCAAACCCAGTGTTAAGGGGTTGGATTAACTATTACGGCAGTTTCTATAAGTCTGCTCTTTACCGTGTTTTTCAACATCTGAACAATATACTTGTTCGATGGGCATCCCGGAAATACAAAAGATTGAGGAGAAATAACCACAGGGCAAGGCAATGGTTGCAAGGAATATTTCATCGGCAATCGAAGCTATTTGCTCATTGGCAACTCTCACAAGTCTAGACTGGACAATAGGAGCTGGATGACGGGAGACTGTCACGTCCAGTTCTCGGAGAGCGCGAGAGTGAAATTCTCTCGCGCCACTCAACTACTCAATCATTAATAATGACTCTAACTTAACTTGCAGTACAAGTATTTTGAGGAGGTCAGTGGAGTTAACCATGAAAAGAATTCTCACCATTTTTTTCCAAGTATTTCTTATTTGCACACTATTTACAAATGCATGGGGATTGACCAATTATGAGCGGTGTGTGAAAGCTTATGGAGATAAAGACTTCACTAATGCATACAATATCTGCAAAGAAGAGGGGGAATCCAATGCTCAGTTCATCATCGGCGAAATGTACTATAATGGCTTAGGAGTGAAAAAAGATCATGCAGAGGCGGCAATATGGATTCGCAAAGCCGCTGAGCAGGGTCTGTCCGAGGCCCAATTTGTCATCGGTCACATGTACTATTATGGCTTGGGATTGAAAGAAGACCATGCAGAGGCGTTAATATGGTGTCGCAAAGCCGCTGATCAGGGTCACATCCGGGCCAGGCTCTTACGTGACAAAATGCTCTATAAAGATAAGAGCAAGTGAACAAGTTTTGAAGACTTTTATGGTTTCACCGCGGATTCATTTCTATCAGTATTCTGTTCAAAGTATTCTTTGATCTTGAGCCGGACAGTTTCGGGGATCTTGATGCCGATGTCTTTTATCCGGCTTTCATATTTCTTGAATGAACGGGTATGTTGCGACGTATTGATGAATATTTGGAAATAGGAACGAATGCTTCCCTCCATCTCTGTCCTGAATTCCATGTCCTGATTTAACAGATCCTCCAGCGGAGCAATGTAACGGTAGTTGATGGGCCTGCAGATGGCGCGATAAGCAACAAAGCGCATCGTCATCTCATCTTCATAATTTTTTTCCTTGATTGCTTTTTCAACAACATTGAGATCAATCGTGTCCATAATCTGGAAAGCATATCGGGGTTTTAAAATCTTCTCTATAATCTTCTCAGCATTCTTGTATTGTTTGCAAGAATTGATATCTCCTTCAAAATCGGGATCACACCGGATATAGATCACAAAATCGATATCGGAAGTGTTTTCGCAAAGTCCCATATTTGTGGAACCCATGACATCCATTGCTATATCATCGTGAATTCCTTCTTCAATTAGATTAGTAATCTGTTCGAGCTTATTGATGCGTTCTTCTGTTTCTTCCGTTTGGAACATGCGGTCAAACTGTTTAATATCATTGTAGAGTTGCACCTCCGGAATGTGAGAATACTTCTCGGTTTTTGAATCGAAGTTCTCGCCCTGCTTGAGAGCTTTGTAGCGCTCGGCATCGACGATTGTTTCGTGCCAGTGTCCATCGTTTTGAGGATAGTAATCGGCAATGTCATGGATGCGGTCTTCAACAAGCTTCTTGAAGATGATTTTAGAAACATGCCTGTCTTCTATTTCGATGGTATAGAAAAAACCGCCTTCCGCGACACCGCCTGTCAGGGTTGTTACCTCCCCGAAATTAGATGGATTGAGGTATATGGTTTCCTCGCTGATCTGAAAACCCCAATCCATATGGACATGACCTGTCAGACACAGAAGGACGGAATTGTTATCGCAGTAATGACGTAGAGCCGGTGAGCCGGATGTTCCGAATTGGTTTACCCGGTCATGAATGCCGTGCGCCGGTTGATGGCTTACAATTATATCGGGCTTTACGGCTTTGAAGAAATTATACATTTCATTATGGCCGCTTCCAACATCCGTGTTTCCCCCATAAGGCACTACGTAACGTTCGGGAATCCCCGGAGTCCAGATGTTCGCTCCACCGTAGCCTGCAACCCTTAAGTCTTGCATGTCGTGCCAATGCAGGTGGAGATCTCGCTCATGGAGTGATGTATATTTCAAATCCATATCATAATTGCCGGGCAGGGCAAATATCTGGGATTTCTGTTTCATTGCCAGGATATTTTCCAAAACCTTGTATTTTTGTTGAAGTACCCGGCGAGCGCGAATTGTGTACCGCTGATATTTTGTGCCTTTTTCTTCAATCTCTTCAGAAATGTTAGGCGTATCGATCAACTCATCCACAAAATCTTCGATGACCATATTTTCTTTTTGCATTCTAACACGCAAGGCGTGAAAATAAGATTGAAGCTCATGGTAATTGATGGCGGTACTCATGTTGTAGAAGGGAATATCAATGAGATCACCCGCAATGATATAG
>Ga0118677_10014265_pt1 | contig 11255 bp, 5 predicted proteins | sample AliMusrvi5mmetaG_FD_86154 | JGI IMG/M metagenome (GOLD analysis project Ga0118677, IMG submission 86154)
CCCCCCCTCCCCCGAAAAAAAAACCACACAGTTTTCCATTGAGCCGTTTTCGGAACGCCACGGCAATGGGCGCCCACGCGGCCACACCTTGGCCGTGACGTTGTACTGGGTCAGCGCGGCCTTCACCGCGGTCTCGTCCTCCGGAGTGGCCGTGGCGGCGACCAGGGTGGCGGCGCCCTCAGGCGCAGGGAAGAGCCCTTCCTTATGTCCAATCTCGAATTGGGCAGCCAATATTTCAGCATCGCTGGCCGTGACGGCCTGCCCGCCGCTTTCGCGAAGCACCTTCAGAATGAGCGCATCCGCAAAACTCTTGGGCACCCGCAGCCCGGAGGCCACGGTGTGTGCATTGATCCAGAAATCCGAAAAAGCCGCGCCAGCCTGGAAGGCTTTGACAATTGGCGCGCAACCCTCGGCCTGCACAACCACCATGCGCGGCTTTTTGCTGCTTTTCAGCCAACCCAGGGCCTCCAGCTCCGCGAAGGCTTTCCACATGCCAACCAGCCCGGTACCACCGCCGGTTGGATAAATGATCACATCCGGCAGTTCCCAACCAAAGGCTTCGGCAATCTCGTAGCCCATGATTTTCTTGCCTTCCACCCGATAAGGTTCCTTGAAGGTTGACAGATCAAACCAGCCCTCCGCTTTGGCTTTGACACCCACCATACCCGCTGCGTCGCTTATAATGCCATCGATCAGCACCACTTCGGCGCCTGTCAGGCGGCTTTCAACCACATTGGCACGCGGCGCATCCTGTGGCATATAGATCAGAGCCTTCATCCCCGCCCGGGCCGCGTAAGCTGCCATGGCCCCGCCGGCGTTCCCGGCAGTGGGGATGATCACCTTCCGGATGCCCAATTCGCGCGCCTTCGAGATAGCGACAGCCAACCCGCGCGCCTTGAAAGAGCCGGTCGGGTTGCCGCTCTCATCCTTCACGTATAGATTAGAAAGACCCAGCTCCCCGCCCAAGTTGGACAGCGCCAACAAAGGGCCGTCCCCTTCGCCCAGCGTCACACAATTAAAGGGCGATTGCACCGGCAGGAGTTCATGCCAGCGCCACATGCCCCGTGCACGCGCCTGCAGCGAAAAATCCTCGCGCTGAAAATGCGCCCGAAGGCTATCCAGATCATAGTTTGCCAGCAAAGGCGCCTGGCAATCCAGGCAAAAGGTATTGACCGTGCTGGCCGAGTATTTTGCGCCGCAGTCAGAACAAACAAGTTCCGTTATGTAGGAATAGTCCGTATAAGCTTTGGGATTGTTTAACATGATTATCAGCCCAACGGCTACGGTATTCTGGGATTTGGGGAGGGCACAAACGCTTCCACCCGCGCCCACAGCTCGCGAATATTGATCGGCTTGGACATGTAAACATCGCAACCCGCAGACAGGGCTTTTTCGGCATCCCCTTTCAGCGCGTTGGCGGTGATTGCGATGATCGGGATATACGCCAGGCCTCTTTTCGAGCTGTGCCGCAGCCGGTGAGCTACTTCATAACCATCGATATCGGGTAAGTTGATATCCAGCAGAATCAAATCCACCATCTCTTTCTCTGCCTTTACTACACCCTCCTGCCCGTTTACCGCTTCCAGGAGGTGATACCCGCGCGATTCGAGTGCCCGTTTAACAAGCATCATATTGTCTGGATTATCTTCGATGTATAAGATGTTGTTTCCCATTCTCAGGCTCCTTGATTCTTGTTCTTTCCCATGCGATTTTCTAACATCGTCCCTTGTTTCACTCCGGTACTCTCGGGGCTGCCCTCGCGGGAGGAAATCGGTCCGGGATTATTTCGTTCTTCTTCGATCACGTGCACCACCTGCTCAACGAACTGGCGTGAGGGGAGTGATCCTTTTTGATATAACCCTTCAATATTACCATTCAAGCGTTTCCATTCCTCAGGGGTGATATCCTTGGCGCTTACCACTACGATCGGGATGTTTTTTGTGCGCGGATCCAGTTTTAATTCTTCCACCAGACCAAACCCATCTATGCCGGGCATGGTCAGGTCAGTGATGATTATATCCGGCAGCTTTTGCCGGGCCTGGGCCAGACCTTCCCAACCGTCCCGGGCATGGTACACCCTGTAAGATTTACGGCGTTCCAGGTGCCGCCGGATTAGCAGGGCATCATCATCGTTATCATCGATTAGCAACACCGTGGTGGCCTTTTCGTCCAGGTTTTCCAGGGCAGCTTCCAGACCCTCGCGGGGAGCTTGAGTCTGGCCCTCGCTCAGATGGACATCCACGGCCCACTGATCGCCAAGTACGTGCTTTTCAACCGGAAAGGTGTGTCCGGTGCAGTTGACGATCACCAACTCGTCAGACGTGATGGTGCCATCTTTCAGCAGCTTCTCCAAACCAGCAAAGGCTACCGCCGTGGCAGGCTCCACAGCCATGCCCTCGCTTTTCGCCAGCGCGCGCATGGCCGCGAAGGCTTCGGCATCTGTCACAGAACTCATGATTCCGCCGTAATCCTGCACCAACCGCCATAAGTAAGTGTAGGATTTTCCGGGGTCGCCAGTTGAAAGGATAATAATGCGCGTATCCGGGATGACCGGCTCGGCCACATCCTTTCCAGTCTGAAAAGCCCTGACCATCGGCGCGCAACCTTCGGCCTGGATGATCGCCAGCTTGGGGATGCGTTTGATCAGTCCCATATCAAAAAGCTCTTTGAAACCCTGGTAGACGCCCAGTGGGCCAAGCCCGCCGCTAACCGCCTGAACATACCAATCCGGGCTGCGCCAGCCAAGCTGCTCCACGATTTCGTACCAGGTGCCGGCGCTGCGCAAATTGTGAGGCAATTTGCTTGGTCTGATCGTAATTGCCGCTGACCCGGATCACTTCCGCGCCAAATAGAGCCGCCTCGCGCAATTTTTCTTGCGGCACCAGGCTGGTCATAAAGACCCACAACTTAATTCCGGCTCGCGCGCAGGCCGCCGCGTAAGCCACCGCTGCGTTGCCAGTTGAGGCGATCACAGCTTCCTTGACACCGCCTTCCAGCATGGCAGCCACAGCCACGGCCGCCTGGCGGTCTTTAAAAGAACTGGTTGGCCCGTAACGTTCATCTTTAAAATAGACAAGTTTATGCCCGAGCGCCGGGGCATAGCGTTGTGAGAGCCAGAGCGGCGTTCCACCTGCAGGGTATAAACCCACAGGGCCATTTTCCAGGGCTGCCGGGTCGCCAATCGGCAAAATATCCTGGTAACGCCACAAATTGGATGGCCGCCCGGGCAGCCCGCGCAGAATTTCACGTTTAAACGCGTCAAAATCATAATTCGCGGCCATCCACTGCGAGCCGCAGTGTTTACAGACCGTAGGGGTGAAAGGTTCATAGGGTTGCAGTTTGCCGCAGACCCGGCATTCAAGCGAGATGGGGTTGGACATGCTTAGCGGGTCACTTTCTCAACTGGCTCGGCAAATATGGCCACCAGCGGCAGTTGAACATGGAAAGCCGAACCTTGACCGGAAATACCAGTACTTTCAACCCACATACGCCCGCCATGCATTTCTGCCAGGCGGCGGCTGATGGGCAGGCCCAGGCCTGTACCGCCCACCTTGCGGGTGGTGGAGGTGTCCACCTGCGCAAACTCATCAAAAACCATTTGCAGGTGTTCAATGGGGATGCCGATGCCGGTATCCCGCACGATGATTTCCACTTTATCGCTTGTCACCCGGTCAACACGCATACAGACATGGCCTTTTTCGGTAAATTTGATCGAGTTGTTGACCAGATTGATCATTATCTGGCGGATGCGTGTAACATCCGCGTAAATTTCAACCTCCGGATCCGAATCAGGTTCGATGAAGAAAGCCAGGTTCTTGTTGTTGGCCAGCGTGGAAGTAATTCCTAAAACTTCTTCCAGGATGCTGTGGACCTTCACCGCCTCCGGATGCAGGTTCATGCGTCCACTTTCGATCTTGGCCATATCCAGCACGTCGTTGATCATGTGTAGCAGGTGCTGTCCATTCTTCTGGATCAGGCGTAGATCGTTTTCCATGTAATCTGTCAGCGGCCCATCGATACCTTCCAGGATCACGTCCGAAAAACCCAGGATGGAATTGAGCGGTGTGCGCAACTCATGGCTCATATTCGCCAGGAAGGAAGATTTGAGGCGATCCAGCTCTTCCAATTCGGCCGCGCGTTTTTGAAGCTCTTCGGTCAGGCGCAGGGTTTCGAGATGCAGGCTGGTCTGGGCGGCCACAGCCGCCAGCAAGCCTCGTATTTCGGGCGAAATTTGCTCCAGCCCGGCCACAGCCAGTTGACCGATAGACTCACCGCGCACCATCAAAGGCTCGGAATAGCTGACATCTTGCTGCGTTTCCAACAAAGGGCTGACCCGGTTGGTATCATACACAAAGCCATGCGCGATTTGCCCGGCAAATCGCGCGGTCTGCTGCTCGGCATAGGCCTGCCAGCCTTCACGCGTCAGGCGGCGGGTGGCCTCTTCAGCTTCGGCGCGGGCGCGTGAGGCATCCGCCAGCAATCGCAGGTTTTCAACCTGCTGCCCCATGCGGCTGGCGACGGCTGTCACCAGTAGTTTGTCATCTTCTGTCAGCGGCCTGTGCGGGTCGGCCTTTAAATACAGCCTGCCCACCTGCTCATCCAGGACTTTGACCGTTTCCTGAAAATCGATGTCACCGGCTGGCGCACCCACAAGCGGCGTCACCGAATTCTGGTCATAGACATACCCGATACGCTCATCCTGATGGATCGAATCGAGGAACGATTCCCAGCCTTCGTGTGTGAAACGCTGGGTGGCAGCCTGGGCCTCGGCGCGGGCGCGTTCAGCCGCTTCCAACAACCGCAGGTTCTGGATCTGGAGCGAAACCTGGCGGGCCACGGCATCTGCCAATTCTTCGTCATCCGGTGTCCATAGCCGTTCCGGTTGGGGTTCAACCACAACCGCGCCAATTGGCTGGCCGGTTTCCATCAGCATCGCATGGATGACATTCTCGCCCCGCGCCGGTTCCAGATTTGATGGCTGCAGAAGCTGCACTCGTTCATCACTGAAGGCATAGCCCACCTGCTCTTTTTCATATAGCAGTGGGGCCGCCGGACGGGATTGAACCGGCTGCGGTTCAGCCAGCGAAATAGTCCCGGACTCAGCACGGGGTCGGGTTTCTTCCTCTCTGGCTGCCAGGTTTTCAACTTTCTTCAATTCATAAAACTGCGTTTCCAATTCAACCACACGCAGGCGCAGCGTCTCGATCTCACGCCGTACCACATCAACATCTGAGGCGGGTTGAACTGCGAGCAGTTCAATCTCTGCAAAAAGAGAATGTATCCGTTGGCGCATCTTATCCCGTTCTGGAACCGGGATGATCACATCAGGGGGCATCGATCATGTTCTCCTGTCCCGTTCGATCCCGTCAGGGCACACTTGCACCGGAACGCAAGTGCAGGTGTCGGAACGATATTTGCTTCGCACATCGGCGAATCGAATCGGGATTATGCCAAACTGGCAGGTGTTTACTTTTCCCGTGCGATTTCCTGGGGAAATCGAGCCGGGGTTATCTTTGAGTCTTTCAGGCTCAACTGGGCAATTGTGCGGGGCGCGCCCAGGGCATGGCCCAGTTCACGCGCGGCGATTTGAAGAACGGCATCCACGCTGGTGGCGCTTTGGATTTTCTGGTTGATGGCATTCAGGGTGGCTTCGCGTTCGGCCTGGCGTTGGGCGCGTTCAAACTGGCGGCGGTTCTCCCACACGGTGGTGATCTGCGGCGCAAGTGCGGTGATTAAGCGGGTCTCATCCAACTTGAATTTGTGGGGTTGGTCAGCTTCCAGCACGAGCGAGCCAATCTGGCGGGTACCTAGAAACAGGGGCAACACCGCGCCCGCGCGCAGATTGCGCTGTCCGATCACCGCCTGGGTAGCCAGATCAAGGCGCTCATCCAGCAGGCTGTCGTTGACAAAAACCGGCTCGGAAGCGGAAAACAGGGATAACCCAACCGAGTAACGCGTCCCAATCGCCGCAGGTTGCGTTCCGATGCCGCGCCACCAGTTGGCCACGACGCTGACACTTTCCAGTTCATTCGCGGCGTTGTAGTTCAAACTGGTCAGGACGGCGCGATTAATGGCCTGGATCTGCAGCGATTCAACTGTGACCGCCATTAGTTCTTGCAAATCGGTTGCCAGGGTCAGTTTACGGCTGGCGGTAAATAATTTTTCAGATTGTCCAAGTGCGGTTTGCGTTTGTTCAAACTGCCGCAGGCTGTCAATACGCTCGCCAAGCCGGTCCGCTATCTGGCGAACCAGGCTGACAGCCTGTCTGTCATTTTCGTTGATTCCCTGTACCGAGACACTTCCAACTTTTTCGTCGCGAACATTGAGCGGCAGATGGATGTTCTCTTTTTCTGTCCGGGTTTCCAACTGCTGAGCAATCGGCCTGACTTCGTTTAAATCGTATAAATAGCCAACTTTTTCGTCAGACTGCGCATCAACATAATCCTTCCAGCCTTCGCGTGTCAGACGGTGGGCGGCCTGTTCAGCTTCGTAGCGGTATCGTTCAGCGCTGTCCAGCAAGCGCAAGTTTTCAATTTGCTGAGCCACCTGGCGTGCCACAATCTTTACAAGCTCGGTGTTGTTGGTTGTACGTTTGGATTCATCCATTTCAACAACCAGAGTGCCAACTGGTTCACCCGTCACGGCAATGGGGGCCGAAAAAGCCCCGCTATCACTGGCTGAAACCGCCGTCTCGTTCAAAGGTAGAACCTGGTTCTGCTCAAATATAAAGCCGAGTTTCTCGGGTTTATGCAAGGCATCCAGATAATCCTGCCAACCGGTGCGCACCAGGCGGCGGGCCTGACTTTCCAGTTCGCGGCGGGCCTGTTCTGCCTCGGCCAGCAGGCTTGCATTTTGGATAGCGATTGCCAACTGTCCAGCCAGGGCTTCAAAAGCTGGCAGAACTCCCGTGATAAGCGCACCCGGCTGGTTGGATTGCCGATCCAGCACACCTACTACCCGCTTCTCCATGACAGCACGTCCATTGATCGAAGCGCTGTTCAGCGGCAGGTTGTGGCTGCGTTTCAGGAGTTCCTGGCCCACACTTCCGGTACCACCCCACAGCACCAGCGCGGTGCGGGCAGGTTCAACCAGGTATACCTGGACGTAATACAATTCAAAACGCGATTGGATGATTTCTGCCGCGTTTTTGAGCAGCACATCCAGGGTGTTTACCTGCGAAATTGTGCGTCCAACTTCCACGCTCAGTTCCAGTTCACGGGTACGGGCGCTAATATCGCGGGTGCTGTCGCTCAAAGCCTTGTTACTGGCTTGCAGCGATGTGTTGATATTGTCAAGCTGATGCAGGCGGTCGCTTTCTGACAGGTTACGGTATTGGGTGGCAACTAAAATGATGCCCGACAAAACAATATTAAATAGCACTGGCAGGGTCACATAACCGTATGTAATCTCAGGAACTACCAGCGGCACCAGTAAAATTCCAATCGCATTGAGAGCCGCCAGGATCGCGGTGGTACCTATGGATACCAGCACACTGCTGATCAGAATTAGCACGATATCAAAGGCCACCACGCCCATGAAGCCCGCCGCGCTGTGATCATTTCCCACCGTGGCATCCAGGACGCACAGCAGGCCGACCACCACAATCAGCAAGTTCTTCGCCAGATTGTAATGACGACCGCGGCTCAGCGCATAAACAACAGCCATGATGACGGCAGTACTGCCCAGCGCCCCAGTTGTACCGGCCATGTGCATGATAAAAATATTTGCAACAGTTCCAAAACTAAGTGCTATCACCAGAGCCAGGGAAATGGCTGACACCAGGCTGGCCTGCCGCCGTTGGATGGAATCCGTGATCGTGCTTACTGGCTCAGCCAGTATCTGCGCGAAAGTCCAATTTTGCCTGCTTTCAACCACGTCCGGGCTGGGTGATTGCGGGGGAAAGCCGCCTGGCTGTAAGTTTTCTGGATTGGTCTGCAACATGGTTTTTTGCTCCTCTTCCAAGGTAATCCCGGTTTTTGCACGGGATGGTAGTTCCGGTTCGATTTCCCCCAGGAAATCGAACCGGAATAGGCCGGATCAGTTCTGGCTGGCGCTGCTGCCGCCGTCTGGTTGCACAGCGATATCGGCGCGGACACGCTCAGCGCCGACCGCCAACCCTAACTCACGAATAGCCACCTGTAGAACTTCCTCGATGGTACCGGCGCGTTGGATCTTTTGACCGATACTATTGGTGAGCGCTTCAAGTTCGGCCTGGGCGCGAGACTGCTCGAAAGAACGCGCATTTTGCAGGGAGATGGCAACCTGGCCGGCCAGCGATTGCAACAACTGCACATCTGCCTCGCCCAATCCGTTAACCCTGTTTTGCTGTACATCCAGCACCCCCAGCACCTGTTTGCCATAAGAAATCGGGATGGCGACTTCAGATTTTGTGTCGGGCAGCAGCGCATTGGGCAGCCATCCGGGTTCATTTGAAACATCCGGCACCAACACCGGGGCATTGGTTTCGGCGGCGCGGCCCACCAGACCACGGCCGCTGGCTACCCTATGACCGCGAGCCAACATGGCGGACCCGGCCTCGCCGGTACCGCCAGCCATCACCATATCACCCGTATCCTGATCGAGATAATAAATATGGGCGTGGTAATAATTGAAAGCCGATTGCACCTGTTCGACTACTTCCAGGGCCAGTTGTCCCGGGTTAAGGATGGTTGCCAGACGGCGGGTAATTTCAGTGGAGGTATTCAACGCCTTGGTGCGTTCGGCCACGCGCACTTCCAGCGTGCCGATCAGGTCGCGAATTTGGGCTACCATGCTGTTGAAAGTCTATGCCAATGTGCCAACCTCATCCTGGCTTTGCACTTCGGCCGTCACAGAAAAATCACCGGCGGCAACTTTTTGTGCAATTGCTGTCAGACGCGTGATCGGATCGGAGATGAAACGGGCGATCACGAACGCCAGGATAACACCCGCGAAAATGATGATCAGCGTCAAAATGATTGAATTATTGGTCTGGGTTGTAATAGGTTGGAAGGCTTCAGATTGATCCTGTAGAGTGGCTACATCCCAGTTCAAATCTATGACTGCCTGCTGGTCAGCGGTTGCCATGCCAACCGTCTTCAACCCGGAAAAGCTGACCAGCACCGGGATGCCCGCCAGGGTCAAGGTCTGAGAGGATGAGGAAGATTCCGAAACCTTGATCAGTTCAAGCGGAGCGTCATCCTGCACCATTGTGAATTTCCCGCCGCCAAGATCGTTCAACCTGAATTCCTTGCCGTTTGGCAGAAGCACCAGGGTACGCCCGGTTTTCCCAAACAGGCTGGACTTAAGCGCGTCACTCAGGAAGGCAAAATTAACCGTTGTGCGTAAGATGCCAACTACATTTCCCGAGCCACCCTGGCGAACTGCCACCGCGATTGGGATGGCAACCGTCTGGCTGCTGGCATTAAAGACTGGTTGACCAACAAATTGACCATCGCGGTAGGCTATATTCCACCAATCCTGGTTGGCTTGCAGGTAGTTGGCTGTGCGAGTGTTGGCCGCGATGTTGTAACCTTGCACCCCTGTTAGAAATACTTCAACATTCTCTGTATTTTGGCGCTGGTAAAAGCGCAGCAAATCTGCGGTTGGATTGTAAATCACATTGCTGATCAGCGGGTTGCTAAGGTCATTGGTGTCGACCCACTGCTGGTCAATACGGGCAATGTCTGCCAGTTGAACATAATGGGCATTGGCTTTCACGGCGGCAACCTGGACATCTGAGGCCATTGCCAATGTTCTCAACGCACTCAAGTTCTGACCCACAGCCGTTGCGAGTTGAATACTGATCGCAGTGGCTCGGGTAGACAGGTTGCTGCCAACTTCTGCGGTCAGACCGGATTGGAAGGAACGTAAACCCAACCAGTTGCTCAATCCTACGCCTGCCACAATCAGGATGGCGATTAAGACGATCAACCGGATCAGAATGTTACCGAAGATCGCCTGACGCAGAATGACTACTAGCATAGCCATACCACCTACCGCCAGGATGGCCGTGACTATTCCGGCAGAATCTCCGATTCGTAAACGGAAAGCTGGATTCCACAACTCAATCCCAATAACGATGATCACGGATAAGGTCAAAACCATCGCCGCCGGCCCCCGGGAGGACTTGGGGAAAACCAGCCAGATCAAGAAAACTGACGCGATCAGGAGAAACAACCCCGCTACGGTCGTAAAATCCCGCAGAACAATCACAAGGGCCAGAGATGGCAGTTGAACCATCATAAACAAAAGCCAGGAACTCAATTCGTAGTGTCCGCGCCGGATCAGGAAGGAACTATACAGGCCGACACCCAATAGAATGAGCGAAAATGGGATAAAAATCTTGTCGCCAGGATAAAAGGTGCCAGTTTGAGTTACGAAGACGGTGTACATCTCAAAAATAAAAACAGCCAGGCTGAGTGCGCTGAAGATGCCAGCCACCAAGGGCGCGACAAGTCTATCTCGATGTTCCGTGCCTGGTTTAGGATGTATTTCATTCATGGCTGCCTCACTCATCTTTTTCTATGATAACCGGAAACCCGGCAAACATCTGCCGGAGAAATGGTAATCGTTCCAACTTATTTGAGCGTCAGTCCCGTTCAAAAACCGGGATTATCATTACTGAACTTATGGGTACTTTCCATGGCGTTTGGTTTGCCAGAAGTACCTGGCGTCTCAAGCGTTACCAGGATTTGTTTCATTCCCAGCGCGTGCCCCAACTCGCGGGCGGCAATTTGCATGGCGGATTCCACTGTATTGGCGCTCTGGATTTTCTGGCTGATCTGGTTGATGGTCGTTTCACGATCGGCCTGCAGCCTGGCTTGCGCAAACGAGCGAATATTCTGCAGCGCGATAGCCACCTGTGAAGCCAGAGTCGCCTCAATGTATGCGTCATTTTCGGAGAAGGCATTTAACTGTTCGGATTGAACATCCAGCACACCCAGGAGTTGGTCACCAACCAGCAGGGGGGTCGCGAGTTCCGCGGCAGTATTCGGGAGAAACGGGTTGGGCAGCCAGCCAGGTTCATTGTGAACATCATTAACGATGACGGCCTGGCGGGTTCGCGCGGCGCGCGCCACCAGCGATTGCTGCTGGGCAAGTGGAATCACGGTTGTGCCGTGCGCGCCTTCGCGTTCATCGCCTGCCTTCCAGCCACAGGCCACTATTTTCAGGTTGTTGGTTTGCTCATCAAAAATAAACACGTGCGCGTGATAATAACCAAACTGGCGCTGGGCCAGGCCACCGGCTTGGGCGCGGCCTTGGCCGGCAGCTGG
>Ga0118677_10014266_pt1 | contig 11254 bp, 9 predicted proteins | sample AliMusrvi5mmetaG_FD_86154 | JGI IMG/M metagenome (GOLD analysis project Ga0118677, IMG submission 86154)
CTGCTCGCTGTATCAGAACACGAACATGCTGACCGAGCTACGGCAGGCGGAGACGGCGGCCGGCATGATGCAGGCCATGGTCGGCGCCGAGGAAGACCTGCTCAAGCGGAGGAAGTGAGGAGCTATTGCGTCGTCAGCGCCAGGGTGATGCAGGCGCCGATGCAAGCAGGCAGGGGCTCCGGCCCCGCCGATAGAAGGACTCTCAAAAGGCGCGTGCACCGTTCACTGTTGACTGTTCACTGGCAAGTTCACCGTCTATGCCGCCGTCTTGCGGACCTTAGGGTCCTTGCGCAACCGGACGTTCTTCGGCGTGACCTCAACGAGTTCATCCTCGTTGATATAGGCGATGCAGTCTTCGAGGCTCATGCGTGTCGGGGGCGTGAGAATGATATTCTCGTCCGAACCCGCTGCGCGGATATTCGTGAGCTGTTTGCCCTTGGCCGGGTTGACGGTCAGATCGTTGTCGCGGCAGTGCTCGCCGACGATCTGCCCTTTCTGCACCCGGATCCCGGGCCCCATGAACAGCTTGCCGCGCTTCTGCAGGTTGAAAAGCGCATAGGAGACGGTGGAACAGCTGTCCATTGAGACCAGCACGCCGTTTCGACGTTTACGCATCTCGCCAGCGAACGGCCCGTATTCGAGAAAGATGTAAGTCAGGACGCCCATCCCCCGGGTGTCCGACATGAACTCCGACTTGAACCCGAGCAGGCCGCGCGTGGGAATCCGGTACTTGAGCCGGTTCATGCCTGTCCCGGTCCCCTTCTCCATCTCGTGCATTGACGCAATGGCACGGTTGGCGGCGTCGCGGTAATCGACTTCAGTAACTCCATCCAGGTTCAGTACGGAATTCGTATCGACCTCTGAAACACTCTTGTCCAGTTTCCCTTCTGAAGCTGCAGCCAAAGCGTTCGTCTGCGGCCGGGGACCAGCGGCTTCAGAACCGGCCACTCTGCGTTCCTGCTGCTTCTTGTCCAACTGCCACATGAGCTCCACGGCCGCAAACACCTTGCCCTCGTCAAGAGTCACCGGTTCGAGCTTGAGCTGGCTATAGTTCTCGTTGTAAAGCCGTGCGATACGCATCTCCTTCGCCATCTCGCCCCGGGCTTTTCCAATGTCAGTGCTTTCTGCAAGCAGATGCCAGGCCAATATACGCTCGCCAAGATACGCCTGGGTGTGGGCGTTAACAGCCACGAGCAATACTGAACGCTTCGGCCGCTTGGCGGCAAAGTCATCGCAGAGCTTGAGTAGAAGGTAGGGATTCACAGATGCCTGTGCGCCGGTCGCCAGTTCGGGAACAACGCTGTTGGCATCCATCCTGGCCGTAAGCAGGATCACCTCTCTGTCAAGAGTCGGTTCACTCCCGGGAATCAGGACCCACAAGTCCTTCAGTTCGGCGCTCTCAAACCGCGACGGCTCGGACTTCACTTCCACCGCCGCCGCGCGGACGCGTGAATCGCCATCCAGACAGGCAGCCTTCAGCTTCGCGCCTTCCACGGCTTCGACAAAGAACCGCGGCACGGACACCTCAGTGTTGTAGATCTTGCCGCAGGAGTCCGAATAGTAGTAGTCCGATTGGCCAATAAAGACGAATCCCTTCACACCGAATCGGAGTAGACCCATCCATTTGTCGCCGCAATCGAAATCCATGAGGGCGATGGTGCCATTGAGATCAGTGCCTCTTGCGCGGGCAAGATCGCTGTATTCGCCCTTCCCCATGTATACCAGATTGGCGTTGAATTCGGATTCGGCGAAGTTGCCCGGCCTGTACATTGTCGGATGCATGGCGTACAGCCGGACGGGCGCCTCGTTGGATATGCTGAGAGAAGTCCGGCCCGGCACAAAGACCGGTGCAGTAAATCTAAGTGCCCCATTGGTAAAACCGCTTGCCGCGAAACGACGTTCGATCTCTTTCTCAAGAGCGAGATTGCCAGGCATGCCTGGTGCCATCGAACCCGCGGCACCGAACAGGCCGCGCATCTCCTCGATCACAGCAATAGCGGCCTCTGGGGGCTTTCGCTCTGCTGCCGGATCCTGGCCGATCACCGAGAGCGGAATGAGAACGAGCGCCGCAGCGGCTACCAGCCCTGCGATAGCACCCTTCATCTTGTTCCTGTATAACCGCATCATTCCTCGTTTCTTAAAAGCAATTCGCCCCAAGACAACGCCGCACTACTTGCCTGCTATGACAACCAGATTCCGCTTCAAAAGTATCTTCAGAAATGCAACCACGCCCAGCTCCGACTCACGGCGCGACATCCTGAACCGCTCCTGGAAAGCATCAACTATGTTCAATACCGTGTTCCGATCATCGATCTGCCCGACAACATATGCACCAAACTCGTCGAGCTCGAAGCTCTTTTCAGTAACAAGAGGCCTGAACCGCTCAAAGAAACCTGTTCCGCGCCGGATCTTTGTCTTCAAAACTACTCCTGCGCTCGGCTTCTGCTCCACAATCACATTCTTTTCCAGCATCGGTATTCCGGACAGTGAACTTCGCCGGTCAATGCTCTTCATCACATCACCGTTTCGCCGTCAATGGATCCGACCGTAATCTTCAAGTCCTTCTTTGCTGTTACGCTCTCAATTGACCCGCTGTCGATCTTCACGACAAAGTCTGAACACGACAGCATCTTCATGTCGTGCGTGGCAGTAATCACTGTTATACCGAGATCGCGCTTCATCTCATTAAGCAGAGCTATGATCTCCTCACCTGTCTTGAGATCCAGATTGCCCGTTGGTTCATCAGCCAGGATGATCAGCGGCTTGTTGACCAGCGCCCGCGCAATGGCGATTCGCTGCTGCTGACCGCCGGAGACCTGGGAAGGCAGGTGCTCAAGACGGTGGCCCAGCCCCACCCTTTCAAGCACAGCCGCGGCATCACGCCTGGCGTCGGCGGACGAAACACCGGCAAAGGTGCGCGCAATCGCCACGTTCTCAAGGGCAGTCATTGTCGGAATCAGGTTGAACGATTGGAAGATGAATCCGATCTTGTGACAACGGAACCACGCAAGCTGCGCTGAGTTAAGGTCGCTGAGCGTATGCCCGTCGACCAGCACCTCGCCTGTCGTCGGAGTGTCGAGGCCGCCCACTATGTTGAAAAGGGTTGATTTGCCGGAACCGGAGGGACCCATTATGGAAACATAGTCGCCCCTGGCGATGTCCAGCGACACATCGCGAAGCGCATGCACTTCCTCGTCGCCCTTCTTATAGAGCTTGGCGACGTTCCTGGCTGATATGATGGGTTTGCTCACTATTCCTCCACCCTGAGGGCTTCGACCGGCTGCTTCCTCGCCGCCACATAGGCCGGGAACAAGGATGCGGTCACTGTCATTACGGCCCCTATAAGAAGCGACACAGTCAGATTGCCTGCAAGAGACAACACCGGCAGCGAAAGGAGTGTCTGGTGGCCATAGTTGTATGCACAGACAGAGATTGCGACGAGCAGTCCAAGCACCAGGCCAATCACCGCACCACAGATCCCATGCAGCGACGATTCGATGAAATACGTCTTCAGGATGAACTCATCCCTGGCGCCAAGACACTTCAGGGTTCCGATCTCACGCACGCGTTCTGTGACAGCCATAAGCATGGAGTTAGTGATGCCCACCATACATGTGAGCAAGGTCAGCCCTAGCAGGAGAAGTGTCATCGGCTCGGTTTTGACACCCCGGAAAATATTGATGCCCATCTGTTGGAGCCTGGTATTGAGCTGGTCGTCATTGAGGTTGACAAGGGCGTTGATGATGCTCTCCGTAGCCAGCATGTAGGAAAGGAATGCTATGGCAAGGACAACTCCCGTCATGGTGATCATTGACCGGCCGAAGCGCCTGCGTACACCGGCCAAGCTCACCCTGAAGGCAATCGCCCAGCTTATGTCCGTCTGTTCAGGGACTTGACCGTTGTCAACATTTGTTGCCTTATCCACAACCGCTCCCATGTAATAGATCCGGCTCTCAGTGCCCGCTTATTCCGCCAACCGTGATCTTCAAATCTTTTCGTTCTTCCAGCCGGTCCACTTTGCCATCTCGAATCCACAATATTCTATCAGATACGTCCAGCATCTTCATGTCATGCGTCGCTGAAATCACCGTGATATTGCGTTCCCGTCGCAACCTGTTGAGAAGGTCGATGATGTCCGCGCCAGTCTTGGTGTCGAGGTTCGCCGTAGGTTCATCGGCAAGAATAATGACCGGATCATTGGCTATGGCGCGTGCAACCGCAACCCGTTGTTGCTGGCCGCCGGATAGTTCATAAGGTCGGTGAAAGAGCCGGTCGCCGAGGCCGACCAGTTTCAGGATTTCGGCCGCCTTATCGCGCGCGTCACCTGGACTCATGCCGGCAAACAACATTGGAAGTGTGATGTTCTCAAGGGCACTGAGTGTCGGAAGAATGTTGTAAGACTGGAAGATGTAGCCGATCTTGAAGCATCGCATCCATGCCAGTTCGTAGGAATCAAGTTGGGCGACATCGATCTCATCGATAAACACCATGCCCTCGGTCGGACAATCGATGCCGCCGATCATGTTGAAAAGTGTGGACTTGCCGGAGCCGGAAGGTCCCATAATGGAAAGATACTCGCCGCGAAAGACGTCGAGCGTCACGCCATCCAGAGCTTTGGTAACGGTATCGCCTTCGCCATAGTAATAGCGCTTCACTCCAACTGCGCGCAGAACTATCTGTTTGACGTCATCGCTCATTGTTTACGCCCGCAACGTGCGCCGATACAAAGCCGTTTTTCCGGATAGAGTCTTCCCCGTATACACCAGTGCCATGCCTGCTGCAATGGATTTTTCCGAAACATTTCCGAAACTTTCTGTTCGATTTGCCCGGCTTGACGTCGCATAGCGCTTCAGGATGGAATGAAAGATGCGCCTGTCCTGATCCGTTCAGGTGGATATCCGTCTGGGCGCTGTCCACTACAGCAACTTGGTGAATCGTCACGTTGAGTTGGACTCGCAGTTGTCTCACCATGACTTCGGAACTGTACTATCCCATTCCGTCGCCCGCACGATGGCTGTTTGCGACCTTTTAGGCATTTCTTCTGGCCATTGGTGCAACTCTGGAAAGAGCTATGCACAGGCGATGATTTAGTATGAAGCCATGCTTGATTCTTCAGTTCAGATCTGGCACCTTAGTAAAACTGGATTTGATGTTGCTGGATGTTTCGCCAGAAAAGAAGATGGCGCCGGGACCTGAGAGCTGGCAACCCTCTCACTGGTTCCATGCCGGGAGGAATAATCAATGGATGTCGTGGACCTGAGCCGCCTGCAGTTTGCCTTGACGTGTGCGTTTCACTTCATCTTCGTGCCGCTGACCCTCGGGCTGTCCATTCTCGTCGCATTCATGGAGACCCGCTACGTACAGACTGGCGATGAACTTTATCTCAGGATGACCAAGTTCTGGGGCAAGCTGTTTCTCATCAATTTCGCACTGGGCGTCGTCACCGGCATCACGATGGAATTCCAGTTCGGCATGAACTGGGCGGAATATTCCCGCTATGTCGGCGATATCTTCGGGGCCCCGCTGGCCATTGAAGCCACGTCCTCCTTCTTCCTGGAGTCGGTTTTCATCGGCGTCTGGGTCTTCGGCTGGAACAAGATCTCCCGGAAAGCCCATGCGGCATCCATTTGCCTGGTGGCCTTTGCAACCAATCTGTCGGGACTCTGGATCCTGCTTGCCAATGGCTGGATGCAGCATCCCGTCGGCTATGTGCTCAGGAACGGACGCGCTGAAATGGTGGACTTTCTGGCCGTGACCTTCAACCCGAACGGCTGGATCAAGTTCGCGCACCAGATCAGTTCGGCCTATGTCGTGGCCGCCTTCTTTGTCCTCGGCATCTCCGCCTGGCACCTGCTCCGGAAGAATGAAACCGCCTTTTTCAAGGCCTCCTTCAAAATGGCCGCCCTCTTCGGGCTTGTCGCCGTGATCCTGTCCGGTCTTACGGGCGATATTCATGCCGTGGAAGTCGGAAAAACACAGCCGGCAAAACTGGCCGCCATGGAAGCGCTTTGGGACACCCAGAAGACTGTCGGAATCAACCTGCTTCAGCTCCCGGATACGGACCATGAGCGGAATTATTTTGAGCTCATTAAATTACCCAGCCTCCTGAGTCTTCTGGCCACCCACTCTCTGGATGGCGAAATCAAGGGCCTGAAAGACTTCCCCAAGGACGAGCGCCCGCCCGTATTGCCGGTTTTCCTGAGCTTCAGGCTCATGATCGGCCTCGGCATGCTGTTCTCGCTTCTGGCCTTTCTAGCCGTGATCCTGTCCCGGCTCGACAGCCTGGAGCGATATCCGCGCTTTCTTAAATTACTGGTGTTCACCCTCCCCCTGCCCTATCTGGCCAACCAGTTGGGCTGGATCGTGGCGGAAATGGGACGCCAACCCTGGATCGTGTACGGCATCATGAAGACCTCCGACGGCGTTTCAAAGTCCATCACCCTCGGACAAGTGGCCGCCTCATTGGTTGGGTTCGTCCTGCTCTACGGCCTGCTGGGCGCCATCGATATCTATCTCCTGATAAAATTTGCCCGCAAGGGGCCGGACAGCGACTTGTCCAGCCTGATTGACACAACGAAACGGGAGGCGTGACATGGAACTCCAAATCATCTGGTTTGTGCTCTGGAGTATTTTGTGGGCGGTGTATTTCATGTTGGACGGCTTCGTTCTCGGCAGCGGCATGCTTCAGAACTTCGTGGCCCGATCCGATATTGAACGCCGCGTGGTGATCAACACCCTGGGCCCGGTCTGGGATGGCAACGAGGTGTGGCTGATCACCGCGGGGGGCGTCACGTTTGCCGCCTTCCCCACCACCTATGCCCTGATGTTCAGTTATCTCTACACCGCCCTGCTTCTCCTTCTTTTCTCGCTGATTGTGCGGGGGGTGGCTTTTGAATTCCGGGGCAAGGTTGATGATCCGCGCTGGAAAAGCCTCTGGGACCGGGCCTTGCTGGTCAGCAGTTTCCTGCCCGCGCTTCTCTTTGGCGTCACCTTCGGGAATCTCTTCAGGGGACTTCCCATGGATGCCGCCGGTTACCACGGCTCGCTGATGTCCTTAGTGAATCCCTACGGCCTGGTGACCGGGATCCTGTTTGTCCTGCTGTTTGTGGTGCATGGCGGCCTGTATCTGTCCGTCAAGACGACCGGCGCCGTCAAGGCCCGCAGCGTCTCGGCAGCCTCAGCCGCCTGGATTCCCCTGCTGGTTGTCGCCGGGGCGTTCCTGATCTATACATATCCGGCCACACACCTGTTCGACAATTTCCTGGCTCATCCCGGCCTTCTGGTGGTTCCTCTGCTTGCCGTGCTCTCGCTCCTGGGAATCAAGGTATTTCTGGTCAAAGGGAAACTGCTTCCCGCCTTCACGGCGTCGTCCCTCACCATCCTGCTGGTGGTGGCAACGGGCGTGGTCGGCCTGTTTCCGAACCTGATCCCCTCCAGCCTGGACACCCGATACAGCCTCACCGCCTTCAACTCGTCCTCCAGTCCGTACACCCTGAAGATCATGACCGGTGTGGCCATCCTTTTCCTGCCGATCATCATCGCCTATAAAGTCTGGGTCTACCGGGTCTTCCGGGCACCGGTCACGAATCAGGATGTACTGGATAACAAGCAGGCGTACTGATTACGCCTGATCCAGACAATCCCGGACCGTCTGGATGAGTTTGGCAGAAGGAAAGGGCTTTTGCAGGAAGCTCACATCTTGAGTAAAGGTCACGCCACGACTGGCCACGGCGCCCGGATAGCCGCTCATAAAAACGACCTTCAACCCCGGTTTCTCAATTCGTAATTGTTCAGCCAATCTTACGCCCGAGAGACCCCCGGGCATGACGACATCCGTCAACAACAGGTCAATCGCGCCACCCTGGAGGCGCCAGAGCTCGATCGCCACCACCCCATTGGGCGCTTCGAACACCTGGTAACCGTATTGTTCCAGAAGACGGACCACCAGGGCGCGCAAGGAGGATTCGTCTTCCACCACCAGAATGGTTTCACTCCCCCGGGGCAATTTTCCAGAGGCCTGTTCGGCGACTTTGATCTTTTTTGCCTCAGTCAGTTGCGGCAGGTAGACGTGACAGACCGTCCCCTTCCCCGGCTGACTTTCGATCTCAACCCAGCCATGGTGTTGCTCCACAATGCCATGTACGGTGGCCAGCCCCAGGCCGGTTCCCTGGCCCACGGCCTTGGTGGTGTAGAACGGCTCAAAAAGATGCGGCAGGTGTTCCGGTGCAATTCCGCACCCGGTGTCCCGCACGGTCAGGCAAACAAAATCGCCCGCCGTGACGGCGCGGGTTTCCGCCATGGCCTTGTCCACGGCGAGACACTCCAGCTCCAGGTCAAGTTGGCCTCCTTCGGGCATGGCATCACGGGAATTGATGGCTAAATTCATCAGAATCTGCTCGATCATGCCCCGATCCGCCCACACAACGGCATGCCCGGGAAACAGACGCGAGGTCAACACAATATCCTCGCCAATGAGCCGATGGAGCATCTTGGTAACACCCGCAATCACTTCGTTAAGATCCAGAGCCCCCATCTGCAGAACCTGAGTGTGACTGAAGGCCAGCAACTGGCGCGTAAGATTGCTCCCTCGCTCTGCCGCCAGGGCAATGTCATTCACCTCATCCGCCTGCTCCGGGGCAAGGTCCTTGCGCTTGCTCAACTCGGCGGCATTCATCATAATGATGGCCAGGATATTATTGAAGTCGTGAGCCACGCCTCCGGCCAGTCGACCCACAGCCTCCATCTTCTGGGCCTGAAATAATTGCTGCTCGAGCCGGGTCTCGCGGGTGACGTCGCGCTTGACGCCGACATAATTGACGATCTTTCCGGCGACATCAAACACGGGCGAAATACAAGCATCCTCCTCGTACAACACGCCATCTTTCCGCTTGTTCACAACCCGGCCGGTCCATACTTTTCCAACCGACAGCACCCCCCACATCTGACGGTAAAACTCGGCATCCTGCCTGCCGCTTTGAAGAATGCGTGGATTTTTACCAACGGCTTCTCCCCGACTGTACCCCGTTGTCTTCTCAAACACTGGATTGACGTAGATAATCGTCGCCTTGTCGTCGGTGATCACAATCGTCTCGGCCGCCTGCTCCACGGCCGTCGCCAACCGGGTATTCGAATCCTTGGTCTGCTTGCGATCCAGAAGCAGGGCCCACTCCCGGAGCGCGCTGTCCACGATCCGGGGCAGCATGGAAAACGCCTCAGGCGACTTGACCAGGTAATCCAGTGCACCCGCCTTCATCACCTCCACCACAATTTGCTGGTTGCCGAACGCGGTCATGACCAGAACGGGGAAAGCCCCCTCTTCCGGCGGATGCGTCAGAACCTCCACGGCCCGGCCGTCGGGCAGATTCAAATCCATCAGCACGAGATCCGGCACGGCGGCTTCAACAAGCCTGCGGTATTCGCCCAATGTTGAAACAGCCTGAATATCAACCGCGTCGCCTGCCGCCGCAAAAGCGCGCCGAATGGCCTCAATATGGGCCGCCTCATCATCCACAACTAACAGATGTAAGCAGTGCTGGACCATGATCGTCCGGTTAATGCGGATATTGATTCCAGGCGAGCCAGTAATACCCGAAGGTTTCCATGAGTTCAGTGAACTGCGCGAAGTCCACCGGCTTGACCAGATAACTGTTGGCATGGTTGTCGTAGGCTTTGACCATGTCCGACTCCGCTTTCGAGGTGGTCAGGACCACCACCGGGATACTGCCCAGCGAGGGATCCGCCTTGATGAGTTTCAGCACTTCTATCCCGTCCACCTTCGGCAGGCGCAAATCGAGCAGAACAATGCCCGGTCGAGGCGATTTTTCCGGATTGCTGAATTCATTCCGGCGATACAGATAATCCAGGGCGGCCTGACCATCGGCGACATGGATCAGCCGGTTTGCGATATGACTGGTCTCGAAATTTCTCCGGGCAATTTCAACATGGGCCTCATCATCTTCCACCAGCAGAATAACGATCGGTTCACCTTTCATACGCGTGCTCCTTTCTTTACGCCTTCAACCGCTTCGGGCAGCGTGAAATAGAAACACGCGCCCTGCCCCGCTCCCGCAGATTCCACCCAGACCCTCCCCTTATACAACTCCACAATCCGTTTGACGAGGGCCAAACCCATACCGGTTCCCTCGGCCCGGGGATCCAGTTTCTCAAACAGGCCGAACACCTTCTCGTGGTAACGCGGATCAATGCCTCCGCCGTTGTCGCGCACGAAGAACGCCGTTTCCGCATCACGCACCTCCACGCCGATCTCAATGCGCGGCTCCTTCTGGCCGCCCATGAACTTGACGGCGTTATCGATCAGGTTCTGAAAGATCTCCGCCAGCCGGATCCGGTCCCCAAACACCACCACACCCGGGTCGTTCACCGTAAGGGCCACCCCGTGTGAGGCAAGGCGTCCCGACACGGCGCCGCGGGTATCATCCACCAACTCCTGCAAAGTGACGCGCACCGGCAGGACGACAACGCGTCCAACCCGGGAAATATCCAGCAGATCATCCAGAAGCCGGACCATCGTGTCCGTGGCGGAGCGGATAAACTGCATGTCTTTCTCAATCCGCCCGGCATCACCCGCCGTAATGTCCTTCCTCAGGTAGCCCAGAAAGGTTCTGACGGTCACAACCGGACTTTTCAGGTCATGGGAGGCCGTATAGAGGAATCGTTCCAGTTCGGCATTCTTGTCCTGAATCTCCTTCGCACTCTGCGCCAGAGCGGCCGACAGCTCCGCCTGATTCCGGTAGAACCGGACACGCTGCTGCCGCCAGATCAAGCCCGTAAAGGCCCCTGCACAAAGCAGTATCGCACTCATCATACCGATCACAAACCAGAACCGTTCCTGAACCGCCGCATTCACTTCTGCTGAATCGACCCGGGCGACCAGTGACCACGGCGAATCCGGAATAGTGCGTAAAGCCGCCACCACCTGCACGCCCCGGTAATCGTCGCCCTCCATGATTCCTTCGCGGCCCAGGGCGGCCTGAGCCCCGGGCAATGTGATGCGATCCAAAGGCGCGCGCAGGTTCAGCGCGGTATTCGTCGCGAACCGGAGTTCATTCAGGAAAACAGCCTCGTTCCCTTCCCGGCGGACAAGCAATGTCTCGGCGGTCAAACTGAAGGTCGGCCACCGTTTAATGAAGCCCGCGCGCCAGCGGCTATTGCAACACTTGTGATATGAAAAGGTCACGCGGCAAGCTACGTTCTTCATGTGCGACAACACAAGGAGAACGGAATGGCTTACAAA
>Ga0118677_10014267_pt1 | contig 11253 bp, 5 predicted proteins | sample AliMusrvi5mmetaG_FD_86154 | JGI IMG/M metagenome (GOLD analysis project Ga0118677, IMG submission 86154)
GCAGTATACAAAACACCTGCTTCGCCTCTGAAGGTGCCTGAACCACGCGGTTTGTTATCTACTGAATACCATTCATAGAACCCATTATTATCCCTGACCCGTTTGACCATAGGGATCATTTGCTCATAAGCTTCTTCAACAAACCCGTTCTTGAGGAGCTGCTGAATCATCCTTCCGCCAAACCAGGTCCAGTCGCCGCCATTTTGGTAGCTGTATTCCGGATTCATGATCTTGTTGGCAAAAAAGCCGCCTGGATAAGGGGGATAAAGAGTTAATCCGATAGAACCGGCTCCGGCAAGTTTCACCCTTTTAACCATCTCTGTCAGTGATGTTTTTATCTCCGCTTTGCTCAGCAGTCCTGCTTCGATGGCAATGGTGGTTCCACCAAAATAGTAAATTTTATTTTCATCAAAATCTTTTGGGAACGGTGACCCCTTTTCGAGATAGATGTGGGGAATGAATTTCTGATTTTGCCTGTCCCATAAATACTTCCTGCAGTTTTGAGCAATACTGTTCCTGATCTTTTCCCATTTGGCTTTCGAATCAGGGATTATCTCCATCAGGTTATTAAGGGCAATCAGAAACATCGCATTGTCATAAATATCAATGGCGGGATGGGTATTGGCATCCAGGTCAACTCCCCAGCCATGCTCGGGTTGCACATCACCCCAGTCGGCTGTGGTGGCACCGATGACGAGTCCATATTGCCGGTTAAACCGTTGATTCATTACAAATTCTGCTGCCCATTGGAGCCGTTCCCCGACTTTTTTATCCCCGATTTTTTCATCCAGAATGGTCTTGTCACCCGTCAGTTGGATGTATTTGAAAACCGCCTGGATCAAAGAACTTTCTTGGTCGGTTTCCACCGTATTTTTATGTCCGGCATACCTTGGTTCGAGTTTTGAATAGTAGAAATCATATTCTCCTTTGCCAACTTTCTCAATGGGTGTAAAGCCATCGAGAATATTCCCATCTTCACCCTGCATCCGGAAAAAGACGAGCAGGTTCTCCTTGAGGATTGCCTTATCGTTGACCTTTGCTGCAAGCTGAATAAAGGTGTTGTAATCCCTAATCCATACTTCACGGTAACCGTCGCCGGCATTAAACCCGGCTTTCATTACCTCAAGCGCTTTTGCTTTAACAAAGGGGAAATAGACGTCATTTTTAATCTTCGTCTTAAGCTCTGCTGATTTCCGTTCAGCCTGATTCTGACAAGAACCTATAAGCAACATTAGAACCAGTCCAATCCCAAAGCTAAGTGTCTTCATCTTATTCCATTTTTAAAGAACAGTTTTTCACATTCCACCCTTCCATTTCCATCCATAACGATTTTGAATTAACGGATTCCGGAAGTTGGGTGCAATCGATCCGAAGTTCCCTGCTTTCGTCCGGAAGCAAGGTGATATAATTATCACTCAGGAAAACCGGAAGCGCAAGTTCTCCCCCTTTCGCGGTCAATACTTTCAGCCTAACAAAAAATGCAGTTTCCTTTCCCGGATTCCGGATTAGTAACGACTTCTCCCCTTTGGAATTGGTTTTCCATTCACTTTCAAGAGTTGTTTGCTTCAATTCATTCAGTTTTTCATAGCTTTTCCCCGGTTTGGACAACCAATAGAAATTTTCATCCTTAACCTGGTTATCTTTATCGGTCAACTTCAATCTTAAAAAGTATACTGCTTCTTTCGGATCCGGGGATTTAATTTTTTTGAGGACCGAAACCTTATTTGCCGGAGTTGAAATCTTGTACTGATCTTTTGACAGGACATTACCATGAATGTCAAATTGCTCAGCCGAAACGGTGAGGTCATTCAGATCGAAAATTGTTTGATTAACCAGGCAAACTGCCGAATCATTCAGGTTTAGCTGCAAATGGAGTGGCTTGGCCCCATGCTGGTATCCATAGAAGCCACCGTTCTGCTCCAGGAAAACATCATAAAATTGTCCGCGCAAGGCTGTCCACGGATTCTGGTTTTTCCACACCAGCATTCCGGAATAAGTCGTCCACATTCCGGCATTAAAACCCTCCTGTAATGCACGATATTGCTCATAATTAACTAATTGTGCTTTTTTGCAGAAGTCTGCTATACCATCAGCCTTACCATACTGATCGATGAAATTATCATAGGGAATATATTTGTGGTAACTCCATGTTGGATTTTCACCATGTCTGGTTGGAAGCACGAGGTCTTTTTCCTCCATTATTTTACGCATGGTTTCCACGTTAGGAATCCCCACTGAACCCAATTCCGGATTGAAAGGGAAAGAGGTAACGGTAAAGAAATTAAGTGGGTTCTGAATGGTGTATGGACCATCTCCATTTCCTCCCAGGCTGTTTTTTGCCAGGTCCGTCGAGGTTGATTGTTCAAGGTAGTAACGTGAACCATCATATTTAGGGAAAATATCAGTTGCAAGTTTCCTGGCGATATCCCCCGGGGGCGGGTACTCATTGCCTCCACACCAGAGATACAAACTTGGATGATTGCGCAACATTTTAACCTGATCAATCACGGTATTGATAAACAAGGAGTGATTGTCGGGATAGGCACGACGCCGCTCCTGGGACTCCTTCTTCTGAGGGTCAAACCACCGGCCGTTGCAATCGCCCGAGATGTACAGGTCCTGCCATACCATAATTCCGTATTTATCGCAGGCATCATAAAATTCAGGACGTTCGGTCATGGAGCCGCCCCAGACACGAATCATATTCATATTCATTTCAGCATGCATCCTCACATCGATATCATAACGTTTTGCCGATAATCTCAACAATGCATCCGAAGCAATCCAGTTCCCCCCTTTAATGAAAACATCCTGTCCGTTAATCGTGAAGATCCTGGCATTCAGTTTGTCATCAAAACGGGTTCCGGTTTGGCGGATGCCAAAGGGAACAGTTTCGATGTCTGATACTGCACCATGATCCCCTACAAATGAGAATACAACCTTGTATAATGGGTGCTCTCCTATTCCATTTGGCCACCAAAGCAACGGATTTTCAATTTTAATCTCCGGAAGAGTCACTGTAATTTTTCCCCTGGCAGGAATGGTCACCAGCTTTGAGACCTCCACTTTGCCGCAACGTGCAATCAGCTTTCCGGTTTGACTGATATCGGTACTGTTAAGCAGATCAGCAGAAGTGGAAACCGTAGCTGGGGCCTGCTTGCCACCTGGTACTCTCTTTCCGGGTACTTTAGTCTGAACTGATGGATCAATCAGATCGACCGTACCGGTTATTTCGAGGGCAACTTCATCCCAGATTCCTGTATTCCGGTCCCTGATCGGACAAATCCAATCCCAACCGGCAGTGAATTGCATTGCGACCGACCGCGCAATCATACCATCCCCACCCTGTCCGTACGGAGCTCCGACAGGGTCAGGCGGATGAACCAGGACCGCCAGACGGTTTATCCCTTTTTCAAGAAACGGCGTAATAAGGTATTTCTCCCTTAGATACATCCCCTCGTGAGTATCCGGATTGATCTTTTTTCCGTTCAGGAACATTTCGGCAGAATAATTTATTCCACGGAAGTTCAGCCAGTGCTGTTCCCCCACTTTCAGATCCGGAACTTCAAATTCGTCATAAAACCAATAGGTATAATATTCGGCACCCGTCTGATAGATATCGGGAATCAGTTCGTTATTCATTCCGAAAAATGGATCCGGAACTTTTTGGTTATGAAGTAAAGTAGTCAAAACAGTTCCGGGAACCACCGCATCCATCCAGTCATAGAACAAAAAATTCTTCCCGGAAATAACTGTGCCATCGACTACAACTTCCACTGCCTTTTTAGCTTTCCACCCGGAGTTAAGTTTAATCAAATCGTGTTGGGCTATAGCCAGCAACGAAAAGCAAGAGAGCAATATAGCTGAACCTAATCGTTTAATCATCGTTAAATAAATTATTTTTAAAAGCCTCCAATCCTTCAGAAGCATTCTGGTTATATATGTTGTACTTATTTTTACTGGATTTTATCTGATTTGTCACTCATACTGGGCGGAGGAATATTAACTCCCCAATTTTTATTGGGCTGTTCCCCCATTTCGATTAAAAGGGTACCACCTTCGGTCAATGGCCTGCGATCGATCCAGCAATTTTCAATCTTTTGTTGATTGAAAGAGACAGATTGAATATAGACATTCTTTTTCGAATTATTATGGGCCTGGATAATCAGTATTTTCCCTTTATAATACTTCGGATTAAGTTGAATTGTTACCTTATCAAACTGGGGACTTCCAAACTGAAAGGTTGGATTAATGGCCGTATGCCCCTGAACATCGAATATTCCTAATGCGGCCATTACATACCAGGCTCCAAGCTGTCCCTGGTCTTCGTCCTGACCTATCCCATATCCGCGTAAAGGTTCAGCGCCATAAAACTCGTCGCATATGGCACGTGTCCATTTTTGGGTAAGCCAGGGCTGACCGCTGTAATTGAATAACCAGGAATCGTGTAAACAAGGCTGGTTTCCGTGGTTATAAACCATCTCGATGCCCGAAAAGCTATCGACATCGCTATCGCCTCCGCCAAACCGGGTTTTCTGAGAAGTATCAAACACATGTTCAAGTCTCCGGTTGAATTCATCTTTTCCCATTAATTTGATAAGTCCTGCCACATCGTGCGGAACATACCAGGTATATTGAAATGCATTTCCTTCCTGGAAACCGACCCAGGCTTTCATCGGATCGAAATTTGGAATAAACGTTCCGTCAGCCAATTTAGGCCTGATGAATTTTGTTTTCGGATCAAAAAGATTACGGTAATAACCAGCCTGTTTGATTAACTTATCATAGTCAGCCGGATGTCCCAATTCTTTGGCGAGCTGAGCAACTGCATAAGAGCTATAGGAATACTCCAGCGTATGTGAACATCCGAAATTAAATTTCCAGCCGTTTGAAAACAGTGTGTCGCGGGAAGGGACGTATCCATCCTTCACAAAATAGTTCAGATCGAATTTTCCGTTTCCAAGGTTCCGGCCATGGTAATCGACCTCGTTTTTAAGCGCAGCTTCATAACCTGTCTTCACATCAAAATCACGGATTCCGCAGTTGTAAGCTGAGGCAATCATCAGACCCTGGTAATTGGTCTGAACCCCATTAGTATAAACTCCGGCAGCTTCTCCGTCGTGAAGCCAGCCGCGCGTTTTATAAAAATCGATATTGGACTGAACGTATTCCTTAAAATATTCAGGATAAACCAACGCCCAAAGCTGGCTTAGGTTCCAGAAACCTCCCCAGATCCCGTCAGTGTTATAATGGTGATATTTGGGTTTGCCTTTTTCATCCAGTGGAATTTGTCCTATCCCCTTATCAACCAATGGATACTGCCCGTTAATGTCGCTCGATATGCCCCGTCCAAGTAAAACATGATACAATCCGGTATAAAACTTTACCCTACTGACAGAGTCACCCCCTTCAGCCTTGATTCGTCCGAGCTTTTGAGCCCAAATCAATTGCGCAATCTGATGTACATCATCAAATGATTTTCCAGCCGATTCGGTTTGCAGGTTGAGTCTGGCATTCTGAATGGAGGTATAACTTAAACCGGTCTCGATCCCAAGCTGTTCATTTTGGGCCATCTTAAACGTCAAAAAAAGACCATTGCCAGTTCCTTTGGTGGAAGAGGCCCCTTTTTGTTGAATGGAATCTTTAAATGAGCCGGTTTCTGAGGGTCGTTTACTGAGTCTGGCAACAAAATACATCATTACCCGTTTCCCGGGATCCCCGAATTTTACGTATTCGGGATAGGTCTCAACGTAACCTTCTACTTCATTGCCATTTACAATCTGAGCAAAAGCATCGGTTACATCACTGCTCTCCCCTTGCCTGTGCCCGATATCGATAATCAAATGGGCCTGAGTCGTTTTGGGAAAGGTATAGCGATGAAAACCCACACGTTCTGTGGCGGTTAATTCGGCATTGATTCCATAATCCTTCAGAAATACAGAATAGTAACCGGGTTCTGCATGTTCAGTTTTTTTGTCAAAACGGGAGCGGTAACCCCCTTCAGGGTGTTCCTGTTTTCCGGGGATCGTTTTCAGTTCACCGACCGTTGGCATAAATACCACGCCCCCAATCTGAAATTCATGAAAATGGCCAAATCCTTCGATTGAGGTATGCCGGTCATCATATCCGCACGGTTCCCAACTACCCGGACTTCCCGCAGCATTGGTATGTGGAGCAAGCTTTGCCATTCCAAAAGGTAAAGCAGCAGGTGTGTAAAAGAACCAGCGGCCATGGACCGAACCAATCTGCGGATCGACATAAGTAGATGGATTGAATGACCCTTTCGGAATTGTGAACGATGCCAGCAATCCGAACATGACGAAAAGAACCAAAATCCTAAAACCTGAATTTCTCATGATTGACAGGGTTTAACTTTAGATTTATGACATTTGAGGCAAAAGTAATTTTACCTTTTCAAAATAGGAATCATCCACAAGAACTGCACTTCCTATCATCGCTGCAGACTCTCTTAGTTCAGAAACCGCAACCTTGATATTAGCACCCTGAGATTTCAGGCAATTATTCAGGCTTTCTCCAAACAAGGGGAAAGCATAGGAAATATTCCCGCCGATAACCAAAACTTCTACACCAAACTTAACCATCCATGGACAAAGGAATATTCCGAGCTGGGTGCCGAAGTCGTCGAACAGCGACTTTGCCACAGGGTCGGTTTCAGCCAGCTGCGCCATCTCCTTCACACCGCGGAGCTGGATTCCCGTTTTCTCAAAATAGCGATTCAGAAATCCCCGGGTTGAAAAAAAATCATCCGCATTACCCTCCTTAAACGGGAGGTACCAGATACATCCCATATCGGGGACTTCATCACCCGAAACTACCGGCAGCCTGTCACAAAGGAAAGCAGAGCCAAAACCGGTACCCAGGGTAATGGCCATCGACCGTTTAAAACCATTTCCCTTCCCTATCCAGTCCTCCCCGATGGCAAAAGCGGTAGCATCGTTGATAAACCTGATTGGAAAACTATCCGGAAGGTTCATTTTTTTCCGAAGAGCCTGAGGAACGTTCAATCCATAAATATTTTCGAACTTTTTATTGTTCCCCTTAAACATCGCAATGCCATTGGCATAATCAAACGGTCCGGGCATTGCAAAACCGACCCCGGAAACATTCTCCAAACCCACTTTATCAATAGTTGCCTGGATCGTCTTACTCCATACCCCGATGATCTCATCAGCAGTACCCTGGTTATCGAGATCGTTCTCCGAAAAGGTTTTCGGTAAATACCTCTTTTCCAAAATGTTGCATGCAACACAACTTACATGACTACCCCCTACGTCAACACCAATAGCAATAGAACCCATTTTGTATTTTATTTAAATATTGTTGAATCGTTTGACAAAATGTAATATTCTGTAAATATATGATTATATGATTATTTGTTGTAGATACAAGGCGGTGCCTTTTATCTGATTGTAACACATTATATTTTGTTGTAGATACAAGGCGGTGCCTTGTATCTACAATTATTTCGCTATTCGGTCAATATGCACAACAACTGCGTATTTTGACGGCATGGCTTTATTAATCGATTCGGGAACTGTAATATTAAAACCTGAACCGTCCGCTTTCCATTTTACTGAACTCTCTTTCTTTCCAAGAACTGTAATCCTTGCCCCCTTTCCGGGAACAAATCCCTGAACCGTAATGGATGAAGGAAGCTTTTCATTTTCAGCCAGTAAATATATAACATTAACTGAACCATCCTTCCCTTTGGTAAAGCGTAACTTACCATCCAAATATGGTGCGATTGGCCGGGTGCCATAAATAGCCTGTCCGTTTATCTTCAGCCAGTCGCCGATCTCTTTCAACCGGTCATAGGCCGAATCATACCAGGTACCGTCAGGTCCTGGGCCAATATTCAAAAGCAGGTTTCCCCCTTTAGCCACAATATCTGACAACATGTGAATCATCTCACGTGTTGGTCTCATCTTTGCATTATAAGAGAAAGACCACCCGCCACCCAAAATGATGCATGATTCCCACGGATATGGCAACATTTTTTCAGGAACAGTATTTTCAGGAGTCAGGTAATTTTGGTTTTTCCCTTCAACAGCCCGATCAACAACGATGGCATCAGGTTGTTTTGAGCGGATTTCAGTCACCAGCTCGTCCATTTTAATATCCTGATCAAAACGTTTTTTAACATGGAAGCCTTCAGCATGAGGCTTTTCACCTACCGGACCGTTCTTTTGAACCCAACCACCATCAAACCAAAATAAATCTATTTTACCGTAGTTTGTGCAAAGTTCCATCACCTGGTTATGGGTGAATTTTACAAAATTATTCCAGCGGTCCGGGTATTTTGCCGGATCGTAATTGACATTCCGGTCAAGTGGTGGAAAATGCGACCACCAGTAATCGGGGGTATGCCAGTCTGGTTTTGAGAAATATGCACCAACCCATAACCCTTCGTTGCGAAAGGCGTTAAAAATTTCATTCGTCACATCAGCCTTGGGATTAGTATGAAACGGACAATCCGGACCGGTGATTTTATAATCGGTATATTTACTGTCAAACATGCAAAATCCGTCGTGGTGCTTGGTGGTAAAAACGACATATTTCATCCCGGCTTCTTTGGCTGCTTTAGCCCATTTAGCGGGATCAAATTTCGTCGGATTGAAGGTTTTTCCCAGATTCTCGTAATGTTTTTTGTAGGCGAAATAATCTTTTACCGTGTCAGGAACACACCATCCTTCATCTTCCGGGCAAATTGACCAGGATTCTACAATTCCCCACTGACTGTAAGGCCCCCAGTGCATCAGGAGTCCAAATTTGATGTCCTGCCATTCACCAATCCGTTGTTGAATCCGGGGATTGGGATCAGGAGTATAATTCTGTTCATGATGCTGACCTGCAACATAAAGATTAGTCAGTAACAAAATAATAACCAGGAGTTTGTTTGACTTCATAAATTGTATATTTGATTAGTTGGAGATTTAGAGGACAAATTTAGTACTTTGAAATGGAATTGATCAGGAATCTCCTTTGCTTTTTAAATAATTTGATAAACTTTTTCAAAGTTATTATAAAATATGATTATTCAACAAAAAATTCTTTCTATCTTGTAGCCTCCAAAAACAAAATTCAATCATTATGAAACAAAAATTTGCAGGAATATTTATCTTACTGTCGTGCTGCTGCTTATGGAGTTGCCAACCGCCCAAAACCTTTACCGGAAAGGAAATTTCCATTATTCCGCAAGTCCGGAAAATGACCCTGGGGAGCTCTTCGTTCAGATTTAGCGAGAACACTGGTTTTGTCGTTCAGAATAATGAGCAACAAGCTATTGCAGATCAATTTTCAAGTTTGTTCGCTAAATCTGCCGGCTGGAAACTGAAAGTTACAACTGGCGGGGCCGAAGGATCGAATCAGATATCTTTCAAAACTGATGAGACATTAGGCGACGAAGGTTATACCCTTGATGTTACCACAGCCAGAATAGACATAAAAGCGGCCAAACCTGCGGGATTCTTCTACGCGATCCAGACGTTGCGGCAATTGCTCCCTGCAGAACTTGAAAGTTCCCAAAAGCAGGAAAATATTGAGTGGCTGGTTCCGGTAAGTTCGATAGCTGATAGTCCCTCGTTTAAATGGAGGGGATATATGTTGGATGTTTCACGCCACTTTTTCCCAAAAGAGGAGGTCCTTCAAATGATCGATTACCTGTCCATTCATAAAATTAATACGCTTCACCTGCATCTGCTTGACGATCAGGGATGGCGCATTGAAATCAAAAAATATCCAAAACTCACACAAGTCGGAGCGTACCGTGTGAACCGCGAAGACAAACCCTGGAATTCACGTTCAAAACAAACTGCAGGAGAAAAAGCCACCTTTGGAGGATTCTACACCCAGGCCGACATCAAAGAGATGGTGGCTTATGCACAGACCAAATTCATCACCATAATTCCTGAAATTGAAATGCCGGCCCATGTCACTGCAGCCTTGGCAGCCTATCCTCAATATTCGTGCTCAGGAGGTCCTTTCACCGTTCTTCCCGGAGGAGTTTGGCCGGTAACCGATATTTATTGTGCAGGGAATGACTCTACATTCCTGTTTTTGCAGGATGTGCTCAGTGAAGTGATTGACCTGTTCCCTTCAAAATACATCCATATTGGAGGCGATGAGGCTACTAAAACAGAGTGGGAAAAATGTCCGAAGTGCAAAAAGCGGATCAAAACCGAAAGTCTGAAAAATGCCGGTGAGCTTCAAAGCTACTTCATCAAACGGATTGAAAAGTTCATCAATTCCAAAGGTCGGGTCTTGCTGGGTTGGGACGAGATTCTGGAAGGCGGTTTACCTCCTAAGGCAACTGTAATGAGCTGGCGCGGAACCCAGGGCGGTATCGATGCAGCAAAACAAGGACATGACGTTGTGATGACTCCCGGTCAACCTTGTTATTTTGACCATTATCAGGGCCCTAAAGAAGACGAACCTTTGGCCATCGGCGGTTTTAATCCGCTGAATAAGGTTTATGAATTCGATCCTGTTCCCAAAGAGCTTGATGCCGAAGCTGCAAAACATATCCTGGGCGGACAGGCAAATCTCTGGACAGAGTATGTCCCGAATATCAAACATGTCCAATACATGACTTTCCCCCGGATTGCCGCAATGGCCGAAGCATTATGGAGTCCCAAAGAGGTTAAAAACTGGGATGATTTTTACCGCAGAATTCAATCATTCACCAAACGGTATGACATCATGGGGATTAATTATGCGAAGAGTGCCTTTAAAGTAGCTGCAAAAACTCAGGAACCTGAGAAAAAGTAAATCAGAAAGAAGAACCGGTTAATTCAATTAAACCCTCAAGGTTTTGGGAACCTTGAGGGTTTTTATTTTTTATATAGGTATATTAGGAACTAAAATGGTTCATGAAATATTTTATACACCCTGTTTGCCAATTTCAAACCAATTCCCTTCACTTTTAAAAAATCGGACGCTGATGCACTTACTATATTTTCAATAGTACCAAACAACCTTAGTAAAGCCAGCCCTTTTTTTGTCCCTATTCCCGGAATATTTTGAAGCAGGAACAGCTTTTGCCGTTGTTTTTGGGAAATCCGGATGCTTGTCGGACCATAGATAATCGCCTTTGGTCGGGGTAGTTCATGATGCCTGCACTGATCAAAAATATAAATCAGTATTTGTGCAGTTTCGCTGATGTTTAATGACCTGATAACAGGGATACCCAGAAAAACAGTTAAACGAATCAATGCACCCTGAACTGCTTTACGA
>Ga0118677_10014268_pt1 | contig 11253 bp, 11 predicted proteins | sample AliMusrvi5mmetaG_FD_86154 | JGI IMG/M metagenome (GOLD analysis project Ga0118677, IMG submission 86154)
CCCGAGGGCTGTCGGGGGTTGGGCGGCTGCTGGGGCGGCAGCGGGAGTTCCAGGTTTGGCAGGTTTGGCAGGAGCGGCGGGCTTGGCCGGGGCTGCGGGAGCAGTCGGGGCGGCAGCGTCCGGGGCTGCGAGAGCTTGGGAGAGGGCAAGCAAGCCACCCGTGCTCAGTGAGAGCAGCACGCTACGGAATGGGAGCGGAGGTGTGAGGGCACGAAGTTTCATAAGGATTTGTCCTTGGCTTCTCTGGCACGCCTGGTGTTTTGAAGTTTAGGAAGGGTGGTGAGTGTTTTCAAGTTCTCCGAGGCGAGGCCGAATTCATTGAGTCCCTTGGCAGTTTCAGCGGCCTGCCAGTACGCTTCGGCGCAAATTTCCGGGAGGCTTTGGTAGGTGATGCACATCCGTTGGTAGGTGGCATAGGCCTTGCGCATGAGTTCATTCGGATCAGATCCGGGGGCGGCTTGGGCGGCCTCGACCCGGTAGCTGTCGGCCAGCATGAGATAGGCTTTGCCGGCCATTTCGCCGTGGAACATTTTGTCGCCGACCACTTGCTCGGCCAATTTGCGGCCATCTTCGAATTTGCCGAGGTCGACGAGGGCTTGGATTTTGCCGAGGGTGGTTTCGCAGAAGCGTGAGGTGCCCTTATTGTTCGCGAGGGTATCCTCGAAGATTTTGAGGGCCTCCTCGGGTTTTTTTCGGGCGAGGGCGACGTTACCGAGGCCGAGTGGGCCGGCATCCGCGAAGAGAGAGTCTTTGTAGCTATCATCGAGGCGTCGGTACATGGCTTGTGCACCGTCGAGATTTTCTTCCTGAAGCAGAATGTCGCCACACACGGAGAGGAGGGTCGGGCTGAGCACGGCCGGTTCGCTGGCATAGTTGGTGGCGATGCCCTTGAGCAAGAGGTCTGAGCGGTCGGTCCGGCTCGTCCGATAGAGCAACTGGCTCAGACGGGCTTGGGCGTAGAACATGCGAGCGGTGGCGGTGGGATTGGGCTTGTCGCCGACTACCTGTTTGAGGGTTTCGACGAGTTGTTCGTCGAGTTGCTCGGCGAGGGCTTCCATTTCCTCCTTGGCAGGTTTTTTGCGCGGTACGAGGGTTTGGACCATGAGGTCGAGGAGGTACTCGACTTGTTGGACTTTGGGATTGCTGATGCGGGTGCGCAGGCTTTCGGCGAGGATTCGAGCGCCTTCCTCGCCTTTGCCTTCGCGGATTTTCATCTGCACCACTTTGCCTGCTGACAGGAGTGCCAGCTGGCTGTCGGGATTGTCCTTGAGGAAAGCACCGTGCATTTCAGCGATGGCGCTCCAATCCTTCTTTGCTTGAAGAATTGTGGTGGCGGAATCCAGTGCGTATTGGGTTACGTCATCGGGGCTCTTGCTCCAGACGGCCTTCTTGAACGCCTCCGCAGCTTCGTCGTCCATGTTCTTCTTTTTGTAGGTATCCGCGAGCAGGCACAGCATCGAACCATTGGAGACGTCAGTCGGATGGTTCTTCATGAACTCCTCAATGTCGTTGATGATCTTGTCCGGCTGCACTCGCGGGTCGTTCGAATCCACGAACGAGAGGCGATATTGCATGTCGCCGGCATACAATCCGTTGGGATACTTGCTGAGGTACTCGGAGCAGGCGGCCACCGTTTTCTTGTACTCGTTGCTCAGGAAATACGTCATCGCCAGATAGTAAAGGGCGGGTTCGTACAACTCGCTCTTGGGGTAGCTTCGGTTGACTTTTTCAAACATGGGGGTGGACAGCGCGAAATCGGCTGCATCCCCGGCGTTGAGGAAATGTCCCAGTCCTTGATAGAAGATAAAGCGGTCGAGGTGGGTGGATTTTGGGAAGCGGGATTCGAGGTCGGCATAGTAGGTGATGACTTCTGGCCATTTTGCTTGTTCGACGAGGAGTTCTCCGGCGAGGGTGGCGACGGCTTCGGCGTCGCTGGATTCTGGATAGGCGATGAGGTAGGCCTTGCAGAGTTCGAGCAAGCCGGCGCTCTTTTTGAGCTCCTGCATGATCATGATTTCGGTGTAGGCGGCGATCTTGTTCTCCTTGTAGGTGGGGTACTTCAGGCGCAGGGTGCTGAAGCAAAGACGTGCCTCCTCACGACGCGTGAGTTCATAGAAACAGTGGCCGCGGCGATACAGCAGGGAGGCATCGAGATCCTTGATTTCCTTGATCGCGGCGAGAGCCTTCTCATTCGCTTCGAGGGCTGGGTTGAGGCTTGCGACGAGTTCGCGTGCAATGCCGCGTACCAAGGGTGCATTGGGGGTCTTCTTTTCGTCAGCATCCTCCTTGGCAATGGCGCGATCAAGAATGGCAATGATCTTGCGCTGAGCGTCGAGCGACTGCGTCTGAATATCGACAATCTGGTTGCGGGAGGGAATCGTTTGAAAGATGGCCAGAGCCGTATCAAAGTCGTGAGCCATCATGCATTCATCGCCGCGCACAATCACCTGATTGGTGTACCAAGCAATGGCGTCCCGCACCCCGGCTTGATTCGTCAGGCGGTCGAGGTAATACACGAGGTCCTCGAGTTTGCCTTCGTCGGCGAGCAGGTTGATGACGCCCACGGCAGCGGTGGTTTGGCTGGCGCTGCGGATGTCCGCGCCCATCAACGACTTGAAGACGTCCATGGCTTCCTTGCGCTTGCCGGTCTCGCTGTAGAGCATGGCTAGGGCCAGACCCGCTTCGGCATTGAGCTTTGGATCCTTCATGGCCACCTTGAACACCTTGATGGCGAGTTCTTTCTTGGCTGCGTTGTCCTGACCCATGCAGGCCTTGCCGACGCCCAAGGCGCAGCGACTGGCAAACATCCCATTGGGATACTTGGTGGCGCAGTCGGTGAAGGCGGTCTCAGCTTCGGCGAATTGGCTGGCGAGCAGATTGGCAAGGCCGATTTTGAAGTACAACTCCTCCATCATTTCGTCATTGGCCGTCTGAGGGTTGAGCAGCTTGATGAGGGCTTCAAGTTTGGTGACGACCGTCGCGTATTCCTTGGCTTCAAACGCCGCCTCGGCTTCATGAAGCATCCGGTTGAGGGCGGCGATCGCCACGGTCTTGATGGGTGCCTTTGGTGGCACCAGTGGCGGGGTCGCCTGAGGCAGCGCCGCAGCAGTATCAATCAGGACTGTTGAGAGCGCGGTCCACGCGATAAGGGCAAGTAAGGAGGTCGAGTTTCTGGCTGCCATGCGAAAGCGTTTTCAGGAGGTTGATCATATTGCTCCACCGGGTCAATGAAAAATCAAATGATTTTTTGATCTAACTGTCAAAGTCCGGTGTTTCATCTGGCTTGTCGTGAGGCAGCAAGCGTGTGTTGGAGGGCGGTGAGCAGGTTCATTGCGCCGCAACCGCCCAACTGGGCGTCGATGGTTTCGAGTTGGCGGATGAGGTTGCGGACATCGGAGCGGCGATAGGGCCCGCCGGCGGCGTGGCAAAAATGGGTGCGGCAGCCGAAGGGGCGGCCGTCGTAGATTTGGCAACGGCCATGGGTACCGAGGAAAGGGCAGGCACCGTCAGAGGGGCGCGGGATGGAGGTGCGCCCGGTTGCCCGCCAGGCAGAGGCGGCCACGAACGATTCGCCGCGGGTCAGGTAGGGCGTGCGTCCGGTGAGGCGGAAGCGACAGCACTCGGTCAGCGTGCTGCAGGAGCGCTGGAGAGGAAGGCATGCCAACTCGGCATAGACGGCACGCACGGCTTGAATGGCTGCGATGGGGGTCATCGGGTGTTGGTGCGGGATTCACCCGAGGTTGCCGCGGTGGCGGCGTTCGGTGCTGGCTCTGCAAGCTGGGCAGGTGACGATGGGGCTGAGCGAGGAATCCTCGAAGGCGTGCAAACAGAGGCGGCAGATGACTCGGCGGGCGAGGGCATGGCGTTCTCCACGGGAATGGAAGAAGCGTGAGAGCAGGGCGGCGAACAACACCAGTGCGAGTGAACCGCCCAGCGCCAAACAGACAAACTCAGTGAGGGTCAGTTCCATTTGCGGGTGAGTTGTTAAATCTGATTCCGACGGCCAGCCAGCCACCGTCGGCAGCCAGTTTTGGATCAAAAACCACCCCATGGAGCCAGTTTTCCAAGGGGGCAGCGGCCGTTCCCGTCGCCCGCGTCAGCGACACCGCCTCGGCCACCCCGCCGTCAGGATGGAGGCGCAGCAAAAAGCGCCAGTCGGTGGCCGCCAGTGCTGAATCGACCTCTCCAGTGAACGTCGGCAAATCGTGTGGCAGGCTACTGGTTCCGAGCGCAGACAAGGGATAGAGCGCAGGTGCCAAGCGGCCCGCAGGCAGGTTTTGGCGTGCGGCGCTTATCGGCACACGGCGCGGCAGAACGGCTTCGCCCTTGTCGGCGAGCGCCTGAGCTTGGGCGAGCGGGATGCCAGGTAGCGGCCGCAGGCTTGGGCCGTAGGCGAGGGCGGGGAGGCGCGTCGCCAGCAACGATTCTTGCGCCAAGGGTGCATACCCCTGCCACTCGGTTGGTTCGTAGCGTGCCAGCATTGGGCCTCCCTCTTTGGCTCGCAGTGCCCATGACACACCGTTGGCGCTGGCAGGCAGCAGCATCCACGACGCTTTGCTGGCCATTTTGAATTGAGGGGCGGCCACCTTGATGCGCACCAAGCCCAGCAGCACAGCGAAGACTAGGGTGGCCAAGACGATGGGGGCGCAAGTGGTCACAAGCGAGTTGGAGGGGCTGAGCCAGTGGAATAGCAGCTGCACCGGCCTGCTGTTCAGATCCTTGGGGTTGGTCTGGGCCGGGCTCATGAATCCGGTTGGCTGGGGTCTGGGCTGGCAGCAGTCCGCAGTTTGGGAGGCGCTTTGCCAACCATCGCAAGGCGGAACCCCTTGCCTACGATCAACTCTGCCACCGTGCGCTCTTCACCCACCGGCGTTGCTGCATCGGTTTGTAGCAAAATGACGGATTTGGCCGCGACTCCCTCGGCACGCAGGCTGTCGAGGCGCTGCGCCAATTCTTCCAGCGTCACCGGATGACGTTGCAAGTGGATGCTCGGGCCGCCTTGGCCGGGGCTCAAGGTGACTACCAGGGTGTCGCGGAAGCGCTCCATTTGAAACTTGGATGGCGGCATATCCAACATCACCCCAGATTGCGAGACAAGCGCTGGCCCTAACCTGAAAAATAGCATCAGCAATAAAAACAGATTGAAGGCCGGCAGCGCGTGCAGGAAGCCGGGGCGTTCAGGCAATGTCATCTCCAACTTCATGGGGAAACTTCGCGAGGGGAAACTTTGCGAGGGGAATTGGCCACGCCTTTGCCAGCGCTCACTTCACTGCGGAACGGTGCGAATTCGGCTTCCTCCCGGGCGTCTGAGATCAGGTTGACCATTTCAATACCGGCTCGTTCGATGCGTTGCACCAAGCGCTTGGCGCGTCCTAGGAAAAACAGGTAAAACACATACATGGGCACCGCCACGGTCAGTCCCACCACTGAGGTAATCAAGGCGGTGAAGACTCCGCCGGAGAGTTCGCCAGGGCCGGAGAATCTGCCTTGTTCGCTGACGAGCTGGAAGGTCTCGACCATGCCGACCATGGTGCCGAGCATGCCCACCAGAGGTGCCAAGAGAGCCACGCCAAGGATGGCACGGATGTTGTTTTCGATTTGCGGTACTTCCAACTGGCCGGCCTCCTGCACCACATCGCGCAAATCCTGCCGCGGCAGGTAGTAGCGCAGCAGCGCCGCATGGGTCACCCGTGCCACCGGGCCGGGTGCCCGCGCCGCCTCGTGCAACGCCTCCGCAAATGCCCGGCGCCGGATGTGATGCGCCAGCCCCACCAGCAAGTCCCCGACGTTGATGCGGGCCCGGTGGAAATAAAACAAGCGATCGATCACGCAGACCGTGCCGACAAACGCCAGAGCTAACAGGATCCAGACCAGAGGTCCGCCCCGTTCGATCAAGCCCGATGGTTCCATCAATCCCAAGATCATCCGGCGACAAACTACCCTGCCCATCCACAGCTGACCAGCACCAAAAGCTTGCCACCCGAGCCGCCCCCGCGCCAGCATCCCCGGCGCATGCTTCAACTCGTCATTACCGGCGGCGGCGGCGGGCTCGGTCGAGCCCTGTCTGCTGCCTTTCACAGCCCGCTGTGGCAAGCGTCCGCACCCGGTCACGGCGAACTCGACGTCTGCGATGCGGCGGCGCTGTGCGGGTATTTTAGCGGGCGCACGGTGGATTTGCTCATTTGTGCGGCGGGACTCACCCGTGACGCCCCGCTGGCCCACCTATCTGAAAGGGCTTGGGACGACGTCATCGCGGTGAATTTTGGCGGCGCCCAAGCCTGTGCCGCAGCGGTATTGCCCGGCATGTTGGCACGCGGCAGCGGCCACATTGTTTTTATTTCCAGCTTTTCGGCACGCCACCCCCCTGTCGGGCAAGCTGCCTACGCCACGGCCAAGGCCGGCCTGCTAGGCCTCACCCAACAGCTTGCCGCGCGTCACGGCCGCCACGGCGTCCGCGTCAATGCCATCCTTCCGGGGTTTTTGGAGACACCGATGACCCGCCAGGTGACGGCTCTCCGGCGCGCTGCCATCCGAGCCGAGCACGCCTTGGATGCTTTCAACACGCCCGCTGCGGTCGCCGGATTTATCCACCACCTTCACCATCAACTTCCGCATACCTCTGGCCAGTTTTTCCAGTTGGACAGCAGGCCCGCCACCTGAGCGTGGTTTCTTCCGCTCCGGTGCAGGCAAAAGATTGCATTGCCAGGCAAAACCCGCTTCGATGGGCTTTCCACCGACTAACAGAACTCCCGCCTTATGAAAATCGTCAAAAACACCTTTGCGAATGAAGAAGTCCTGCTAGACTTCCACGAGTACGACACTTGCGTCTTTCGCGACTGCCGGTTTGTGGTGCTCGGCTACGGTCCCTTTGTTCTCAACCAATGTGAGGTAATCAATTGCACGTTCAACTTTGCCGGACCAGCCGCCAACACGATTCAGACGATGTCTGCCATTTACAACAATAACGGCGATCAGGGCAAGCAGCTCATCGAAGCCACCTTCGACAATATTCGCAAAGGGATTGCCGCACCGGCTCCGGCCGCTGCCCAAGCCTGAACCCGTGCTGAAGAATGGCGGCGGGCAGCATGCCTGATACGGTCAATTGAGCAGGAGGATAGGCATCCTGCCTGTCATGGATGACGGGCTTCCAGCCTGGCGTTTCATGTGCAGACAGGCGGAAAGCGCTGACTTCCGATCAAAGAGCGTTACATTGATAGTGTTGGGCAGCATGCCCGCGCAACGGTGGTCCGGCGTTTTTTGCCCGGAGCCAATACGGTTTTGCCTGGAGCCAATACGGTTTTGCCTGGAGCCAATACGGTTTTGCCTGGAGCCAATACGGGATCAGCGGATTTTCCGAATGACAGCCAATGCTGGGGCGGAGGTTAGGACGTCAGAGGCAGGCCACGTCTGCAGCTTCAGAGCTGATAGCACATGATTTTATCCTGTTCACGCAGGTAGAGCCGGCCGCCGCTGACCACCGGATAGGACCAAGATTCTTTTTCTTGGAATTCCGGCTTGAAGGACCCCAGCAGGTGAAATTCCTTGGGCGTAGCCTCCACCAGCGCCACCAAGCCGTCTTGATAGCGGAAAATCAGGTGGCCGTCCACGTAGGTGACGGAGGCAGATCCCTTGCCGAGCCCCTTGATCGGACCCCAGAGGAATTTACCGGTCTTGAGGTCGATGCAGACGAGGTCTCCGCCGTTTTGCTTGTGGCCGCAATAGAGGTTGCCATCCACCAGCACCATGCCGCCGTGATGGTTTTGGAGGACGTCGGCCCCGAGGTAGTACACCTCGCTGGCCTTCACGCCATCGCCGTCTTTTTCAAGTTTCACCAAGCCGGAGCCGGCCCCGTAGGCGCTTGAACTGAAGACGTAGTCGCCGGAAACGACCGGGCTGGAGATGTTAGCAGTGCCGTTGGCAGAGTGATCGTAGCCCCAGAGGAATTTTCCGTCCGCCGCACGCACCCCGATAACCCCGTGGCCGGTCATCTGCACGTATTGCTTGACGCCTGCGCCCATTGAAATGACGGCGGTGCTGTAGGCAGCGCCGGGTTTTCCGTTGCTGCCGAATTCTGGCACGTGGCACTTCCAGAGTTCTTTACCGCTGTCTTTGTTGAGGGCCACCATCATGGCGTCCGGGCCGCCGGGGGTGCAGATGGCGGAGTTGCCATCGATGAGTACCGATTCCGCGAAGCCCCACATCGACATCATTTTGCCGCCCCATTCCTTATCAAAACTTTTCTTCCAGACCAACTTGCCGTCAGTGCTCAGGCAGGCCACCATGCCGTTGGAGGTGGTCACCCACAGGTGGTCTCCGATCACCGTTGGTGTGCAGCGCGAACCCTCATATCCGTGCTTTGGAACCCCTTCGGTCAACACCGTGGTCCACAGAACCTTGCCATCCTTGGCATTGAGCGCCACCACACCCTGGCCGCCCTTAAAGTCGCCGGTGGTGTAAATGCGCCCGGCTGCCACCGAGACGCCGCCGTAGCCGTTGCCCAGCCCCTCGCCCATCCACGCCAATTCAGGGGCCTTTTGCTCCCAGCTCTTGATGATGCCCGTTTCAGTGGATTTGCCGTCAAGCTCAGGCCCGCGGAATTGCGGCCAATCCTTGCCCGTCGCAGGCAAACTCCCGAGCGCAAGACCCGCCACCATCATGCCCAACTCCAATCGCTGCCGTGTATTCATTTGATTTTTAATTGTGTAAGAGCAGGCTACGCCGACTCTGGCGAATTCTTTCGTGGAATCTCCGGCAGGAAAGTTTCCCACTCGTGAATTACTTGGGCTTGGCGGCGCTGGTTACCCAAGCGGCGAATACCTCGGGAGTGATGCCGTCATGGTACCCCCCTTGTGCCAACTTGGTGGCTTCGGCGTCGGTGAGAAAATAGGTGGGGAAGCCGCTGACGCCGAACTCGCTTTGAAGTTTCTTGGATTCCTTGTTAGTAGTTGATCCACCGGGGCCGAACTCCAGCTTGAGAAGAACCAGGTTCTTATCGGCGAAGGTGGAAAATTCCTTCTTGGAAAAAACGGCCCCCTCTAACTTGACGCAGTACGGGCACCATGATGTGCCTGTGAAGAGTACGAGAATCGGCAGGCCCGTTTTCTTGGCCTCTTCTTGGGCCTTGGTCATTTTCGTCTGCCACTTCGCTTTGCGATCCGCTTCCACGACGGGCGCAGCGGTGGCACCTGCCGATTTGCCCGATGCGGTGGCGGAGGGCGGGTTTTTTGCGATGTAGTCGCGGTCGGCCTCAGAGAGTTTGGCTTGCGGATAGACGGTGCTGTTGCCGCCTCGGAGGCGGAACGTGACGTTGTCGCCATCCACCTTGGTGAGTTCGGCATCGATGGTTTTGCCTTCGGCATTGGTCCAGTTGCGGTACTCCGCATGCAGTGCGGCGGAGCTGAAAAGCAGGCAGGAAAATAGATAGAGCGGGATACGGTTCATGGCTGGCGATTTTGGGGTTGGTTGCTGAGGCGGGGGGAGGTTAGCTACGGCATTGGCGTGGGGCAGCGGCAGTGTAAACCAGCGGGCAGTGTACCCGTTGCGCAGGAAATGCCAAGAAAATACTCTCGCTGTTCATTTGCTGGAGGTTGCCGTACCGGGTGCAACATTGAAGTTGAAAAATTTTATTCCGGACGTAGATTTATTTAAGACGTAGATTTCGCTGTCTGGTTACAATTTTTTTTCGAACCCAATAATCCAAAATCCGAACCGAATGATGTCGATCGTTTCAGGAATGCAATTTGCATGCATCCTTGTTGGCTTATTTGTTGTTGCTGCGATCTTTTCGGCCCATCACACATGGTGGAAGGTGCCAAAACCTTGGGGCAAGGGTTGGGCGCGGGTTGTGCTCTATCATCACATTTGCCCCACCCGTCCTCCCAGTGCGATGAACACTCAGCCGCACTCGTTTGAACGGCAAATCCGTTGGCTCAAGCGCCGAAAGGCGGAATTTTGCACGCTTTCCGAACTGGTTGACAGGATGAATCGCCAAGAGGAAGGCCGCTTCGTAGCGATCACGCTTGATGACGGCTACGTTGATAATTTTACGCAAGCCTACCGGATTGTTAAGAAGCACGGGGCCAAGATGACGGTTTTCATAAATCCGGGGATTCAAGATCCGGGGTTGCTCGATGTGGGGCAAATTCAGACGATGCAGCAGAGTGGATGTGTTGAGTTTGGAGCGCATACCCTGACCCACCCGGATTTGACCCGCTTGGACGATGTTGGGGCGCGCCACGAGATTGACGGGTCGATTCGCGCGACGGAGGCCATGACCGGAGTGCCATGTACGAGTTTTGCCTATCCATTCGGGCGTTTTGGCGAGAGGGATGTGCGACTGGCTCGCGAGGCCGGAATGGTTTGTGCGGTGGGCATTAAGTCGCGTATCATGCCGTGGTCGGAAGTGAACCCCCATGCGATGCCGCGCATCGGAACGAACGGGAAAGTCAGTCTTTTGCAGTTTTGCCTGGCCTTTAGCCGCGGTCGGCACCGCTTGTGAAATCCGCGGCTCACTTCACCGGGGAGAAATCGGTCGGCTTGAGGAGGATGGAAACGACCCCGTCCGGAACGGTTAGCGAGCCGCCGGAGGCAGCTTCCGAGGCGCTTTTTGCGGCCACCCAGGCGGGATCTGCACGGAATGCTTCCCAGGATTTTTGTGAGGCCGCGGCATCTTTGTGAGCGACGAAGTAGAGCAATGTTTCGTTAGCCGCGGGTTGGCCTGCAACCGGCTGAAAGTAGCCGAGGTTGGTGATGCCGTGTTTGGCGAAAAGAGCGCATGTGACGTCCCGGAAGCGGCTGTGCAAAGCCGGTAGCTTGCCTGGGGGGGTGGTGTAGGTGCGCATTTCGAAGAGACTCTCGCCGGAGGTGCTTGCGGTGCTGAAGCCTGGCGAGAAGTCGGTGGCAGTCAGGAAAAGTTGATCGGCTTTGCTCACGAGCCTGCCGTTCTTTTCTGATGCGGCGGCAGCTTTCTTCCAATCGTCATCCGCCAGAAATTTTTCCCAGGAAGCATCACGGGTGGTGCGGTCTGGATAGGCGAGGAGGTAAATGAGAAGGTTGTCCTTGTTATCGACGGGCACCCAATAACCGATGTTGGTCATGCCGTTTTTTTCGAAAAGTTTGACGGTGTGATCGCGGAAGCGGGCTAGCAGGGCGTCGAGTTTGCCGGCCTCCGCATGGTAGGTGCGCAGTTCATAAAGGCGGGAATCCTTGGCATGGTCCTCGGCTGAGGCAGTGGCAGTGGCAGTGGCGAAGGAC
>Ga0118677_10013690_pt1 | contig 11251 bp, 12 predicted proteins | sample AliMusrvi5mmetaG_FD_86154 | JGI IMG/M metagenome (GOLD analysis project Ga0118677, IMG submission 86154)
TTCATGGCGAACAAGATCGCCTCAGAGCCACCTGCGGTTACAATCATCTCTTCCGGGCTCACCGTGATGCCGTTTTTGAGATAATATTCAGCCAGTTTTTTCCGGTAGGAGAGGATCCCGGCGGAATGGCTGTATTCGATGACTTTAAGATCGATGTTCCGGATCTTGTTCATCACGTTTTCCGGAGTTTCGATGTCCGGCTGGCCAATGTTCAGGTGGTAAACTTTGATACCCCTTTTCTTGGCTGCTTCTGAAAACGGAACCAGCTTCCGGATCGGGGAAGCTGGCATCGTTTTACCTTTTAATGAAATTGAAGGCATAATACGTTTTATTTACTGACAGGTGTGGACGAGTTGTCGTTGGTTTTTTCGGGAGCTTGTTCAACTGGTTTTGCAGTAACGGTTCCTTTGATTGAAAGGACGATGCGGTTGGTTTTTGCATTGGAGGTCACCGTGATCGTTTTGTTGATCGGGCCGACGTTATGGGTTGCGTAAGTAACCTTGATCACATCGCTTTTGCCGGGTAAAATCGGTTCCTGGGGCCAGGTAGGAACGGTGCATCCGCAGGAAGAAACCGGTTTGTTGAGGATGAGGGGTTCTTTGCCGGTATTGGTGAATTTGAATTCACAGGTTCCGTCAGCACCCTGAACGATGGTACCATAATCATGAACTGTTTTATCGAAGCTGATCTCCGGAGCATTCGGATTTTCAGGAGCAACAGCTTTTGCCGGGTTATCCTGAGCCTTTAATCCAACGACTGTAAAAATGACCAGGATGAAGGATAAAATTAATTTTTGCATGGTGTTGATCTTATTAGGTTAATAACTCTGATTCGTGATGCAAAAGTAAAAAATATTTGGTTCACTTCATCACCTCATCACCCCATCACTTCATCACCTTGCTAAAAATTAATTAACAATCCATCAACAATTGACATTTAATCAAACGGGATTGTTTAATTTTACAACGCAGGTGATTTTATTATGTGTATGAGATACTTTGTTCTTGTTCTCCTTTTTGTTTCCGTATTGCTTTCGGGCTCCTGCTCGAAGAAAACAACCGTACAGGCAGGCGCTGCTAAAGATAACCAGGCCATGACGGCCCACAACGCCCTTCCGCCCTGCATTATTTACAAAACCAAGGCTGATTATTCAAAACAGGTTCCGGTTGGGATGTCGGAAGATAAAAAATCAATTGTTTCTTACCCCGATGTAAAGGATGTGATGATCAACGGAAGTTACCCTTATCCGCTTCCGCTTGAAGATGGATTCCTGCTGGATAACAAAGGGATCGGCCCGGACGTCGCATTCCTCGATTACACCTATGAAGCATACAGCAGGCTTCCGAAAACGCCGGATGCTGCTGAACTGATGAAGCATATCCTCGTAAAGAACCCGCTGACGGCCATGTACCGCTGCGGGAGCAAATCACAATACCGGAATATTGAGGCTGAACTGAATGTTATAATCCATTCAGGATTAAAAGGCTGCAAACGGCTGAAATAAAAATTATTTAGAATAATTCTATGCCGGATGCAATCATATATAATAAATTGATTATATTTGCAGAGTTTTAAGTTATACTGATTTTGCCCGATTCAACCCAGAAAATTAAGGAACTTGATGGAAGACAGCTATACCTGAGCTTCCTGGCAGGCGCGCAACGGATTTTTGACAACCAGAAACTGCTGAATAAAATCAATGTTTTCCCGGTTGCAGACTCAGACACCGGCACGAACCTTGCTTCCACCATGCGCTCCATCATGGAGGCGATCATTCCCACGGGAAACCCGAAAGAGACCGCTGTTGCTTTAGCCGATGCAGCCATTACAGGCGCACGGGGGAATTCAGGAATCATTTTTGCACAATTCCTCTATGGTTTCAGCAATGAGATCAGCACGACGGAAAGCCTCGATATCAGTTCATTTGCGGAAAGCATGAAAAAGGCGGTGAACTATGCTTACGAGGCGATCGCAAATCCTGTGGAGGGTACCATTCTCACGGTGATCAGGGAATGGGCGGAATACATGTATACGCTGAAAGACGTCATAGACGATTTTATAAAACTGTTGCTTGAAGCGCTCGAACGTGCGCAACAATCACTGAGAGAGACGACGCAGAAACTGGAAATCCTGGCACGCACCCATGTGGTTGACGCCGGGGCGAAGGGGTTTGTGGTCTGGCTTGAAGGCATCCTGGATTTCTTTGTATCGGGGAAATCAAAAGAGATGGCTGCGAACAAGGACCAATCGTATCAACTTGAGCAGATTGAAACGGAGGGGATGCACGAACAGATAACTTTCCGGTATTGTGCAGAGGCCCTTATCAGCGGTAAGCAAATCGATAAAAACAAGATAAAGGAATCGATCGGCTTTTGTGGCGATTCACTCGTCGTTGCCGGATCAACTGAGAAAGTCAGGATCCATATGCATACCGATTATCCGGCTGAGTTGTTTTCAAATATCCGGAAATTCGGGGATATCACCTTCCAGAAGGTGGATGACATGATTATGCAGAATGAGATCCGAAACAACCGGAAATCACCTGTAGCCATTTTAACTGACAGCACCTGCGACCTGCCCAAGGAGCTTATTGACAGGCATCAGATTCATGTCGTTCCGATAACTGTGCATTTTGGCGAGACCTATTTTCTCGACCGTCTCACCATTAATCCTCCCCAGTTCTATGCGAAGTTTGCAAGTTCAGAGCATGCTGCTTCCACTGCCCAGCCAGCCTCAAAGGAGTTTCAGAACAAATATGAATACCTCTCCACACATTACAAGTCGGTTATCGGCATCCACCTCAGCCAGGCGTTAAGCGGAACCTTTTCGAGCAGCGATAAAGGTTCGAAAGATGTGGTCGCCCGCACCGGGAAGAAAATCGATGTCGTTAATTCAAAGGGGATTACAGGCGGTCTCGGGCTGCTGGTACTTCGTGCAGCACAGGCCATCGAAGCAGGTGTTTCGCACGACGAGGTCATGGCCCGTATGGAAGAGTGGAAAGAAAAAACAATGATCCGGGTAAGTGTAACTACATTGAAATATATCGTTCGAAGCGGCAGGGTAAGCCCGTTCAAAAGCTTCGTAGCCAAAATGCTCGACCTGAAACCGGTTATCTGGATTGACCGTGACGGGAAGGCATCCCTTTTCTCCAAATCATTTTCAGAGAAAAGCTGCATGAAAAAGGTGATGCAGAATGTTGCAAAGATCACCGCTGGTAAAAAGGTTTGGGGATATACTATCACCCATGCCAACAACCCCTCAACGGCACAATGGTATGCTGAGGAGATGGAAAAACTTACCGGTAAAAAGCCGTTGTTCATTGATCATGCATCTCCGGCACTTGTTGCCAATACCGGCCCCGGGATCGCATGCGTTTCGCTGATGCTCGAATAAGAGATGATGAATTTTCAGAGTATTATTATCGAAGTCGGGCTTGTCATCATGCTTTACATGACACTCGTTTTTATTCTTGCCCTCATCAGGAAGGATAACTCCATTGTGGATGTATGCTGGGGCCTGGGATTTATCGTGGTTGCTATCTATTCCGTAATCCAGTCGGGAGAAGTCGATCTCCGGAAAATGATCGTCAGCCTGTTGGTCCTGCTTTGGGGATTGAGACTGTCGTTTCACATCATGGTTCGCAACAGCGGGAAAGGGGAAGACTTCCGTTATGCCGCCTGGAGAAATACCTGGAAATATTTTGTGATCCGCAGTTTCTTCCAGATTTTCATGCTGCAGGGGCTTTTTATGCTGGTCATATCGGCACCTGTATGGTTTATTAATTTCAGCAACGGTGGTCCGCTCGGGCCTTGGGACTCCCTTGGACTGGTTATATTTGGCGCCGGTTTCATGATCGAAACCATCGGCGATTACCAGTTGAGCGAATTCAAAAAGGTCCCTTCTAACAACGGTAAAATCATTACGACTGGTTTGTGGTCGGTGACGCGCCACCCCAATTACTTCGGCGAAGCGCTGGTATGGTGGGGGATAAGCTGTTATGCGCTGAGTTTCACCCACGGCTGGTATACCCTTGCCAGCCCGGTAATTATCACACTGCTGCTTCGTTTTGTCTCAGGTGTGCCGATGCTGGAAAAGAAATACAACAACCGCCCCGATTGGGAGGAATATAAGTCGAAGACCGCCGCGTTTGTTCCCTTCTTGAAATTCCTATAATCCCTCGAATTCATTCCCGCACACTTCCAAAAAATCACTGCCAGTCTCATTGCAGTATCTGCCTTATCTCGGCCTGGTAATCGTGCTGCAGGTCTTCGTGCAGCATGGAAATTGCCTTACTGATCTTCATTACCTGGCCCTCAAGGATGTTGCTGATGGCAGTGCCTGAATCAATCCGTATGCCCGACTGCCTGAGCTTTAAACAATAATGGATCCTAAGTTCGGTTTCTGTACGCTTCTGACCCGAGTATTTGATATACTTGTTGGTCATTCGTAAGATCTTGCGGAGATTTTTCTTGACGATATACAAACTTCCCTTGTTGATTCCGGTGAACAGCAGGTCCATCTCCTGTTTGATTTTGTTGATGTACTCAGGCTCGTAATTTGAATCAAAAAGCAAATAGCCTAGGAGTTCCTTGTTCTCCTTTTTATATTTTGCCAGTTTGATGCATACTGCAACCAGTTCAGCAGGCGGCATTTCCGACAATTCTTTCTTTAAGACATGCAGGGAAGTCGTTTCCATTTGCTTATTCAGGAGGGCCGGTTATGCCTCGAGTACTTTTTTTTCAATCAGGGCGGTCATTTCAGCAGTGAGGGCACCAAAATCGAAGAACAACTCTCTGACATAGGCAGAATCTTCGGGAAAAGTGCCGGCGTCGATCCCTTCAAGGTAACGAAACCGGTCGACCGGACTCGGGTGGGTGTCATCCTCCGAAGTCTTTTTACTGAGTTCAGCCTGCAGTTCTTCTTCCAGCTCAACTTCAGAAATACCATGCAGCTCGTACAAATTGTTGAGCGGGCGCCTGGTCTTCATGGCCTCTTCGATCTCTGAGTTGGCATATTTTGAAAATTCAATGTTCCGTTTGATCACGTAAGTGAGACCGTCGCGGAAGGCCTTCACGCCGTAGGTTTGTGCGGCGACCCGGTCGGCAAGGACCTCCTGGAGCCGGGTTGCGCCATGGCTGATCCTGCGGAACAGGAAGTTATACAGTCGCAGGAACTGGAAAGCGATGTTCCACCAAACGTTCTGGCCTGCGGAATAAAGCGCGTAGAAATATTTGTGCATATCGCTCCTCACCCGCAGGGCAACCTCCCCTCCTGCAGTATCCCTGTGCGAGAAATGCCCGTACTCGTGGGCAAGAACCGCCCTGAAATCGTTTTGTTTGAAATCCTTTACAACGCCGGTTCCCAAAATCAGGATCCGCCTCCCATTATCTTTGAGTTTTTCCCTCCAGGAACCTTTTTCATAAACAGCCAGATCGGTATGCTGTGTGATCCGGATTTCGGCGATCGGCTTTGTTCCCATGGTATTAGCCACCTCCGTGGTGAGCCGGTACAGGTCAGGCGCTTCGGCTTGCAGCAACTCCCTTCCCGGGTCCGAATATTTTACCTTGACCAGCAGGGAACGGATCATTCCATAAATGGTCATCCCGGAACCCACCGTGACCAGAAGCATGATCTGCACCGGGAACCGGCCGATCATGTAAAAGAGGTAAAACATACCCAGCACCATCACAACGACAAGAACAAGGATGATCGGGAGAGAAATGTAATAATAGATGCCCCCGAGGTTGATGAGGAACCGGTATAGTCTTCTTAAGCCATGCTGAAATCCGGATGTTTTTTCTGACCTGTTTTGTTTTTCAAGGGAATGCATGGTGAAATTTGACAGGAGCTTTCCGACAAGGAAGAGAAACAGGAGTCCTGCAATCCATATAAGAAAAACCCCCAGGAAGTAATATGGAAGTTCGCTCAGGGTGGCTTTGCTCCGGACGCCGGAATCAAGGAAGTGGTTCACTGTTTCATCTGGCAATCCCAATTTCCCGGCAATCAGTATTTCCTCTTTGGCTTTGGTCCATTTCTCATCTGTTGCTGCAACCAGGGCCGCATAGTAATGCGAATACATTTCATCAGGGTAATTTTTGGCAAGTTTCCATGCCTGGGAACGAAAGTCAATGTAGTCGTTTTGCAGGATAGCCAACTGTGCCCGCATCAAAATGAAGTCAAATTCCATCCCATCCGGCAGGGGTTCTGCCTCCCGGAGCAATACAGTGGCATCGATCAGATTCTGGGGCGAACTGTTGGGCTGGCGGCCCAGGTTGAAGTAACAGGTGGCCAGCGACAGGAGATTGTACGCAGACCTGTCAACTGCCAGGGCTTTCTGGCAAAGATCAACCGCCTCCTGTGATTTTCCTGCCTGGAAACGGATCAATCCCAGCCGCCTAAGCGCCGGGTCAAATCCCGGGACTTTGCCGACAACGATGGAATACAAACTGTCGGCAACCCCGAGGTTGTTCTGGTCCATGGCAAGGGTGCCTGCCTTGAATATTTCCAGAACCGAAGGATCCATGGCGGCAAGCCGGGCTTCAATGATCCTCTCTTTTCCCTGATCACGATTGTTTTGATTCGCACGCAGTTGTATGGAAATAAAAAGCAACAGTACGATCACAAAGAGTCTTGATGCAGTCATAGGCTGTGAATTTAAGTTGGCAGGTTGAAATCCCAACTCAAAGATAGATTCATTTTATTCATTGTCGGCGATTTCAAAAAATACTTTTATGATGAACCATTCTTCTCCCGCTTGCTACCTGTTTTTTGCAGGTTCTCCGCAACGCGGAATGCAACAATTTTTTTTATGATATCCAGCGGCAGCGGTTTGTCGAGGGGAAACTGAACAGTCCCTTTTGCTCCTTTGTACGCGGATAATTCCTGTTTGAATGCTTTAATTCCCGATGAGGTTGGATAAAACCCGATATGGTTTTTATACCCTGCAAAATAAACAAGCATCCCCTGAAGTCTGTAGGCAGGCATCTGGTAGCTGATCACCTCTTCCGCCTCAGGCGCTGCTTCCCTGACGGCGGCACGAAGCTGCATAAGCAGTTCCCTGACGTTATCCGGGAAACCGGCAATATACCTGTCAACATCCGGGTTCTTCCCGGTGGTATTTACCTTGTTCATATTTCTGAGGGTTGACAGAGTTTCTAAATCCGTTCAAACCGCAGATCGCAAATCTGCGCCCCTTGCGCCAATGTTCCTTTGCGACTGTACCTTATCCCGTATTTTTTGAAATAGCCGGGATAGGCAAAGTCATCGGCGTAGCAATTAGGGAGGCAGGCTTCTGGTACCTCCATTTTTTTTGCCAGTTCAAGCCAGACACACCAGTGAATATCGAACTGAAAACAGGCCGGACCATCTTCTGAGAGTCTCATGTCAAGGCATCCTGCTTTGGCACAGGCATCTGGCAGCGGTTGAAAATACTTCCTGAAAAACGTGAATGCGTCTCCATGTTTTTCAATTGCTTCTTTTTCAGGACTCGATTTTGAGAAAGCCTCCACTGAGGTTGCTTCCATGACATGGCACAAAATCTCGATGGCGCGCTCCTTATCAAGAACCTGGGCAAGGGCAGAGAACATGGCAATGTATTCCAGTTGTTGGCTGATAAACAGCATATTCGTCATGCCTTTTGCCTTTATATCCGACAAGTCAAGTTTACCGGCCCTGCTTTTTTCCCTGTTATACAGGTATAGCAATTTTAACTGCTGAAGTAAGGTAAGCCGGCTTGAAATGATTTTTTGCGCACCCTTTTTAAGTTTCGATTTAAATGCATCATCCCAGTTGCCTTCCAGGTCGCTGATCGCGATTCCATAACCATTCGTTTGTTCAATTTCCATAGGCTATCGTGTTGAAATTTAGACTTTCCGGGTAAACGAGTGGCTTTTTCACTCCCTTGAACAGGGCATATCCCAAGGTCCCGTTCAAGACCGTTCTGTAAAAAAACCGCTCGTTTTCAAATACTTTCATAACCCCTGCCACTCCATAAATTTTGAAAATTCTGACCGCCGTGGTCAGTTTTTCACCAACGGACATGACCTGGTTATGGCTCCTGACATTGCGGTCTTTCCTGATTTTCCAGAACATCTCCGGCTTCGACCATTGCTCAAATTCGGTGATGATGTCAACCGTTCCTGCCTGCTCCAGCATGCTTGTCCATTCGTTCAATTCCAAGGGTGTCGTACCGTATCTTTCAGCAATCTCATCCTTGTTTTTCCCCGATACCTGCTTTTTCCAGGTTGATTCATGGATGGCAACCGCGCCGCCCGGCTTGACAACGCGCAGCATTTCATCCAAAACTTTTTGAGAATCGTCGGGTATCCCAACGGCGCATTCATTAATGACCGCATCAAAGGTGTTGTCCTCAAAGGGAAGCGCCTGAGAATCTCCCAGGACAAATTTAACCTTTTCTCTGGTTCTGCTGTCAACCGATCGCTGGGTGGCTGTTTTGATCATCACTTCCGAAATATCAAGCCCGGTAACATTCACCCCGAATGCCTGTGCATAATAAACGGCCTGGGTTCCCCGTCCGGATGACACATCCAGGATATGCATGCCCGCTTGTAACCCGCAAAGTTCGGCGGTACGTTTGGTGAGTTCAAATCCGCCTGGATGCAGAATTTCAATGCCGCTTATTTCAATTGCATCTTCCACCGTGGGTTTGTGTGTTCCTTTTCGTTTCATAACATGTTTTTTATTTGGTTTATTATGCAACAAAATTATGTTTGCCGTTCAGGAATTCAATTGACATTTGTCACAAAATTCACTCCCCGACCCGGGCACGGATACGGCTTAACGTTTCACGCGAAACGCCCAGGTACGACGCGATATGCTGAACCGGCACCCGTTGTATGATTTCAGGCTGATCTCTGAGCAGGTTCCTGTACTTTTCCAGGGCCGGTTCAAAACTTAGCGAGGTGGCCCTTCCGGATAAGCGCAGGCACTCCTTTTCGGTAAGCAATTGCCTCACAGTTTGCCAGACGGCATTTTCACCGACCATCTTTGCGAGGTTTTCCGACGATAGCGTAACCACCACCGAATCTTCAAGCGCCTGTATGTTCTCCTTCGAAGGGACCTGGTTTACAAAGCTGTCGAACGCCGATGTGATTGAATTCTCTTTGCAGAAACAGGTGTTGATTTCTGTGCCGTCTTTAAGGTAGTAGATCCTGAAAAGCCCGTTACTGATAAAAGCAACCTTGTTGCATGCTTGCCCCTCCTTTACAAGGTGTTCCCCTTTTTCAATCGTTTCAACTTTCAAATATTGGAGCGCGATTTCAAACGATCCTTCGCCCATTGGAATAACCCCGGCAAGGTATTGTTTAAAATTCTTTATCTCGTTGATCATGGCAGCAGATTCTCTGGTTTCGTATTGGATGTGTTTTAATTTCTTATGTTTTTGGAAACTATCAGATAATCTTCAATCCCAGGGAGTTTCCTATTGTATCGCGTTCGGCTCTTGCTGTATCCAGAGAGTTTGTCTTTTTCAAAGGCATTATTTCCTTTCCATCCCCATCAAACAGGATAATCCTGAAATCCGATTCAGGAACATCCAGCGACCTGTTTCCCTGGCTATAGGCTGTGAAAGTCTGGTTGAGTTTTTTGATGCCAATGGTCATTCCCGGTTCGATCTGAATCCAATTGCCGGTTTGAATTATCCCGAAAAGGTTGTTTGAAAATTTCACGCATTTTTTATCGTAATCGATAATTGCACTGGAGCAGGTAAATCCAACAAATCCCCCGATTAAAACCAGGAGTGCTCCTGAGTAATAAAAGCAGGATAAGATGATCGCGGCAACAAATACGATCCGTCCGGCGAAAGAGCCCGCGGGGCCAAAGGAATTGTCCAACTTGTTATTCGTTTTCATCTTTTTATTTGTCTCTGAAATTAATATTTATTCGTTTGGTTGAACTTCCCCAGTAACTGTAAATAATCCGCCCCTTAATCCTGTTTCTGCTGATAAAACCCTCATACCGGCTGTCGGCGGCATTGTCGCGGTTGTCGCCCAAAAGGTAGTAGCAGCCGGCGGGAACCACGATGCCGTCAAAATCTGCCCTGGAATTGGTGCCGGGCTGCAGGCGTTTATACAAACGGTGTTTATGCCCGTTGGGAAGTTCTTCTTCAACTTCGGAAACAGGCATGCCATCGTTGATCGTTTCCTGCAGGAGCGTTTGTTTGCCAGGTTGGTTGTTCACGGTTATAATGTTGCCGGCGAGTGTAAGGTGATCTGCAGGAAGGCCGACAACCCGGTATGTATACATTTTACCGTCCTGTTTTGTGAAAATGACGAGGTCCCCGTATTGCGGCCCGTTGTTTTTATAGGCCCGCAGGTCTGCCACCAGCCTGTCACCCAGGTGAAATGTCGGATAATTGGAAGTTGTCGGAATAATCACGGTTTTTATTCCTGTAACAGCGCTGATGTCATAAACCAGGAGGATCGCCACCATTCCAGCGGCAATCAGCAAATGATAGTACCAGGTATTGTAGGGCTTGGGAATATATTCTTTTTGCCTGGCTGCATTTTTCACGGCATCGATGAGGACGTAAATTCTCAAGGCCAGTTCCGCCAGGAGCAGCGACACCAGACCGTAAAATGAAGTAATCCATCGTGTTAAGCCAAAAACAAATGCCACAAGCAGGACGATACTGAAAAAGAGACCCGCTTTCCAGGGTTGCCCGTTATAGACTTGTCCGAGACCGGGAAACACCAGGGACAGTAAAAATGCCACGAACCTGTTTCTTGGTTTGTTTAGCGCGATTTCCGGTTGCCCGTCTGTTTGTTGTTCCATATCGTTTTATAATTTCACGAAATTTGCTGCAGCCGATTCCCGTACCAATTTTCCGGGTCGGTAACGGCTCGCCGGAATCAGGGTAGAATGAATTTTTGCTGAAGCGTCCAGGCATTGAACTTGTTTGTCGAGAATCCCAGAATTCCTTCTGATACCGAATAAAATATTTTAATGATTTGCTCGTAATTAGACGGCAAATGAGTTCCTTCCAGCAGGTAAACTTTGTGATAGAGCTTGCGTCCGATAGTTATCGTGTCGTAGAACTGATCAATTTTCGCATATGGGAAATGGGGATAATTAAATAAGGAATCCTCCCTGAAACCATAAAAACCGTCAAAAGGATAAATCGAATCACCCGGAAACCCGACCCCAACCTGGAATCGATTCTCTTTATACATTGTATCAAATGGATATGATGTAACTACAGAAAGAAAAATAAACTTTTTCGGCATCTCATAAA
>Ga0118677_10014270_pt1 | contig 11251 bp, 5 predicted proteins | sample AliMusrvi5mmetaG_FD_86154 | JGI IMG/M metagenome (GOLD analysis project Ga0118677, IMG submission 86154)
CCGAGCAATATGAGGCGGTGGCCTCGCCGCCGGGCAAGGCGCTGGTCGTTGCCGGCGCTGGCTCGGGCAAGACGCGCACCCTGACCTATCGGGTCGCCTGGCTGCTGGATCACGGCGTGGAGCCGCGGCAGGTCCTGTTGCTCACCTTCACCAACAAGGCGGCCCGCGAGATGGTCGAACGGGTGCGCGGACTCATCGCCCGCGACACGTCCGACCTGTGGGCCGGCACTTTCCACTCGATCGGCAGCCGCATCCTGCGCCGCCACGCGGAGGACCTCGGCTACACCCGATCGTTTTCCATCCTCGACCGCGACGACCAGAAGTCAATGATCTCCAAAGTCATCGCCGCCTGTGAGATCGACACCAAGGAGCGCCGCTTCCCCAAGGCCGATGTGCTGGCGTCCATCTTCAGTCTGATGGAAAACTCCGGCGCAAGTTTGGAGGAAATCATCGCCGTGGGCTATGACCGGTTTTACGATTGGCTCGAGCAAATCGAACAGGTCCGGCTCGGCTACATCGAGAAAAAGCGCGCGTCCAACTCGATGGATTTCGACGACCTGCTGGTGCTCACGGTGCGCCTGTTTGAAGAGCGGCCCGACGTGCTCGACATCTATCAGAAAAGGTTCCGCCACATCCTCGTCGATGAGTACCAGGACACCAATCTGGTGCAGGGCCGCATGATCGACCTGCTGGCCGGCGAGTCGAACAGTCTCATGGCGGTCGGCGACGATGCGCAGTCGATCTACTCGTGGCGCGGTGCGGACATGGCGCACATTCTGAGCTTTCCCAAGCGCTATCCCGGCTCGAAGGTCTTCACGATTGACACGAACTACCGCAGCGTGCCGGAGTTGTTGGACCTGTCGAATGCGGCGATCCGCGCCAATCTGGGGCGCTTCGAGAAAGACCTGCGCTCGTCGCGCGCGGCCGGCGGCGTGAAGCCCGCGCTGGTGGCGCTGGCCGAGCCGCGCACGCAGGCGGCGTTTGTGGTGCAGCGGATGCTTGAGTTGCACGACGCGGGGGTTCCGTTCCGTGAAATGGCGGTGCTCTATCGGGCGCATTTCCACAGCCTGGAAATCCAGATGGAACTGACGGTGCGCAAGATTCCGTTCACTCTAACAAGCGGCCTGCGCTTCTTCGAGCAGGCCCATATCAAGGATGTGTCCGCATTCCTGCGCTTCGTGGTCAACCGCCGCGATGAGGAGAGCTTCCTGCGCATGGTCATGTTGCTGCCGGGTTGCGGACCGGTCGCCGCCGACAACCTGTGGCGCGAGTGGCTTAACAGCGGCTGGGCCAAGCGCGACGACCTGCCGATTCAATTCTCCGAGGTCCTGCTAGCCTTCAAGAAAGTGCCCAAGAAGTCGCTCAAGGTTTGGCAGCAGTTATGCTATACGCTCGACGAACTGGCGCCCAATGGCTTCTTTGCCAAACCCGCCGACATGATCTTCAGCGTGTTGGAGGGCGTCTATAAGGAGTACATGGAAGCCAGCTTTGAGAACTTCGAGAGCCGTCATAGTGACCTTGACCAACTGTCGCAGTATGGCGAGGGCTTCGAGGACGTCGTCGAGTTCCTCTCGCAGTTGTCACTGATGGGTTCGGTCGATGGCGAGCCCGGTGCCGACGACAACGGCCCGGATGCCGACAGGGTGACGCTGTCGTCGATCCATCAGGCCAAGGGCTTGGAATGGCAGGTGGTGTTTCTCATCTGGCTGGTGGACGGCCAGTTCCCCAACGGCCGCATCATCGAGGCCGACGACCTGCCGAAGCTGGAGGAGGAACGCCGCCTCTTCTACGTCGCCATCACCCGCGCCAAGGATCATTTGTATCTCACCTTTCCACTCACCAACCCCAAGTCCTACACCGGCGACGTGGCGTGCAGCCCGTCGCGTTTCCTCAACGACTTCCCGCCCGAACTGGTCGAGGAGTGGGATGTCGGCAGCCCCGCCCGCTGGGGCGAGGATTGCTGGAACGACGACAACCCGTTCTGAGGATCCGAGGTTAAACAGCCGCGACGGCTGTGCTCCCGCAGCGGCAGGACGGCGATGGCGCGGGAGCGGCGCAATATGTCATGCGGTGGAGTTCCCGCAGACGACGAGGCCGCCGTCGGCGCTTCGAGCGGGCCAAGCGCGGCCAGTGGCTTTTCCTATCGCCACCACCGCCGCACCTCAAAAGCCGGGTGGGTTTCCACGATTTCAGATCGGGGGAAAGCCGGCTCAAACTCCGGGAAGCGGGTGTCTCCGGCGTGGCTTTCAAACAAATGACTCACTAACAAATCATCGAGTTGCGGCAGGAACGCCTGATAGATCGCGGCACCACCGATGATGAACACCTGCCCGCCCAATCCTGGCAGATTCGCCAGATCGGCCGGCGCGTGAATCACTTCGACGCCCGCGGCCGACCAGTTCGGATCGAGGGTGAGCACGACATTGCGGCGATTAGGCAGCGGCCGCCCCAACGACTCGAAGGTCTTGCGCCCCATCACGACCGGATGGCCGGAAGTGGTCCGCTTGAAAAACGCCATGTCTTCCGGCAAATGCCATGGCAGTTTCCCCGCGCGTCCGATCACCCGCTCCGGGGTCATCGCCACAATTGCTGTTAGGCGCGGTTTCATGCTCCGCTCAAACCGACACCTCCGCCTTGATGGCCGGGTGGGGGTCGTAGTTGTCGAGACGGATGTCGTCGAAGGTGAAGGCATCGATGTCGGTCACCTGCGGGTTGAGCCACAGCGTGGGCAGCGGTTTTGGCGCGCGGGCAAGCTGGAGGTGCGCCTGGTCGAGGTGGTTGGCATAGAGGTGGACATCGCCGAAGGTGTGGATGAAGTCGCGCGCCTCGTAGCCGCAGACGTGAGCCACCATGCGGGTGAGCAGGGCATAGGAGGCGAGGTTGAATGGCACTCCCAAAAACAGGTCCGCGCTGCGCTGATAGAGCTGGCACGACAGCCCGGGGATTCCGCCGGGCCGCGGCGCATGCACGAAGAACTGAAACAGCAGGTGACAGGGCGGCAGGGCCATTTGATGGATTTGCCCGACATTCCATGCCGAAACAATGTGCCGCCGGGAGTACGGATCTCCTAACAATTCGGCGATCAGCAGGTGGATCTGATCGATGGTGCGGCCTTCCGGGGAGGGCCAGGCTCGCCATTGTTTACCATAGACCGGGCCGAGTTCGCCCTCCGAATCGGCCCATTCATCCCAGATGCTCACGCCATTGTCCTTGAGAAAGCGGGTGTTGGTGTCGCCGCGCAGAATCCACAGCAGTTCATAAATGACGGAGCGCAGGTGCAGTTTCTTGGTGGTGACGCAGGGAAAACCCTTGCGCAAGTCGTAGCGCACCTGGCGGCCAAAGGCGGCCAGCGTGCCGGTGCCCGTCCGGTCGTCGCGCATTTCCCCGTGGTCGAGCACGTCGCGCATCAAATCGAGGTAGATTTTCACGGCAGTAGTTAGGCACAAACCTGGCGGCTTGGCAAGACCGAAGAATGAACGGGCGAAGATTGCCGGAGGATGGCGGATGCGGCATGGAGTTGCCGATCTCCATTAGCCGCGGGTCCTCTATTACCACGCCTCGCCGAGGCCGTGGCGGGCCGCCAGCTCTAACAGATCCGGGCGGATCGGCCATTCGTCCGGTCGCTCGCTGGTTTGATGGCGATGGCTGGCGCCCTTGAGGGTCATGCAGCCGGTGTTGTCGCCGATGAGGCGCACGGCGGCGACTTCGTCCGGGCTGAGGCGCACCTGTGGCAGGCGGGCGAAGTCGCGGATTTTTCCCTCGATGGGGCGGGCCGCCGTGCCGGACTCCTGCATGAAGGTGGGCACGACACTTTCCACGGCGGGGTGGCTGAGGTTCCAGATGGACGCGAGTTCTAACAACGTGAGCCCGTGGTGTTGGGCGATGGGGCGCATCCGTTCGACCTTTGCCAAGGCGTGTGCGACCCAGCCCTCGGGGCGGAAGGTGCGATGATCGCCGGGTTTGAACTCGTGATCCGCGCTCAGATCCCCATGAAAAACTCCGCCGTAATCCACCACCCGCGTGAGCACCTTGATCCCATGCCGGGCACAGGCCGGCAGCGACAAGCCCACCGGCCATGGCTCCAGCGGATTCAAGATCAACATCGCCCAATCGATCAGTTCGCCGAAATTCTCATAGCACCCGATCAAATCCAGGGTGAAGCCATTGGCGGGGCCTGGAGCGATGCCGAGCCGCTCGGCCAGGCCCGCATCCCTGACCTCGCGCAGGGCCTGCCACACCGCCTCGCTGGTGAAGCCGGTGTTATCCGGATTGTGCAGCATCAGCAGGTCAAAGTGGTCGGTGGCGCAACGCTCCAGCGAGCGGCTCGTCGCCATGCGCACGTACGCCGCATAGTCCGCCTCCCCGCGCAACTCCGGATCGGTGAAGCGCGGGTAGCCGCGGCTGCCCTGCCGCAGGCCCGCGTAGAAATCGTGGCCGATCATGCCCACCAGGCAATAGGTGTCGCGGGCCACGCCCCTGAGCGCCGTTCCTAGCAACTCGTCGGCCTTGCCGTTGCCGTACACATCGGCCGTCACGAAGGTGCGGATGCCCGCCTCGTAGGCGGTGGTGATGCAGCCCATGAAGCGTTCCTCGGGCAGGGTTTCGCCAAAATGCATGAAGCGTCCGCCGCTCCAGGTGCCGTATGCTGTGGGGGTCAGGTTCATCAGGGAAATCAGGAGTGTTTTGTCAGCGTCTCGGGATTCTGTAGTGCCTCCGGCCCGACCGGTCAACCGAAAGCGTGGAATTCACGGATTTGGAATCTGAAATTTCAAATTTCAGATTTGAGATCTGGGATCTCAGGAGGGATGGCTGGCAGCACGATGCGGAAGGTGGCGCCGGGGCCATCGGGATTGTTGAAGCCCTCGATGGAGCCGCCGTGGGCTTGGACAATGGTCTGGCTGAGGCGCAGGCCGACGCCCAGGCCGTCGGGTTTGGTGGAAAAAAACGGGTTGAACAAGCGGCTCATGGTTTCGGGTGCAATCCCACTGCCGGAGTCGCGCACGCGCAACTCGACGGCACTCTCACCATGGGCGCGGGTGGTGACCACGACGATTCGCCGCTTCGGCGGGCACTCATGAGCGGCTTCGAAGGCGTTGCGCACCAGGTTGAGGATGACCTGGCTCATCTGCACGGTGTCGGCATGCACGGCGGGCAGGTCCTCGCCCAACTCCACGACGATGCGAAAGAGGCGGTTCTCGGCTTTCTGCCGCAGCAGGGGCAGCACCCCGGCCACGATGGCGTTGAAGTCGCTCACCACGCGGGTCGGCTGCATGGGATTGGCCAGTGCGCGCAGGTGGACCACGATGTCGCGCATGCGGGCCACGTCGGTCTGCACATCGCGGATGATGGCCAAGGCGCCAGAGCGCTCCAACTCCGCGGCCTTGAGCTTGACTATGGCGGAAAGGTTGGCACCAATGGCACTGAGGGGCTGGCCGAGCTGATGGATGATGCCGGCGCTGACCTCGCTGACCAGGGCGAGGTGTTGGGCATGGGCGAGTTCGGCTTGCTGGGCGCGCAGCGTGGCGGCTGCCTGCTTGGCGGCGGTGAGGTCGCGCAAGGCGGAAATGCGCGTGGGCCGTCCCATCCACACGCCCATGCGGGCGTGGACTTCGGTCGGAAACGCCGCGCCGTCCTTGCGCAAACCCAGGCACTCGTATATCGAGTCGCTGCCATCCCGCACCCGTTCGAGGACCAGGGCCTGCGATTCGGGGGCAATGAAATCGAGCAGAGGGCGGCCAATCATTTCGCGCAGCTCGTAACCGTGGATTTCGGCCAGACGCAGGTTGCCGTCCACCAGGATGCCGTCCTCGGAAACCGCGATGCCCTCAAAGGTGGCCTCGGCCAATTGGCGGAAGCGCGCTTCGCTGTCCCTGAGTTCGAGGGTGCGCTCGACGACCCGCTGCTCAAGGGTGGCGCTCCACTCGCGCTGCGCCTGCTCGGCTTGCCTGCGCTCGGTGATGTCCATCGTGTATCCGGCGAGCAGCGTTTTGTCGCCCAGGACAATCGGGAATTTGATCGTCGTGAAGTTGCGGCCATCGAAATCCTCGTCCATCGTCATGACGGTATTGGTGCTCACGACGGCGAGGTCATCGGCCGTCATTTTGGCCGCGAATTCGGCCGGGAACAACTCGCTCATGGGCTTTCCCGCCATCTGCGATGCTGCGGTGCCGATGAGTTGGTGGAAATTCTCGCTCGCATACAGGACGCGACTCTCGGTGGCTGTCACCTCCTTGATATAGCTGAAAATGGGTGAGCAACGCATGAACAGCGAGAGCAACTCACTGGACTCCCGCAGAGCCTGTTCGGCTTGTTTGCGCTCGGTGAGGTCGATGATGTTGCCGACGACTTGCGTGATGCGCGAACCGTCCCACACCGCGTGGGCGGAGGTGCACACCCACAGGCGGCGGCCGGTGGCGGTGGTGAAAGGATACTCGATGTCATAGGCTTCGCCGTGTTCGACGCAGCGCCGGAAGGCCGCCAGGATCCACGGACGATCTGCCTCATCGCACTGGCCCAGGCTTTTGGCGATGTGTTCGTCCATGGTGGTGCCCACCTCATCCGGCGCATAACCGTGGATGCGGTAGGTTTCCGCGGTCCAGAACATGGACTGTTGCTCGATGTCCCACAACCAGCCGCCGACCTTGCTGAGGTGCTGGATGGCGTTGAGCAGTTCCTCGCTCTTGCGCAGCGCCTCCTGGGCTCGCTTGAGATCGCTGATATCCACCTGCACCGTCACCGCCACCCGGCCATGGGTGGCATGGTCGAATGGCGAAACATGCGCATAGCTGTAAAACTCGCTGCCGTCCTTGCGAACATTCGCGACCTCCCCTTTCCAAGAGCCGATCGCTTTCGCCGTCGCGGTGATTTTCGCGGCAACTGCTTCGGCGCTGTGTTCGGCGGAAGCGTTGAGAATGGCGACATTCCTCCCAAGCAGCTCATCCGGTCCATACCCGAACATGTCTTCGAATTTCGGATTGGCGTAAACGATCAATCCATCCGCCATGCGCACCATGATCACGCCCTCGGCCATGTTGGTCAGCAGCAGGCTGTGAAGCCGGGCAATCTCCTCGGCCTGCTTGCGCTCAGTGATGTCGCGGACGATGGCCCGCATGGCGGCCGGTTGGCCGGCTGCATCGCGCAACAGGAAAACGACCAAATCCACCGGTAGCACCGACCCATCCTTGCGGAGGAATTCCTTCTCATAGGTGTCGGAGCAGCCCAGCGGGAGAATCTGCTCGGCCACCCGACGGCTATCGAAGGCATGCCATTTGGCCGGCGTGAGTTCGACGCAGGTCAGCTTGCCTAACTCCTCCGCGGTGTAACCCAGAAGTTCCTGAAACGCGCGGTTGCATTCGGTGAAACGGCCGCTCATGTCCACCGTGGCAATGGCATCGCGCATGCTTTCATGGAGGTTGCGGTAGCGTTTCTCGCTCTGGCGCAGCGCGTTCTCGATCAGCCGGGCGTCGGTGATGTCCACCACCGACGAGTGGTAGCCGACGAGTTTGCCCTTCCCATCGCGCACGACGCTGGCCAAGCCACGGGCCAGGAAGGCCGAGCCGTCCTTCCTCTTGGCGTTGAATTCTCCCTGCCAATACCCCGTGCCAGCGGGACTTGCGAGGGTCGCGAGAATGACCTCGGCCTCGCGCTGGTCGATGAAAAAATGCGGCACGGGGTGGCCGATTACCTCCTCCTTGCACGCGTACCCCCAGATCCGGACGAACGTTTCGTTAGCTTCGGTGATGATGCCGTCTGGGGCGGCGATGCTATCGGCAGTCATCGCCGCATCGAACACCCGGTTCTTCATCAGGCGCAACTCCTCGTTCTGCATTTCCAACTCGATCCGTTGGACTTGCAGTTCATGCACCAGGGCGCGCATTTCCTCGATTGTTAGATCGGTGGGGCTGGCCGGGACTTGGGCCAGGCGTGATTCCGCCGCGGTGCGTAACGTGGAGTGTTCAGGCATGGGAGCGATGGGAGATATGGGATGAATGGGGGCTCGGGCCGGGTCACTCGGGCTGGGTCACTCGGGCGTTACCGGATGTTCGGTGGTGGCGATGGCAAAGGGTTGGCCGGCCTCGTTGACCAAGGCGGTGGCGGTGACGCAAACATCCAGCACGGCAGCGTCTTTGGTGACGCGTCGGGTATTGTAGGGGGCGAGGATTTCACCGCAGCCCAGCGCCTGCGCCTTGGCGGCCTCGTCGCTGCGCAGGGGCTGCGGGATGCGATCGCGCACGTTGAGCAGCCGGGCCTCGGCCTCACTCCAACCGTACAAGCGCGCCGCGCCCGGGTTCCAGGCGATGGTGCGGCCGGCCAAATCCTGCACGGTGAGCGCATCGTGCGCATCGTGCACCACCACCGCCAGCCGCAGCAAGCCATTGACGGCATTGCGCAGCGCCTCCTCGGTCTGCTTCAACTCGGTGATGTCAACGAAGGTGAGCACCACCCCTTCGATCACGCTTTCGAGCGTGCGATACGGCTGAATGTGCATCCGATACGACTTGCCATCCTGGGTCAGCACATCGATTTCCTTGACCGCCAGCGTGTCGAGCACCTCCTGCGCGTCGGCGACCAGGCGGCTGTAGCCCACCAAGTTGGGGACGAGGTGGCCGATGGGTCGGCCGACGTCGCCGGGGATGAGGTTGATGACAGCGCTGGCGGCGGGGGTGAAACGCAGGATGCGCAGATGGTGATCGACGAAGACGCTGCCAATGCCAGTGCCGGCCAGCAGGTTGTTCATGTCATTGTTGGCCCGCGACAATTCCATCACCTTGATTTGCAGCTCGGTATTGACGGTGGCCAATTCCTCGTTGTCCGACTGCATTTCCTCCTTGGAGGTTTCGAGTTCCTCGTTGGCGGATTGCAATTCCTCGTTGACCGACTGCATCTCCTCGTTGGAGGACTTGAGTTCCTCGTTGGAGGTTTCCAACTCCTCATGGGTGGCCCGCAGGTATTCGTCCTTGGCTTGGAGGTCCTGGCGGAGGGCTGTGATGTAGGCCTCGGCGTCCGAGGCCAGATCCGAGTTTTCCGCGATCTGCTCAGGGCTCGCTGGTGCGGCAGCGGTGGATTCCTGCAGCATCACCAGATAGAGCGGTGCCTGAAGCGAGGTGCCGAGACCGCTGGTGACCGGTCGGATGGTTAGATTGACCGTGATGAAATGGCCGTTGGTCTTGACCCGCAGGCCCTCGCAGCTCGCGCTCTCTTTGGAGCCCACGGCTTTGTGGAGGGTGGTGATGAGGCCGGGTCGCAGGCCCTCGCGGGCCATCCTGAGGATGTTGTTAACCGTCGCCTCGCCCGGGGTGGGCTCCAGGAACATCCCGGTGCGGCCGTGCAGGTAGAGGATGTCGCCCTGGCCGTTGACCAGCGCGCAGGCCGGGGCGACCTGCTGCAAGAGCGCCTGCTCGGTGAGTTCGCGCAGAGGCAGTTTTCTGGGCATGGCCGGCTGCAAGGCGTCTTGCGGCAGGGGCTTGCGACGCAGCCCGGGGGCGGTGGGAAACGGCCCGAGGGCCAGCCGCTGCAAGGCATGCAAGTCGTCCTTGCGCTGAAACATCTTGGCTTTGCGATTGAGGGCCGTGAACAAATCGCCGCTCTCGCTGACCCCTTCGGAAGTGCCCAGAAATAACACGCCGCCCGGGTTCAGGGCGTAGTGAAACAGCGCGATGAGCTTTTTCTGCAAGTCCGCCCCCAAATAGATCAGCAGGTTGCGGCAACTCATGAGGTCAAGTTTGGAGAAAGGCGGATCCTTGATCACGTCCTGCTCGGAAAACACCAGCAGGTCGCGGATCGCCCGGTGAATGCGGTAGGAGCCGCCGTCGGGCGCCGCCGTGAAAAAACGCGCCAAGCGGTCTGGCGTGAGGTCGGCAGCGATGCTGGCCGGATACACGCCGGCGCGCGCCGTGGCAATCGCCTGGCGGTCGATGTCGGTGGCGAAGATTTGCACCGTATGGTTTTGTTTGAGTGCCTCCATGCGCTCCTGCAGCAGGATGGCGATGGAATAGGCCTCCTCGCCGGTCGAACAGCCGGCTGACCAAACGCGGATCACCCCGCCGGCGGGCTGGTTGGCAAAGAGCTGCGGGATGATTTCCTCCTCGAGCACTTGGAAGGTCTCCGGATCGCGGAAGAAACGCGTCACCCCAATCAACAGGTCGCGAAACAGCGCTTCCACCTCCGCGGGTGCCTGTTGCAGGTATTTGACGTAACCTGGCAGTGCGTCGATCTGGTGAATGGCCATTCGCCGGTCGATGCGCCGGTGGATAGTGCTCGGCTTGTATTGGGAAAAATCGTGACCGGTCTGGGCGCGCAGCAGGAGGAAGATTTTTTGCAACGAGTTGTCCGACTCGGGCACCGGATGGCTGGGAAAGTGGTGTAGCTTGCCGAACGCGCGGGTGCTGTAGGCAATGAGTTGGGCGGGCATGGCCGCGGGTGCCAACTCGTAGTCCACCAGACCGGTGGCGATGGCGCTCAGCGGCATGCCGTCGAACTCAGTGGACTCGGGGGTTTGAGCCATGACCATGCCACCCTCGCCCTTGATCGCGCGCGCCCCCAGGGTGCCGTCGCTGCCGGTGCCCGACAGTACGATGCCAATCGCCAGTTCGCGCTGGCTCTCGGCCAGCGAGCGGAAGAAAAAGTCGATGGGCAAGCGGTGGCCGCGCGGTGCCATCGGCGGCAGCAATTGCAGCCTGCCATTGAGCAGGGCCATGTCGTGGTTGGGCGGAATGATGTAGGCGCAATTGGGCCGCACCTCCATGCCGTCCTCCACCTCGAAGACATCCATCCGGGTGAACCGCCGGATTAGCTCGGTCAGCAGGCTCTTGTGATCTGGCGCGAGGTGCTGCACCACCACAAAGGCCATGTTCGGATCGGCCTCGGCGGGCATGCCGGAAAAAAAACCCTCAAACGCCGCGAGCCCACCCGCCGACGCACCAATGCCGACAATGGGAAATGACGGCATGGATGGCGACGGTGGAGCAAGCCCCGGCTCCGGCAAATTTCGCGCGGCTTCCACGCTCGGTTTCAAATGGCGGGTTGGCTTTTTCATGGTCAGGAAATCTTTACTCCCTGCGGCCCGGCGGCGGCTTTTTTTCCGTTAATTTGCTAGAAAAAAGTAGTGCTGGTTGATCTGACGGTGTACCCACACCGTCTGTTTTGAACAAACGTTTAAACCAACCAACACTATGAAGAGAAATAAAGGCATTAAGGCCCCGGTGCAAGCCGGGATTGAGGATTTCAAGGGGATTTTTAAGGATCGGCTCCG
>Ga0118677_10014271_pt1 | contig 11251 bp, 10 predicted proteins | sample AliMusrvi5mmetaG_FD_86154 | JGI IMG/M metagenome (GOLD analysis project Ga0118677, IMG submission 86154)
ACGCTCAAATCCCAAGTCTCAAAACGCCTTAGTCTTGAGCTTTGCCAGCACCTTTTCCAGATCAGCCGGGGTGTCGACACCTATCGATTCGAATTCTGTTTCCACGACGCGAATTCGAACACCATTCTCAACTGCTCGCAATTGTTCCAATTTTTCAGAAATTTCCAGAAAAGTCGGGGTCATGGCGGCAAACTCAATGTAGAAGGGCAGGCAGGCCACGATGGCGCCCAGGGCCATGCCGCCCGCCCACCCGCCATAGTGCCAGCCGAGACGAAACGCGGCATAGATTGCCGCCAGCGCAATGAGCAACTGCAGGCAGAGCATGTAGCGGTGGAATCCGCTCATATCGGCATACGTATCAAAAAGGGCGCGATCGACGGCCATGAAGGGACGGACCTGCGCGGGCACGGGGGGCTGATCGGGCGCGGGGTGCACGAACTGCCAGGCCGAATGGCCAGCGATGTAGAGCCAGCCCATCCAGGTTTCCGGACCATCGACGCTCGCGGCGGCTCCGGGGGTCATGCCTTCCCAGACGAGCAGCCCGTTTTCGAGATAGGATATCTCATCCATGTCGCGGATTTCATAGCGCGACGGGAAATTGACCAACCGCAAGGCCAGGCCCAGGAGTAAGACGGCCATGACCGCCCAGCGGGCGCGACTCGACCACGGATAGCAAATCTGTTCCATCACGGACATCTCCACAGAAAAGAATCGCACGCCCTTTTGTGCACGACCCGAAGAGCTATGCGGCCGGGTGCAGCCGGGGCATCAAGGCCAGGAAGACTCGCGGATGGCCTGAATTACCAAGTCCTGGTCTGATTCGCGAAGGGAGTTGTAAAACGGCAGGCGCAGCAAGCGGTCGCTGATATCCTCGGTGACGGGGCAATCGCCGGCCTTGCCGCCGAATTGCCTTCCCATGGTTGAAAGATGCAGCGGGAGGTAATGGAAGACGCTGAGAATCCCGCGGGACTTGAGGTGCGCGATCAGGGCCTGGCGCATTTCCAGCGAAGGGAGCAGCAGATAGTACATGTGGTAAGCCTGCTCACAATACGGTGGAATGACCGGCCGGCGGACCTGCCGCTCCTGCGCCCAGGTGGTCAACTGCTGGTCGTAGCGCTCCCAGATCTGGCGGCGCTTCGCCTGGATGGTTTGCCATTGCTCCAGTTGGGCGAAGAGAAACGCCGCCAGCACGTCCGAAAGGAGGTAACTCGAACCGACGTCCACCCACGTATACTTGTCCACCTGGCCGCGGAAAAAACGCGACCGGTTGGTGCCTTTTTCGCGGATGATCTCCGCACGTTCCAAATACTGGGGATCGTTGATCAGCAAAGCCCCCCCTTCGCCGCAGGTGAAGTTCTTGGTCTCATGAAAGCTCTGCGTGGCCAGCGCGCCGAAAGTGCCGAGTGACCGACCCTTGTACTTCCCAAACAGGCCATGCGCGTTGTCCTCCACCACGGGGATCTTGTGGCGCCCGGCCAGGGCCGCGATGGCGTCCATCTCGCATCCGACGCCCGCGTAGTGGACCGGGACAATAGCGCGAGTGCGCGGCGTGATCAGGGCTCCGAGCTGGCCTTCATCGAGATTGAGCGTATCGCGGCGGATGTCCGCAAACACGGGCTTGGCCCCGCGCAGAACAAAGGCATTAATCGTCGAGACGAACGTGAAAGCCGGCACAATAACTTCGTCGCCGGGTTGGATGTTCAGCAACAGTGCCGCCATTTCCAGGGCGTGGGTGCAGGACGTGGTCAGCAGGGCTTTGGGCACGCCCAGGAGCCCTTCGAGAAGCGCGTGGCATTTCTTCGTGAAGGTCTGGTCGCCGGCAATCTGCCCGACGGTCATGGCGGCGAAGATATACTCCAGCTCGCGGCCCATGAGGGATGAACGGTTGAATGGGATCGTGATGGAGGTCGGGAGCATAGGGCCTCATTATAATCGACTGGCCGGCCAACTCATCTGCCAAAACGCGCCAAGGCCGCCTACGCCGGTAGCGGGAATGCCGTCCAACTGCTTCTGCAGCGCCCGCAGGAGGAAGCGGTGCCGCCCTTGCGCGGTCGTTACGACGCGTTCTCCGTAAACCAGCAATGGTACCAGAGTTCGATGGACCGCGTGACAAAGCCGTGCCGCTCGTAGAGGCGCAGCGCGCGGGCGTTTCGTCCTTGCGTGACCACGGCGACCCGTGAGACCTTCTGCTCGGCCAGCCAGCCTAGCGCCCGGGCGACGAGCGCCGCCCCGGCACCCCGCCCTTGCGCGGCGGCACTCACGGCAATCAGGCCGATCTTCCCTTCGCTCCCCGGCTGCCCGGTGACCGCCACATAGCCCATCGGTTGGTCCTCAACGTCGGCCACGTAGACACGTCCGGTCGGCTCGTGACAGGCCTGTTCGATCCACGTTTCATAGAGCGCGCCGCAACGCGCGGGCGTGAAGTGGCCGTCCGCGTAAAAACGCGTGTCATGATGGCTGGCGGCGGCAATGCGGCGCAAGACCGGGATGTCCTGATCACGTGCGGTCCGGACCACCAGACCCGCCGGAGCCGACGGTGGCGCGGCGGGTGGCGTTCGCTCCAGCGTCACGCGCAGATCCACGAGTTGAAAGCCGTGTGTCCTGGCCAGATGCACGCTGGTCTGATCGTTCAAGTCCGCCAGAAAATACAGGCAGTCAATGCGCTGCTGCCGGCACCAGGTCAGCACTTGGGCCACCTCCGCGGCCGTGATGCGGGACGGACGCATACGGGCAATTCGGCAACCGAAGAACTGCGAATCCCAAGGCAAGAACGCGCAGAGATCGCGGGCGCTGGCATCAGCCGGTGGTGGTTCGAAGGACATACGAGGGCCGCTCCATGGTCCGCAGGTGGATCCGTGCCAGGTACTCTCCGAAGATGCCCAAGGCAAAGAGTTGCACGCCGGCGAAAAGGCTGATCGTCGAGGCCAGAAAGGCGAACCCTGCCACTTGCCGGCCGTTGATGAGCGCCTGCAGGACCACATAAGTCATCAACCCGAGGCCTAGCAGGGTGAAGGCAAACCCCGTCCAACTGGCCAACTGCAGCGGCAGGGTGCTGAATCCGGTGACCATGTTGAGGGCGTGGACCACGAGCTTGCGCAGGGTGTAGTTGGACTTGCCAATGGTTCGCGGATCGTGTTTGACCGTGCATACGGCGAACCGCGTCGTGCCCCAGGTTAAGAGGACGTCAATCGACACGAGCGGATTACGGTAAGTATCGAACGCGTCGCGCAGTGGCGTTCGGAAAACGCGGAAGGCGCTGATGCTCCGGGCGGCCGCGCTTCCCATGGCTTTCTGGAGCAGGAGTTTGGTGATCTGGGAAGCCAGGTTGCGCCACAGCCCATGCTGCTGCCGAGCCGGCGTGCCGTAGACGACGTCGTAGCCTTCCTCCAGCTTGGCCAGCAAGAGGGGGATCTCCTCCGGCGGGTTTTGCAGGTCATCATCCAGCGTGACCACGATAGGGAACTTGGCCTGGCGGATGCCGCACAGCAGCGTATTATGCTGTCCGAAGTTGCGCATCAGGCAGATGCCACGGATCCAGGGATAGCGGGCCGCCAGGTCGGTGATGACTTCCCAGGTGCGGTCCCTGCTGGCGTCGTTGACCAGGAGTAATTCATATTCCGAGGCCGCGCCGGCCAAAACCGGTTCCAGCCGCTGCACCAGCAGCGGTAGCGACGCCGCGCTGTTGTAACAGGGAACCACAATCGACACTGCGGGAGAGGACATGGGCGAGCTTCCTCAGAGCGCACTCGGTAGAACCAGAACGCCCGCAAGTATACCTGCGGGCGTGTCGCCTACCAACTCGTATCGGCCGGAATGCCACCCTGGTTTGGCACCCTCTATTGAATCAACGGCTCGTTATCGTCGCTCCCCCGCGCCGGTGGCCCACGCGCTCATTCGCTTCCGCAAGGCCGTCTCGAAGGCGTCGGGGTTCAAGCGGGCGAAGACCCGCCGAAAGGTGCCGGCGCTTGGCGTATCGTGCCGCAGGTCCAGACGCCCCGCCTCAGGCGGCTCAGACCGTTGCTGGTGGCACGGAGGCCGGGGGCAGCAGGTCGCCCGTGGGGAACGGCCGGCCGCGGAGCAACGCGTCCAGAGCGTCGCAGAAGCGGGTGGAGAGGAGTTCTTGCGAGTAGCGGGCCTGCAGGGCCGCATGGGCACGCGCACCCATGGCCGCACGCGTGGTCTGGTCGGTGGCGAGGATGGCCTCCAGAGCCTTCAGGCATCCGTCCACATCGCCGTGCCGCACCTGCCAGCCGCACGACTGCTGGTTGAGGATGTCCGCAATGTGCGAGGGGCGCGGTCCCAGGTAGAGGATCGGCCGGCCGATGGCCATGGCGCCGTAGATCTTGCAGGGGTGGATGATGCCGACCATGTTATCGCCCATGCTCACGACGTGGATGTCGGCGGCGGAGAGGGATTCGCCGAGGCTCTCAATGGGCTGGTAGGGCAGGGAAAGGACGTTGGGAAGTTGGTGCTGGGCGATGCAGGCTTCGACTTCCTTCTTGCCCAGGCCGCCGCCGACGAAGACGAACCGGACGTCGTCGCGGTCCTTGAGGCGCACCGCGGCATCGAGCAGGGTCTTGAGGGGGTTGGCGGGGGAGTGGTTGCCGGAGTACATGAAGACGAACTTGCCGGCGAGGCCATGCTGGATGCGGAAGGGGTTGGTGCTCTGGTCGGAGGGGGTGTGCATGTGGCCTTCGTGGGGCCAGGGGGGCATGATGACCATCTTCTTGGCCAGGTCGCCGCGTTGGAGCAGGCGCTGGGCCATGAAGCGGTCCAGGGCATAGATGAGGTCGGAGCGGCGCAGGATGAAGCGATTGGCCCACTCGAGGAAGCGGGCGGCGGCGCTTCGTTCCTTGATCTTGCCCATGGCGATGAGTTGGTCGGGGTTGAGATCCATGGCCCAGTAGACGATGGGCACACGCCGGACGATTTTGGCCAGGGCCGCGGCGAAGCCAATCAGAGGGGGGCTGGTGGAGAAGAAGATGCCTTTGAGGCGCGGAGTAAAAAGGGCCAGGAAGATGGCCTGGAGCATGAACATGCCGGTGCCGAAGGCCCGAATGAGCAGGTTTTTCTTGCCAAAGCCGGCGAACGACAGGCGGCGGATCTCGACTCCCTCGTAGACTTCGCGTTTGGGGTAACGGATGGATGGGTTCTCATAGCCCCGGCGGGAGGTGTAGACGAGAACACGATGACCGCGGCGGGCCATGCCCACGGCCACATCCGTCATGTGCTGGCCCACGCTGGCCGGATCGGGGCGGAAAACCTGGCTGAAGACGAGGAGAGTCTTGCCGGGCGCGTCAGCCATGGGGGAATCCTTGGTCGGCGATGCCGGCGCTGTGGCATCCGGAGGCGGCGCTGGGGGAAGATGGCTGGGAGGGGTCATTTATCGGCGCGGTTGGCCTGAATTTCGCCAAGGATCCAGGCGTAGGTCTTGGCCAACCCGTCCTTGAGCCGGGTGTCGGGTTCCCAATTGAAAGTCTTGTGGAACAGCGTGTTGTCGGAGTTGCGGCCGTTGACGCCCTTGGGCGCGCTCAGGTCGTAGGAACGTTTGAGTTTAACGCCGGCGATGGACTCGACGATGTCGACGAGCTGGTTGATGGAGACGAGTTCGGAGGAGCCGAGGTTGAGGGCGTCGACGTAGTTAGAGCGCATGATCGCTTGGATGCCCCGGAGGCAGTCGTCGATGTACATGAAGGAGCGGGTCTGCTCGCCGGAGCCCCAGATGTTGATTTCGAGTTTGCCCGAGAGCTTGGCGCGGATGACCTTGCGGCAGATGGCGGCGGGGGCTTTTTCGCGGCCGCCGTCCCAGGTGCCGTGGGGGCCGTAGACGTTGTGGAAGCGGGCCATGCGGGTCTTGAGGCCGTAGTCTTCGCGGAAGTGGCGGCACATGCGCTCGGAGAAGAGCTTTTCCCAGCCGTAGCCGTCTTCGGGCATGCCGGGGTAGGCGTCTTCCTCTTTGAGGGCGGTGACCTTGGGGTCGCGTTGTTTGTCGGCGTTATAAACGCAAGCTGAGGAGGCGTAGAAGAAGCGGTCGGCACCGACATCCTTGGCGGCCATGAGGAGGTGGGTGTTGATCAGGACGGAGAGCATGCAGGCGGCCTTGTGGGATTCGATGAAGCCCATGCCGCCCATGTCGGCGGCGAGGTTGTAGACCTCGGAAGCGCCCTGAAGGGCCTGGTAGCAGTTGGCCTTTTCGCGGAGATCGAGAACCAGGTTATCGACGCGATCGTGGAGTTGATACCACGCGTTCTGCGGCTTGATATCCACGCCGCGGAGGTTCGTGTGGCCCTTCCGACGAAACTCCGCCAACAGGTGGCCTCCGATGAAGCCGCCCGCGCCACACACCACGATCTTCTGGTTGGTCATACACACGCCTCAATCAGTGCGCCGAAACCTGGCCGGCGAATACATCCGCAGGCGAACGCCGGTCGCACGGGTTCATCATCGGTCAGGCCGAAGGTTTTCTTTATCGCGACAATGACACTACGCTGGACCGCGAGGATTGGATTTCCGGCTCCGGGGGGCGGCGAGGCGGGCGTAGACCCGCAGGATGATGCCGCAAGGCGTGGGATCCAAGGCACGCGAGGCGCCGTTCCACAGCCAGCCAGCGGTTCGGCGCATGTCGAAGCCGCGGGTCCAAGGGGCGAGCCACACTTGGCTTGAGGAACGGACGCGGAGGACCTCGAAGCCCGTTTGGGTCAGGGCGCGGCGCAACGAGCCGGCGGTGAAGTGGTTGAGGTGAATGGGTGGCACCAGGAAGGGATCGCCGGACCCCAGGAGGCGATAGATGCCGGCAAAGTTCGGCAATGCGATGGCGAGGATGCCCGTGGGGCTCAGGAGCGTGTGTGCGCGGCGAAGCCAGGCGAGGGGGTCGAGGGCGTGTTCGAGGACCTGGCTCATGACGATGGCTGAGAATGGCCGGGGATAGCTGAACTCCTCAAATGAGCCGAGATGGAAAAACGCGCCGGGCAGGGCGACGGCCGCCAACTGGGCCCGCAGGTCGAGGTCGAGCATGACGGGGCGAAAGCCCTGCTTGGCCAAGTGGTAACTCATGTGGCCGCAGCCGCTGCCTACATCGAGCGATGCGCCGCGCTCACCGGTCAAACTGCAGACGGCCTTGACGATCGCGCGGCAGTCATGAGCGCCCTCGGCGCCCTCGAGGGGATGGGCGGAGAGGTACTGGTGCTCGTCGTGGCGGTAGAATTCCTCCAGCAGAGCGGGCGTGGGGCGGACCGAGACATAGCCGTGGCCGCAGGCCGGGCAGCGACGGTAGGGCCACGTCCGGCCATGACCCGGCCTGGTGCAGTAGGGCCGGGAGGGGCGGCCGCAGACGGGGCACGCGAGGGTCTCGGGGTCATCGGCCATGCGTTGTCTTCCGAAGCGCGCGGTCAGAGTTTGAGGCCCTGTTGCCGGCGGCGCAGTTCGAGCACGTTGAGCACGATCATGTATTCGTAGACGGCCAGCAGCACGCAGTAATGAAAGCCGGCGAAGCCATCGAGGAAGCCGAGTTTCACAACATACATATAGAAGAAGCGGGCCAACGGCCGGCACGGGAGGCGGAACGAGAGTTCCTTGAGGGCGCGGCGGCGGTCGGCGGCATGGCGGCTGAAGAAGGAGCGCCAGGGGATGCCGCCGGCGGTGAGGCTCTGCAGGGACTCGCGGGCTTCGTGCAGGGCGTAGCGATTGTGCTTCTCAAACCAGGCGTGGATGCCGTTGTTGAACGTGTAATGCTCGAAGTGCTGCCGCAAAGTCCCTTCCGGCCCGTCGATAACGTAGCGGAGGTTGATGGTGCGTTCGAAGCGGACCTTGTCGGGCCGGAAGAGCCGCACCACCCAAGTAGGGTAGAGGCTGCTAAAGCGAATCCAGCGGCCCAGGAACATGGTCTTGAAGCGGCAGCGGAAGGCGCTGGGGGAATCGGCGCCCTGGGCGGCAGCGTCACGCACGGCCTGGAGCATCTCGTCGCGCAGCGCCGGGGGGGTCAGTTCGTCGGCATCCGGGTTATAGAGCCAAGGGTACTTGAAGCCAATTTGCAGGGACGCCGCGCGGTGGTCGCGTTCGTTGTCGAATTTCCGCTGGATCACGCGGGCGCCGCGGGCGCGGGCGATCTCGACGGTGCGATCCGTGGAGTAGGAGTCAAAAACGACGATGTCGTCACTCCAACTTACCGCCTCCAGGCAGGAGAGGAGGTTGGCTTCTTCATTGAGGGTGAGAATCAGTACTGAGATCACGTGGTGGAGCCCTTGCTGGTTGGGGATTCAACGCCGGCCGCCGGGGCATCGGCCGCGGGGGAGGGGTGGTCAGGCATGGAGCGCTGGCGGATGAACTTGGCGGGGTTCCCGCCGACGATCGTCCAGGGGGCCACGTTCTTGACGACCACGGCCGCCGCGGCAACGACCGCGCCTTGGCCAATGGTGACCCCCGGGCCAACAAAAGCCTGGGCGAAAACCCAGGCGGCATCTTCGATCTTGATCGGGGCGGTCACGAGGGGCCGGGCCGGGTCATCGACATCGTGACTGGCCGTACACAAGAAGGCGTACTGGCTGACCGTCACGTGCTTGCCCAGATGCACCTTGTCCACGCAGTAGCAGTCGACATCGAAGGCCAGGCAACTGTCATCGTCCATCTCCAGGTTCCACGGCGCCCAGATGCGCACGGAGGGGTGGATGACCGTGCCGCGGCCGAGACGGGCCCCGAAGAGACGGAGCAGGAATCGGCGCCAGAGCGCGAAAAACGCCGGCGTGGGCCGAAAGAGCGTGATATAAACGAGCCGCCAGGCGAGGCGTCCGAGGCGGTTGCGCCAAGAAAGGCGGTTGCGGTAGGGCGCCAAGGCCGCCGGATCGGATTGCAGGGATGGATCCGGGGCTGTCATGGCGCTCCTGTGGGCTTGGGGGGGGCGGCGTGCCGGTGTGGCGGCGCATCATCTTATCTTCGACGCAACCGTGGCGCATACTTGATCGGTGCGGGTAATTGATCCAAGTTATCCAGATTCCTGCCATGCCACGAACCCTTGACCGCGGGTGAACCCGGCCCGGCAAACCAGGATGCTCGGGCCGATGCGGGCACCCGGCAGTGACAACCTAGGCGAAAGACACCCGATTTCCCTACTTATTCATTTTTACGTATTTTAAGGGTACTCGGAGTTTTTTATGAAATAAGGTGTTGACACGGGCGATATTTTACATATTCTTAACGTGCATCTAATCCGATAATACTTACGTGGCTCGGTATACTGCGGATGAGGGATTACGGCTGGCGCGTTGGAGACCTGCTGTAAGCCCCGCAGAGAAGAAGTTCGTGGCGGTTCGGAGTGCCTCGTAGTCTGGAAGGGCTGGCGAGGCCCGGTTGAAAAAGTAACGTTTTCGCGGCCCGCTGGGCGATGGTGGTCATGCGACGCCACGCAACCACCGGAGCGGAAACGCCGATAACAAACATCCGAGGCCCTGCGTCCGAAGGCGCGGGGGTGAACGAAGAAGCAGTTCCAGGGATTTACTTTTAGAAGGAGTGAGTATGTTCTACCGAAGGGACGCAGCAGTAGCTCTGGCGGTCAGCACGCTGTTGGCCTGCGCGGGTTACGCCACGGCCGGCACGACTGAGTCCGCCCCCACCATTACGTTGGATGCCGCGGTGGTGGCTCCAGCCGATGCGGCCCCCCCGGGCCTGCTGATGCAGGGTCTGGATCGCATGGGCGTCGGCAAGCAGCTCAATGATGCCAAGATCAATTTCTACGGCTGGCTCGAAGTCGGCTACACGGTGAATCCGCGCCGCATCGGCAAGGAAGCCCCGCTGTTCCCCGGCCCGTTTAATCACGAAGTCGGCAACCACTTCATGCTCAACCAGTTCGTCCTGGGCGTCGAACGCACGGTGGACGGCAAGAAGTTCGATGTCGGCGGCAAGGTCGAAGTGATGTACGGCACCGACTCCAACGGCATTCACGCCAACGGCCTGAAGCTGGGCAATGAGACCAGTCTGGGCGCCGGCGACGATGCGAGCAACGACGATCGCTATGATCCCAAGTTCCAGTTCGATATCACCCAGGCGTACGTGGATGTGGGCGTTCCGATCGGCAACGGCCTGGTCATCCGCGCCGGCAAGTTCGTCACGCTGCTGAGCTACGAGTCCATCGCCCCGCAGGGCAACCCGTTCTATTCCCACAGCTACATGTTCAGCGCCGTCCCGGCCACGCAGACGGGCATCCTGGGCATGTACACGCTCAACGATCAGTGGTCGTTCAAGGCCGGCATCACCCGCGGCTGGGATGAAGCCCTCAAGGACAACAACGGCGCCATCGACTTCCTGGGCCAGGTCACGTTTAACCCCATGAAGAACGTGCAGGCCATCCTGAACCTGAGCGTCGGCCCGCAGAACGAGCAGGACAACAGCCACTATCGCACGGCCATCGACCCGATCATCACCTGGCAGGTGACGGACCAGTTGAAGTTGGCGGCCGAGTTCCTCTATGTCTATGACGGCGGCATGCAGGGCGATGGCAGCGATGGCTTCACCCACGCCTACGGCGACGTGTGGGGCGCGGCGGTGTACGCTTCCTACAAGATCAACGATTACGTCACGCTCAACGGCCGCGTCGAGAAGTTCCACGACTACACCAACACCCAGAACAATCAGCAGTCTGGCAGCGGCGCCCACAACTACTACGAGATCACCATCGGCACGACCATCACGCCCTTCGCCAAGGTCAAGGAAATCAGCAAGGCCCTGGTCATCCGGCCCGAACTTCGCTATGACTTCTCCGAAGACCGCATGTATTCGATTGGCGCCAACGGCAACAGCCCCGATTTCTTCCGCGATCAGTGGACGATCGGCTGCGACGTGATCTTCTCGTTCTAAGGAACGCGAAATCTCTCGCCTGAGTTGACACGCGAGGGCGTCGTGAGGAATCACGACGCCCTCTTTCTTTGGTCAGTGGGAGGTTGGGGCGGGGAGCAGGGTCAAGAGCGCGGCGAAGCTGGCGCAGAGCAGGGGCAGAATCCACCACGCAGGAATGCTCAATGAAATGTCCTGGCCCAACGCCGTCAGGGCGTACATCACCGTCTCCTGCGGCCACGAAAAATGGACCGAAGGCCCGATGGCATCCTGCAGGCTGAAAATCGGACAAATGCCGGCCAACGTTGTCGCCGCGGCATTCTGCCAGCCGGCCGGGACTTCCCGCAGGGCCGGCATCAACGCAACCGGGGCCGCCAGCAAAACCGCCGCGCTCAGAGCGGGAATGATGACCGCGGCACCTGGCCCGAAA
>Ga0118677_10006541_pt1 | contig 11249 bp, 2 predicted proteins | sample AliMusrvi5mmetaG_FD_86154 | JGI IMG/M metagenome (GOLD analysis project Ga0118677, IMG submission 86154)
ACTAAAATTTTTACATTTTTTCCTTTTTTTGTTTTATTTTTGAACTTTCATTATTTAGAATGTGTTTATATTAAGTTAAATCCATATTGCGTGCATCTCCTTTTTACAAAGAGGGGTGTAATTTAAATTTTAATCCAATGAGCCTATCCATGAAATTCAGGACAGTTTTTTTAATTTTTGTATCCTTATTTAGCTTGACAGTAGCCGCTCAGGAGACCTATAATCCAATTTCTACTGCAGTGCCGTTTTTAACAATTACACCTGATTCACGTCATAGTGCGATGGGTGATGTTGGAGCGGCCACATCACCGGATGCAAATTCACAATATATGAATCCATCGAAATTTGCTTTTGCCCAGGATAAATGGGGATTTTCGCTCTCCTATACCCCATGGTTACGCCAATTGGTGAGTGATGTCAATCTGGCTTATCTATCAGGTTTTTATCAGCTTGATCCGCTACAGGCGATCGGAACATCGCTGCGTTATTTTTCAATGGGGCAGATTGCCCTTACCGGTACAGACCAAACCAATATGGGGTCTGTAAGTCCAAGTGAGTTTGCTTTTGATGTCAGTTATTCAAGGAAGTTATCCGATAATTTTTCGGGTGGTGTGGCCTTGCGTTATATTCGTTCTGATCTCTCGGGAGGTTTTGGGGGGACTGGCGCCGGTGCCGAAACCTATAGTGCAGGGAATGCTTTTGCAACTGACGTTTCATTTTTTTATAACAAGAGGTTGGGTGGTGAAGGATCAGCAAATTCACTGGCAGCGGGGATTAACCTTTCAAATATAGGATCAAAAATTTCGTATAATCAGGGTTCTACCAAAGAATTTCTTCCGGCAAATATGAAGTTGGGGACCACCTTTACAACGCAGATGAGCGATTCAAGCTCATTCTCATTTTCGGTTGATGCTAATAAACTAATGGTTCCTACACCAAAGAAGAATAGTGATGGGACTTATGATAATGGCTCCAATAAATCGGTGATCAGTTCTGTTTTTAGTTCTTTTAATGATGCACCGGGCGGCATGAAAGAGGAACTTCAGGAGGTTACCCTTTCTCTGGGGGCTGAGTACTGGTACAAGAAGCAATTTGCTGTTCGTGCAGGTTACTTTAATGAATCTCAATATAAGGGGAATCGTAAATATGCCACTGTTGGAGTTGGAGTAAAACTGTTAATCGCTGCGATTGATGTTTCGTATGTAATTCCATTTCAGCGGAATAATCCATTAGCAAATACGGTCCGTTTTTCGCTTCTCTTTAATATGGACTCGTTCCTGAAACGTAAGAAAACCGGTCCGCTTAAATTGTAATCAACTTGAATTTTAACCTTTGTGAATTTAATTCCTTATGAATGATCTTCATCCAGGATATTTATATCATGCTTGCAGGCCTGTTTATCCTGGTATGTTCCGTTCTGTAAATCACAAACTTTAAAAACAACAGAAAATTAATAATTAACAGAAACTTTCAAATCGTTGAAGTTACCTGTTCGCTTTTACATCAGAATTGAAAATAAAAATTAAGTCTATGAAAACCTATACCGACAGCACCTCATTGCAAATCAACCGGCTTTACAAGGTCTCCCTTGGGGACTCTTCCGCGTTAACAGGAGCAGCCATTAATAGCCGGTTTAATCTGCATAATCCTACAGGAGATAAACACAACCTATTCCAAAAATTCCTGGGTTCTGCAAAAACGATGGCTCTGGTTATCGTTTTGTTGTTTATGGCTTCTTTTGCTGATGCTCAGCGATTCGCTGTTGCAACCGGTAACTGGAACGCAGCGATTTGGGCTACAACAGCGGGAGGAGCCGCAGGATCTGCAGCAACTCCAATTGCGACGGATGCAGTTACCATTAACAGTGGTGTTGTCGTTACCGTAAATACAGCAGGAGTAACCTGTGCAAGTATAACAGTTACCGCCCCGACAGCAATTAATGGAATTACCTTAGCCAGTCCGGGGTCGCTTGCTGTTACAGGTGCAATTACAATGAATTCACCTTCAGCGGGAACAATTACCAGCACAATTGCTGTCGCAGATGGCACCTTGAGCGCTGCGAGTATTGCAATTCCTGGATCAGGCACTGCTGGCCGGTTTTGTACAGTATCAGTTTCAACGGGGACAATTAATGTCACTGGCAATATAACATTTTCGGGGACTGCGGCTCAGTCACGGTTTACTTTCACAGGTGCAGGAACACTTAATGTTGGGGGTACATTCACAGGAGGTACATTTACGGCCTCTACCGGTACCGTTAATTACAATGGCGCAGCTCAGAATATTGGGGTATATACTTTTTATAATCTTTCGACTTCGGGTTCCGGGACAAAAACTACAACTGGTACGAACACGGTTGGTGGTGCGCTTTCAGTAGGTAATGGAACAACATTGTCTGTCGGCGCTTTTGCATTTACCGTTACCGGGACTACCACTGTGGGTGGAGGAACCAGTGGTGTCTTATCAATCACTTCAGCGACCGGAGCAAAAGCATTCAATGGTGATCTTACCATTGCCAGTGGCGGAACATGGAATAATAATACTGTCAATCTTGCCCTTACCTTTCCCGGAAGCATTTCAAATTCGGGAACATTTAATACAGGAACAGGAGTTCAAACGCTTAGCGGAACCGGAAAAACTATAACCGGAACTTTTACTATCCCGAGTCTTACGATATCAGGTTCATATACTAATAATGGTACTTTAACTATTGGAACGGCATTAACAGGGGGAGGATCTTTGACCCAGGGAGCCACAGGTGTATTAAATCTGGGAGGTACTACCACAATTACCGCACTTGATGCAGCTACTAATCCGGGTAACACGGTTAATTATACGGGCGCCGGACAAAATATTTTCAATACAACCTACGATAATCTGACGATGTCGGGAAGCGGTATTGCTGTTTTTGCCGGGTCGGAAACCATCAATGCACTATTTACAATCTCAAGTGGTCAGGTTCGACTGCCTAATGGATCGGGGTCTTATTCCGCTTCGCTGATTCTCAGTCCGGCTGCAGCCGTCACGAGTGGAATTTATGGATCCACAGGGTCTACCGCAACTAACCCAAGCGCTTATTTTGATCCATCGACTACCGGTCTTCTGGCTGTTGGTTCGTCATGTATCCCCGGAACCTGGACAGGGGCGAACAGTTCAGCCTGGAATGATGCAGGCAACTGGTGCGGAGGAGTTCCCACCGCCACCACCGATGTTTTTATACCTTCTTTAAGCGCACTGATTCTAAACAGCCCTTCAATAACCCTCGCCGGGGCAGTGTGCCGGAATATTACGATACAAAGCGGGACAGCGTTAACAATAACCGGATCGAACACCTTAACTGTAGCCGGGAGCTGGACCAATAACGGCGCCTTCACCTTTAATACGAGTAAAGTTATTTTCAGTGGGACAGGCGCCATAGGCGGGACCACCCCAGCAGTGTTTTATGATCTTTCATTAACAGGGTCAGGCACCATCACTCCAGCCATTGCAACAACTGTGAACCATAATCTTGTCATAGGTGATGGGATGACCCTTACTGCGGGAGGATTTGCCTTAACAGTAACGGGTTCCACTACCGTTGGTGCTGGAGCTAGCGGGATTTTAAATTTAACTTCAGCAACCGGAGCTAAAACCTTCACTGGTGATGTTTCAGTAGCCGCCGGCGGAACATGGAATAATAATACTGTAAATCTTCCCCTTACCTTTCCGGGAAGCCTTTCAAATTTAGGTACCTTTAACGCCGGGACAGGACTTCAGACCTTGAGCGGGACAGGTAAAACAATCAGCGGCGCCTTCAGTATCCCAAGTCTGATAATCAGTGGTAGTTACACAAACAGTGGTACACTAACCGCTGCAACTGCACTTACTGTTAACACCGGCGCCTCGTTAACCAACAATGGAACTGTGACTGCCACAACTTTGCTTACAGTCACAGGAACCGGCGCAGTGATCAATAATGGAACGGTTACAGCCACAGCGGCATTATCGGGAACAGGTACCCTGACTCAGGGAACCACCGGTATTTTAAACCTAGGTGGCACTGCAGGTATTACAACCCTTACTGCAACTGCGGTCGGAAATACTGTGAATTATACAGGAGCTGCCCAAACAGCCAATACCACTACGACATACTATAATCTGACCCTTTCGGGCAGTTCTATAAAGTCCTTCAATACGGCAATAACTGTAAATGGAATTTTCTCAATTGCCTCTACAGGAACGGCCAGTGCAGGATTGGCCTCCGGGACCAATTCATTTGCCGTTGGTTCACTGGTTTTGGGTGGAACGACACAGACCCTCCCGGGTTCTTACGGAGGAACCAATTCGGCAGCAGATAATATTAATACCACTTATTTTGCCACTTCAACGGGTAAAGTATATCTTGGCAATTGCGTAACCGGAACCTGGACAGGTGGTGGAGCAGATGGTCTTTGGGAAACACCGGGTAACTGGTGCGGTGGAGTTCCACTTTCGACAACAAATGTTATAATTCCTACCGGGATAGCGACTTACCCTACGATTAATTCAGCAGCAGTTTGTAAAAGTTTGACGTTAAGTTCTGCTGCAGTGTTATCAATAGCCGGTTCAAACAGCTTAACGGTAAGCGGTGGCAACTGGACCAATAACGGTGGTACCTTTAATACGGGTACCGGACAGGTTAACTTTACTGGAACCTCTGCAATCGGAGGAAGCGCTTCAACAACTTTTTACGACGTTAATCTGACAGGCACGGCAGTTGTAACAACTGGAATATCGACTACAATTAATCATAACCTTTCGATTGGTGACGGAACAACCCTGGCGACCGGAGCAGTTGCATTGACCGTAACCGGCACGACCACAGTCGGTGGAGGAGCAAGTGGCGTATTGAGCGCATCGGGGGGAACCAAAACATTTACAAGTGCGGTGATTATAAACACCGGGGGTGCAATAACCGAATCTGCAGCATCAACCCTTGCCTTTGGTTCTGATGTAACCATTTCGGGTACCCTATCCGAATCGGGCGTTGCTGCTTCAAGCTTTGCAGGCAACCTGACTAATAATGGAATCTATACGGCCGGTTCAGGAGCACACACGTTTACCGGATCTGCAAAGACAATCGGCGGATCATCTGCCAATGTGATTCCAACAGCAACCTTCACAGGAAATTATACAAACAGTGGCACACTCACTTCCGCCACTGCACTTACTATAAATCTTGCTACCTTAACCAATGACGGTACCATAACCGCCACGGCAGCATTGTCAGGATCAGGTGGATTAACGCAGGATGCAACAGGAATACTCAATATTGGCGGGACCTCGCTGATTACGACCCTTTCCGCAACCACTGCCGGAAATACAGTTACTTATAGCGGTGCTACGCAAACGGTTAAGGCTGTAAATTATGCCAACCTTACACTCACAGGTGGTGCAAAGACTTTCACAGTTGCGGAAACAATAACTGGAACATTATCTATTGCTACAAGCGCAATTACTGCTTTACCTGCCGGAACGAATACCCTGGCTGGTATTTTAATTCTGAATGGGACGACTCAATCCCTGCCGGGGTCATACGGGGCAACAGGAAATGCGCTGGCAACAAACCAGAGCGGCTTCTTCTCGTCAACTGGTCTGCTCTATATCGGTTCGTGTATTTCAGGTTACTGGACAGGCGCTGCTGCTGATGGCCTTTGGGAAACTCCTGGCAACTGGTGTAACAGTGTCGTACCAGGAGTTGGAACAGATGTTTTATTACCTGCCGGAACAGCACCTTATCCAACGATCAATTCGGCGGCTCAGTGTAAAAGCATTACCTTAAATACCGGTTCAACCCTTACCATTGCCGGAACAAATAGTTTAACCTTAAATGGCGGCAACTGGACCAATAATGGCGGGACCTTTACTCCGGGCACCGGTCAGGTTACCTTTGCCGGTTCAGGAACAATCGGTGGTTCTTCGAATCCTGCAACCTTTTATGACCTTTCATTGACAGGTACTGCTGTCGTCACCCCTTCGGTTGTTACTAACATTACCCATAACCTTTCGATTGGAGATGGAACTACTTTCACCTCCGGTGCATTTGCATTGACAGTGACAGGAACCACAACAATTGGTGGTGGAACAAGCGGTGCACTCACCATTACGGGTGCGACTGGCACGAAAACCTTTAACGGCCCTGTGACAATAAACAGTGGCGGTGCATTAACCGAAACCGTAGCTGCAACACTTGCTTTTGGATCTGATGTTACTATTTCAGGTACTTTAACAGAATCCGGCGCCGCAGCAGTAAGTTTTGCCGGTAACGTTACAAATAACGGAGTTTACACTGCCGGAACCGGTGCCCATAATTTCACCGGATCTGCCATGACTATTGGTGGATCGACTGCCAATGTGATCCCAACGTCAACCTTTACAGGAAGTTATACAAACAGTGGGATCTTAACCGCTGCAACCGCACTGACTATTACAGGTAATACATTAACCAATAACGGTACCATTACGGCCACTACGGCTTTATCAGGGACAGGAGGATTGACGCAGGGAGCAACCGGAATATTGAATATCAATAATACAGCCACTATCTCGACTCTGACTGCTTCTGCAAGCGGCAATCTTGTTAATTACACAGGAGCAGCACAAACGGTTAATCCTGTTATTTACGATAAACTTACCCTTTCAGGTTCAGGGATCAAAACATTAACAGGTCTTTCAACTGTAAACAGTGATCTTTCACTCAGTGGAACAGCTACAGCCACCACCGCAGCCGCTCTTGCGATAGGTGGAAACCTGAATATTGGAAACGGAACAACCTTCACTGCTCCGGCATTTGCACTGACTGTTACCGGGACTACAACGATAGGAACCGGGACCAGCGGAACATTGAACCTGACGGGTGCAACAGGCGCCAAAGCGTTGGGTACTGTGGTTGTCAATGGTGGAACGGGAGCTGTTAATATCACGGGCGCAGCGCCGGTTACAACGACAAGCATTACAATTAATGCCGGAGGTACCTGGAGCAGTGCAACTTCTCCTGTTGCTGTAACTGTAGGCACGGATATTACGAATAGTGGTTCATTTACCAATAGTGTGGCATCAACCTATACCCTTGGAGGTAATCTGACTAACAACGGGACTACCTTTACATCCGGCACCGGAGTTTATACCTTAAACGGTACCGTTAGCACCATCGGAGGAATTCAACCTCTTGCGATTCCAAACCTTGTGATAAACGGTACTTATACCAATAACGGCGCATTAACGATATCCGGATCTTTTAGCGGAACGGGGACTTTATCCCAGGATAATGGGTCGACGTTAAACCTTAACTTCACCGGCTCACCTTCGATTACCTCCCTTGTTGCAATTGCCCCTGGGAATACGGTTAATTACGGTTTTGCAGGAACCCAGAATATCTTCCAGACCAGTTATGCAAATCTGACGCTAAGCAACAATGGTATTAAAACCTTCCAGGGTCCAACCACTATGAGTGAATATCTAACGATAAGCGGAAGCGCCAAGGCGGATCTTGGAACTTTTACACATACTTCGAATGATCTTATCCTTGGTGGAGCTCAGCAGCTTGCTGGTTCATACGGAGGAATCGGTACCAGTGGGACAACAAGAAACACAACTTTCTTTGCGGCAAACAGTGGTGTTGTCAATGTGGCTTCAGGACAGTGTACGTTAGGTACGTGGTTGGGTAGTTCAACGGGTGACTGGAATACCGGCACCAACTGGTGCGGCGGAGTAATCCCAACTTCGACAACAGACGTGCTTATCCCTGCCGGGACACCAAATAATCCAACGCTAAGTGCAGCCGCCTCGTGCCGAAATATTACAATCAGTTCGAATGTGATTCTTACTGCAGATGCCAATACGCTCTCGGTTTATGGTACCTGGACCAATAGCGGCACCTTTGCCGGAGGCACAGGCACCGTAATTTTTGCCGGTAGCGGTGTTCAGTCGATTAGCGGAGGGACAACCTTTAGTGGTCTTACCTTACAGGGAACCGGAACTGTAACATTTGAAACAGGAACCACTACGATTAACGGTATACTTTCCCTTGAAAACGGGAATGCGAATACCTTTAGTTCCGGTGCATTTCTAACCTATGGCCCGGCAGCAACACTGCAGTACAATGCAGGTACCGCTTCATTAACAGCCGGAGCTGAATGGCCAAACCGTTTTGATGGGACGGGTGGTGTGATAATCAAAGGATCGGGCGGTATAATTACACTGGGAAGCAGCAAGCAGATCGGAAACAATACCAGTGTTCCTTTAAATATTAATTCCGGAGGAATCCTGACGCTAACCGGTGGGGTAGCTACTACACTAACTGTTGACGGCAATTTAATTGTTGGTGGAACACTCAATGGCGCAAGTTCAATTTTAGCGATTTCAGGAACCACTGCTGCGCAGACTATTTCAGGTTTTACCTCTGCCGGAACTACGGTCTCGCTGACTAAGACTTCCGGTACCGCAACCTTTTCAGGAGCAGTCAACGCCGGGGCTTTGACAATCAATGGAGCAGGTGGAACATTGAATCTTGGCGCTGCACTTTCGCACACTTTTACTGGGGCATTAACCTTTACCAATGGAACACTTGCCGGAAATACCAGTACTTTAAATATTGGAGGAAACGGAACCTATACTGCAGGAACATTCACTCCGGCTACGGGTACTGTTAATTATAATGGCGTCGGGGCTCAGACTGTTGCCGGGGTTACCTATAATAACCTGACCCTTTCGGGATCCGGTGCGAAGACTACAACCGGAGCAACTGTTAACGGTATACTTTCTATGGAAGGTACTGCAACTGCTGCCGGAACTGCACCAACCTATACTGCGGGTACAGCAACACTTCAATACAAGGGTTCTGCACTTCAGACGACAGGAATTGAGTTTCCTGCCACTTTTGGTGGTGCCGGCGGAGTTGTAATTGACAATGCTGCAGGTGTTACCCTTGGTGCAAACCGAATCATTACCAATAATCTTGTCCTGACTACCGGAGTCTTTACTACCGGAGCATTTACCCTCCAGGCGGCAAACAGTACGCGTGGTGCAGGATGGGTTAACGGACCGCTCTCTTTATTGGTTTCGGCAGGCGCCTCTACCAAAAACTTTAATATCGGTAGTGCTACCAACTGGATTCCTGTAAATTTGGTCTTCACCGGAGTCACAACGGCGACTGCCTTAACAGCATCGACTACTGCAGGTCAGGCCCCGAATTATGGTTCTACCGGACTTTCTGCAACGAAATATGTAAACCGCTACTGGACTTTATCCTTACCTGTGGCAGGGACACTGGGCCTTGGCTGGAGTGCAACAGCTACTTTCAACTGGTTACCGGGTGAAATCCTGGGTGGTGGAAACTATCTTAATTTCAACATTACAAAATATAATTCTCCGTCATGGGCCACCCAGTTTTTTCAAAATCCGGGTACCACCTCTATTGATGCATCACCTATTAATAATAACAGTAATAATGGTACCTCTTTTGGCGTTTTTGCTGTCGGAGAAGTTACGGGTACCCAGGGAAGTGGTATTATCTCAACTCCCGGTAGCGGAACCTGGGTTGCACCTGTAGGTGTTAATTCAGTAGATGTTTATACCTGGGGTGCCGGTGGTGGCGGCGGTGGAAGGCTTATGAATAATTTTTACGCCGGTGGTGGTGGCGGCGGCGGTGGCTTCCAGAAGCTGACTGTTGCAGTTACCCCGGGTCAGACTTATACTTATACAGTAGGTGCCGGTGGTTTTGGAACCTCGCAGTCCGCGGGTACAGTAGGGGGAACGACAACCTTTACCGGGAATGGTGTTACTGTTACGGCTACCGGCGGTGCTGGTGGTGATCGGGGAATTATTCCGACAACGGGAGTCGGAGGTGCAAGCGGAACAGGCTCTTCAGTTGGAGGTTCGGCTCCGGTTAGCTGGTCTGGTGGACTTGGTGGCCGAGACTTAACTCCTACTCCTCCTGCTACACACAACGGTAGTGGAGAAGCCAGTGGCATCGGTCATGGCGCCGGTGGCGGCGGTGGGGCAGGTGATTTGGCCAGCGGTGGAGTTGGTGTAGGCGGTGCAACGCCATCCGGCGGTATTGGTGGTGCGGGTTCTATTGCCGGGTACGCCGGTGGTGGTGGTTCAGGTTCAACGAACGGAACGACTCCTGGCTCACCTGGTGGCAGCCCGGGCGGTGGTGGTGGTGGTGTCAGCGATATTCGTATGGCCTATCAGCAGGTTGGCGGTACCGGAGGTAACGGACAATTGGCTATCGTATGGGCATGTACCCAGGTGCCTGTAAGTAATTTCGTCATTGTTCAGCCGGGATCGGTTCCAAACATATGTGCGGGTACAGCATCAGCCAGGATAAACGTAACCTCAACAACCCTGACTACTGCAGGAAACTATAACCTTACCTATACGCTTACAGGGGCAAATACCGGCTCAGCTACGGTTACCCTTGTGATGGCAGGCAATGGCACAGGATATTTCGATACCGCTCCAATGACCGGTATCGGTTCAACGACAATAAATGTCGCTTCGGTAATGTGTACTCAGACCCAGAGCGGAATTTCAACTACCGTGAATATTATTCCGGCAGCAGTTCCAACAATCACTTCCTCCTTAGGATCGGATACCACTGTTTGCGTGGGCTCGCAGGTTACTTACACAACCCAGGCAGGCTTTAGTGGTTATGTATGGAAAGTGGGAACTTCGTCTTCAAATTATTCGATTAATAGCGGCGGAACAACTTCCAGCAATACAATAACAATAACCTACAATACCAATATAGCAGATTCTGTAACGGTTAATTATAATAATACGAATGGCTGTCCGGGTATCAAACCTGCGGTTGCTCATGTATATTCTTATTTACCAGTTACAGCAGCGGGTTCAATAACGGGTACTTCGGCGGTCTGCCAGGGTAAGAGTTTTGTATATAAGACGACTCCGATTGATAATGCAGCCAAGTATGTTTGGAGTTATACAGGCACCGGCATAGGTACCACGCCAATTACGACAACTGCAGATAGTATTACAATTAATTTTACAAATTCAGCAACTGCAGGAAATCTTACGGTACAGGGTAATGGCCCTTGCGGTTTAGGTGCGGTTTCTCCCGTTTATCCGATTGCAATAAGTGTGTTACCCGATGCAGCCGGAATAATTACGGGACCTGCAACAGCATGTATCAGTACAAGTGGAAACGCCTACACGGTACCGGCTATCAATAATGCAACCGGATATACCTGGGCGTATACTGGTTCCGG
>Ga0118677_10014278_pt1 | contig 11249 bp, 4 predicted proteins | sample AliMusrvi5mmetaG_FD_86154 | JGI IMG/M metagenome (GOLD analysis project Ga0118677, IMG submission 86154)
ATACTATTACGACATTAAATTATTCCGGTTACTTAATAACAAGACTTTCAACAGTAAATTTCAAACCCGGTAATTTTATCCCGGGGATAACCTGTGTATGAAAATAATACCTATTCCTCCATATGAAAAAATATAGCCTCATTCTGCAAATAGTCCTGCTTACCATTTTGTCGGGGCCGGTTTTTGGCCAGTATATGGGCCAGAACAGAGAGAAAGTCAAAGTTAAGACCCAAATTTCAGCTAAAGCCTTATCTTTTGATTTAATAGATGTTAAGCTATTAGACGGCCCTTTTAAAAAGGCGATGGAATTGGATCAGACATGGCTTAAAAGTTTGGAAAATAGTCGCTTATTACACAATTTCAGGGTAAATGCAGGATTGAAAACCGGCGCAACACCATACGGAGGATGGGAAACCCTTGACTGTGAGTTACGCGGGCACTCAATGGGACATATTTTATCCGCCCTTGCAATGATGTATTCCTCAACAGGCGATACCGTCTATAAAAATAAAGGGACAGCACTGGTAAAGGGATTAGCTGAGTGCCAGAAGGTTTTAAAAAAAGAGGGGTACTTAAGCGCCTTCCCGGAATATCTTATCGATCGCGTAATTTCAGATACCCCGGTCTGGGCACCCTGGTATACGCTTCATAAATTATATGCAGGACTGATTGATATGTACCTGCAATGCAATGATAATCTTGCTCTTGACGTAGTTACTAAAATGGGAGATTGGGCCTGTAATAAACTCGAACCGCTCACAGATCCTCAAATGCAGGTTATGCTCAGGGCTGAACATGGCGGGATGAACGAGGCGATGTACAATCTTTATGCGATTACCGGTAATCCGCGTTATTTAAAACTGGCTGAAAGATTCTATCACAATGCAATTCTCGATCCTCTGGCGCAGAAAACAGACCATTTGGAAGGGCTTCATGCAAACACGCAGATCCCCAAAATTGTTGGTGAGGCCTGCGGATATGAACTGACAGGCAACACGGTGAAGAAAACGGCAGCTGAGTTCTTTTATGAAACAGTCCTGAAAAATCACACCTATGTAACGGGGGGAAACAGCGATGGCGAATATTTTGGCCCGGCAGGTAAGCTCTCTGACCGCCTGAGTGATAATACAACAGAGACATGCAATACGTACAATATGCTAAAATTAGCACGTCATCTTTTTACCTGGTCAGCAAATGCCCAAATAGCCGATTACTACGAAAAAGTGCTTTACAATCATATCCTGGCATCTCAAAACCCTGAGGATGGGATGGTTACTTATTACCTAACGCTGAGGCCAGGGAATCAAAAAAGTTACAGCACCCCGTTTAAATCATTCTGGTGTTGCGTTGGAACAGGTTTTGAAAATCATTCGAAATATAACGAAGCTATTTATTATAAGGCTCAGGATGGTGGGTTATACCTTAATCTGTTCATCCCTTCCGTGCTCACCTGGAAGGAAAAAGGGATAACGGTACAACAGGAAACCCGGTTCCCGGAGGAGGAAGCCACTCATTTAACCATCAGCTGCGACAAGGGTGTCACTATGCCATTATATGTCAGGTATCCGGGATGGGCAAAAACCGGCATTTCAATTCTCGTGAATGGCAAAAAAATCGCAGTAAAAGCGATCCCCGGGAGCTTTATTTCTGTGAACCGCAAATGGGGAAACGGGGATAAAGTCGATATTCTTATGCCGATGAGCTTAAATACAGAGGCAATGCCCGACAATAAGAATAAGGCAGCTCTCCTTTATGGTCCGATTGTCCTTGCGGGTGACCTTGGAAATGCAGAACCCGATCCTGCTTTTGGTGTCCCCGTGCTGGTCACGAATGGCAAACCAATAACTGAGTGGGTGAAAAAAGTGGTTGGCAAACCATTAACATTTAAAACAGAAGGGGTGGGTCGTCCCGATGAGGTTACCCTCAAGCCGCTTTATAAGATTTCAGGTGATCACTACACCGTTTACTGGGACTTCTTTACCCAGGCAGATTGGGGGTCACGTCAGGCTGAATTCGAAGCCCGGAAAAAAGCTGATGTTGAAATTTCCAGACGTACAATTGATGTGATCGGTATCGGCGAATCACAGTCAGAGCGCGATCACCATTTTGAAGGGGAGAATACCTTTTCTGCCGGATACGGCGGACGTAAATGGAGAGACGCCCGTGATGGAGGTTGGTTTCAGTATGAATTGAAAGTTGATCCGAAAAGTCAGTTAGAATTATTGCTGACCTTTTGGGGAAATGACAATGGAGGCCAATTTAACCTGCTGGCCAATGGGGTTAAAATTGCTTCCCCAACTCCAGGCTATCAGGCCAATAAATTCTTTAACCTGACATTTCCAATTCCACAATCACTGGCTGGAGATAAAGATAAGCTGATTATAAAAATACAAGCCCTCCCTGGTGAATCATTAAGCGGCATATTTGGATGCCGCATCCTGAAAAAGGAAAAGTAAAAATGGCGTGCAAATAAAGCAGTAAAAAATGAAGAAACTATTTTATGCCTTTTTAATTCTGGTTAGTTCAAATTCATTGGTAATTGGTGCTAATTATTTGAAAAATGATAAAATCGCTGCCAGTTTTGATGGAAAAGGGATGGTCTCAATCTTTGATAAAAGCATCGGATCATCCATTTACCTGGAAAGTGACGACACCCAGCTTTCAATTGATAATAAGAATATTGATTTTGTAAATATTATCCCGATAAGAATTAAAAAAGAGGAGCAATCGATCTCCTATATCTATTCCCAAAATGGATATGATATTGAAATCAAATATGAACTACAGGCCGGATGGCGCTTTATCTCAAAGCAGATTTTAATTAACTCTTTAACGCAGCGCGAGTTTATTGTAAATAGCATCCAGCCGCTCTCCACGCAAATCAAAAATGAGATCAGGGATCATCTGTCCTTATCAAACAGCAAGTACGGAATTTCGCTTCGGTTCAGTGGTTATGAGAAAAATAAAAATGGGTTTGGCTGCTTCGTGACCGTTCAAAATCCCTTCACAAAATATATTCTTACCCAAAATAAAGTTTCGGTAGTCTATAATCCTGAAATAAAGTGGAATAAAAAAGACGGTCAATTCTTATCAGATAGATTGTGCCTGGGATTTACCGAACTTACCGGGATTACCGTGCGGACTTCAATGCTGCCTGAATGGAATTACATCGAAGACCCCGATAGTTTCATTAGAGAGGGTGAACAGATTGACCGGGGAGAAATTGATGCTTTGGCGAAGTGCATACACGCTTTTTTGCTCGTTGATCCTCAGAAGAGTGTACGCGTCCACGTCGGCTGGTGCGAGAACGATTACCAGATAGATATTTCCTCAAAAGAGGGTAATAAAGAGTATAAAAGGATCATTGATCAGGCTGCAGCGCTAGGTTGTGAGCATGTGCTGTTTACCCCTGCCAATGATCTGGTTGCATCCGTAAGTGAGAACAGGGATGCCTGGAGTTGGGAAAATGTCCTCTGGTTTAACCTTGGGCAGAAGATCAGAAAAGGGGAGTGGAAGCCGGGCGATCAATTACCGGAAACTGTAAAGGATATTGTTGATTACGCCAGATCTAAGAAAATAGGGTTACTGGGTTATGTGTACCCATCGATGCCTTTCATGCAAAACCCCGAATGGACAGCCTGGAGAACTTCAAACAATAAAGAGGTCGGAGGATATCTTACCGTAGATACCGGTCTGAGAAGTTACCAGGACTGGCTGGTAGATCAGCTAATTGCATTTTCTAAAGAGACAGGTTGTTCAGGATTTTCCTTCGATCATTGGTGGATCGCCTACAACAATGAAGCTGACGATAAAAACGTTATGGTCTCAAGTCACTATCAGCAATGGTACGGCTGCCGAAGAATCCTGGAACTGCTTCGGGAGCGCGCCCCAGGGTTGGTTATTGACGGAAGACAGCAATATCATCAGTTTGGGACCTGGACCTGGCTGGCAGGGACCTACCCCCATCCAACAATGTCAGACGAACAACCTGGTAGTTTCAACGCCATCACCGATTTAAGTACCGATCGGGTGAGCGCTGCAAGACAACGATCAGTCGCTTACAGGCTGATGATCAACGATTTTATTCCCATTGAGATCATGCCAGGCTTTATGACTCACCAAACTCAGCGTATTGATGCGGCAGAGGTTATGCATCGTGATCATTTCCGGGTCCGGGACTGGGACTATTTCGGATGGAAATTCAGCCTTCTTTCGTCCATCTCCACTGCCCCCTTTAACCACGTTGTCAACTATATCCCGGCCAGGGATCAGAATGAATACAATGCCTTTTCAGCAGAGGATAAAGCCTTCTTTAATTACTGGCTCGATTTTACAGATAACAACATCGATTATTTACGAAATATTAAACCCATTCTTGGTCAACCCATGGTTGGAAAGTGTGATGGGACAAGCGCAATCATTAAAGACAAGGGTTATATTTTCGTTTTTAATCCCAATTACCGTGAACTCAAAACGAGTATCCGACTCGACCAGTCAATCGGACTTACATCCGGTAAATCATTTATTTTAAAGGAGATATATCCGGAAAAAGAGGAGATTCAGCAGGGTATACTTTTATTTGGCAGGAAAATAGAATTAAATATGCCCGGCATCGGGGTTAGAATTTTCAAAATTGAACCCACTGAATCGGGCAATAAACCAATCCTTATTAATTGTTCGGGTCACCTGGTTGCAGAAGCTGATAAAATCAGTGTAACCGATATTACAGGAATAGCAGGCTCGGAAAAAACGATATCGGTTATTCTTCCCCGGAAAACGAAGATAAAAGAGTTTACCGTGAATGATAAAAAAGTCGATTTTTCCCAGTCAGAGAATAAGGTTACCACTACCATTCAGTTTAAAGGTGATTATTTTCCGAAAGCATTCAGCTTAATGAAATATGATAAACTGTTTAAAGGCGACAGCATCACAACTTCATTAGTTATTCCGGACAGGATAATTAATCAGTTAAACAGAAGAAGGATTTCGTGGCCCGTGACTTACACCGATGATGATAAAATTGCCCCCTGGCTGGACCCGTCCCGCTTACTGCTATATATTCAAATTGCGCAACCATATAGGAAGGTTGAGGAACTGAATGGGACGGAGAAAGTTTCGCGTCAGATGCCAATTCGCAAAGGAGAATATTCATTAACTATTGATGGAAAACCGGTCGAACTCAACGAGGCTTATAATGGCGTTTATCCCAATGTAGAAAGGACAAACCTGGGCGTTTTTGCAGATATCACCTTGCTAAAACCTGGTGTTTCTCATCAACTTACCATTAAATTGCCTGCAGGGCTTAAACCCGGTCAGTTCCAGGGTATTTTTATTGATCATATTGAAGATGAAATTACAACAGAGATAAACTAAATTTGAATTATTACACCATGCTAGCACTGAAAATACGGCAGATTCTCCTGCTCCTCCTTTTTAATGCGCTTCCGGCATTGCTTTCCGTAGCTACTGCAAATAGTTATCATGAAAGAGATTCAAATCTTGCCCGAAGTGCGACCATAACCACCTCTTATGTTTCGGGTTGGGAGAACCTGAATTCGGTAAATGATGGTTTTTCACCTGCAGGCCCACATGACAGGTCACACGGCATTTACGGAAATTACAGTACTAACAATACATTTCAATGGATACAGTATGAATGGCCCAAAAGATATAAGCTCAATTCGACGGAGATTTATTGGTTTACCGATGATGGAGGGTTATTAATCCCTGATTCGGCATCCATTGAATATTGGGATGGAAATAGTTGGTTAAAAGCCGGAGCCCTGGGGGTAGAAAAGGATAAATTCAATTTCCTTCCGCTTAACGGGATAGTCACCAGTAAGGTTAGGGTTCTTATGAAAAATAGTTCCCAATCCACAGCTGTAATTGAATGGAAGGTGGCAGGGGAAAGCAACCTTCCTGCGGCAATCTGGTCAAATAGCTCTTTTGCGATGAATGGACTTACACAGTTTCTTCAGGTCCCGTCCGGCATACTTCGGGGAGCAAAAGATTTTGCCATCTCTTTTTGGGTAAAGATCAATACTTCAGAAGGGGGAAAAACGATAATTGACTTTGGAGCAAACAAAACCAATCGCTTATTTATCAGTGGGAAAAGCGACGCAAATAGTCTGAGGTACACTATTTCAACGTCAGGTCCGGCCGGTACGCAATATGTTGAAGGCCCTGTCGGTAAACCTCTCAAAACAGGAACCTGGCAGCATATATTAGTCAGTCAGACCGGGAATATTTGCATCCTGTATTTGAATGGGACCGAAATAGGGAGGAACTCAAAAATGATCTTGAATCCTTCAAAACTTGGTACACTGGTAACTAATTTCATCGGAAAATCACAAAACGGAGATTCATTTCTGGATGGACAGATAAAAGAGTTTAAACTGTTTGCAACTCCCCCATCGGAAGAACAGATACCGGAACTACTGCTGACAAAAAATGCCTCACAACCCTCTCCTGCTGACAAATGGCATATCATTGAGTCGGGTGTGAAGCCACGATTAAGCTGGACTCCGGCTACTTTTTTTACCGGTTACAATATCTATTTAAGCAACTCGTTTGATGAGGCAGCCAAAGGTTCAGTTCCGACACTCCAGGGAATCGATGAAGGGACCAATTCTGTCGAAATACCTATTCAACTGGTTGTTGGAAACACCTATTACTGGAGGGTTGATGTTATTAATGGTTCCGAGACAAGGAGAGGCGAAGTCTGGAAATTCCGCTTTGTGCCACCCAAAATGAAAGTCTTTCTTTTAGGAGGACAGTCAAATATGGTGGGATGTTCCCCGTTAAAGGGGGTTCCTGATAGTCTGAAGCATGACTGTGAAAATGTAATGATTTATGCTTCAGGCGAAATAGCTCCATGCCATTTGGAATCATGGGGCAATCTAAAAAGCGGAATGGGGACTAATGTAAATTACTTTGGCCCGGAGCTAACCTTTGGTCCGGCTATGGCTGGTTATTTTCCACAAGAGAATATTGTTTTGATCAAATGTGCCTGGGGGGGAACAAATCTTTGGTCGCAGTGGCGTCCTCCGGGCTCGGGGGGTAAAGTGGGGGATTTATATACCAGCTTTGTAAAGCGTATCCGCAAAGGACTAGACTCCTTGCCAGCGGAAGCAAAACCCGAAATTGCCGGGATGATCTGGATGCAGGGTGAGTCTGATGCCTTTGCTCCCCATTCCGATGAATATGAGTTTAATTTATCGAATCTGATAAAGGATATCCGCTCAGAATTCAATCTCCCTGGTATGCCATTCGTGATCGGACAAATAAACAATGCCCCAGCCTGGCCCGACAGTGCAAAGGTGAAAAAAGCACAATTGAATGTAAGTCTCAAAGTTCCAAATACAGGATTGGTTACAACCACTGACTATCTTTTGTGTGATCCCTACCATTATGACGCAGCAGGACAATTATCTCTGGGCAAACGTTTTGCTTTAAAAATGGTTGAATTGCTCAGAGGAGATAATGAGCAGGGAGCATTATCCAAGGAATACTTAGTGCCTGATACATTAAGATTTAGCCCATTTATTTGGAAATCAACGCTGCCCGCCAAATCCCCTTTTAAACAATCAAAACAATTCACCAGTCTGGCATTCCTGGGTTATAAAAGCGGATTTCACTATGGTGACACATGGTATCCTTCGTGGGCAGAAGATGACAAAATGTATTCACCATGGACCGATGGCAACACCTGGCGGTTGGATGGGAATTGGGAAGAGGCCTCTTCCGGAACTGAGGAACGGGCAGCCACAGGGAATGGCGTGATCGAAGGGGATGACCCAATGAAACTAAAGGCCTATAGCATTGGAATCGAAAAAGCCTCTGCTCTGCCCTATCATGGAAGATATCCCGCAGGAACCCTTGTTTTTAATAAAGTGTGGTATTACGGAACTTATTGCCTCGATCCTTCAGGGTGGGCTAAATATGGAAATAGCAGGATCAACTGGCCCTGGATGGGCCCATTTGTCGGATTCAGATATTCCACAGATTACGGTAAAAGCTGGACAGCCTGCCCCCTTACACCCGAAAAACCGCTGTTTAGGGAGACTGGGATAAATGGATATCCTGTCAAAATCGGTGCACCCCATTTTGTAGATTTCGGAAAGAATATGGAGCATTCCCCTGATGGTAAAGCTTACCTTATCGCTCACGGAGCCGATATTAATGACCTTACACCCCGATTCTGGAATGACAGTTGGATAAACGGCGATCAAATCTACCTGCTTAGAGTGACACCCTCCATTGAAAATATGAACGACCTGTCGAAATACGAGTTCTTTGCAGGGAATGACAAAGCAGGGAATCCACAATGGACCAACGATTTTAGTCATATTAAACCACTTATCGAATGGGATAACAACATGGGTTGTGTTACCGTTACCTATAATGCCCCTTTGAAGAAATTTCTAATGTGCATTACCGATGGTGGAAACACATGTTCCAAAATGAACACCTATATCCTTGAATCGGATAAATTAACAGGGGCGTGGAAAGTTATTACTTATATGAAAAATTTTGGGGAGCAGGCCTATTTTGTGAATATCCCCTCAAAATTTATCAGTAAGGACGGTTTAAAATTCTGGCTGGCCTATTCCGGCAATTTTGCAACAGACTGGAATGGAATGAAAATCATAGCAAATCCTCCCGGAAGTCACTATGGACTTGTATTACAAAAAGTTGAATTACTTAAATAACTATTTTAAGATGAATATCAGAAATATGGTCATTCGAAAAGGTATGTTTATTGGAACTCTAACCGGGTTAGTACTGACCGTTTTAATCGGTTCTAAATGCGTTGCCCAAACCAAAAAGGGGGTTTACCCGATCCTTCCGGTTCCATTTACTTCGGTGCAGGTAAACGACTCCTTCTGGGGGCAGCGGCTGAAGGCCAGCCGCGAGGTAACTATTCCACTGGCATTCAGAAAATGTGAGGAGACGGGTCGATACCAGAACTTTGTGAAAGCGGCTCACCCCAGCGAATCCTATAAAGTTGAAGGATTTTCATTCGACGACACCGATGTGTATAAAACGATTGAGGGTGCAAGTTACTCGATGCAAACTTTCCCGAATAAAAAACTGGATAAATATATTGATAGTGTGTTGGTTATTGTTGCAGCTGCACAAGAACCTGACGGATATCTTTATACTTCCCGTACCATGAATCCCAAACATCCGCACGAATGGTCCGGTACTAAACGGTGGGAAAAAGAGGAGGATCTAAGCCACGAATTATATAATCTTGGGCACATGGTCGAAGGGGCTATCGCCCATTATCAGGCGACCGGAAAAAGAAATTTCCTCGATATTGCCATCAAATATGCCGACTGCGCCGTTCGTGAAATCGGGAGTAATCCGGGACAGGTGGTTGTGGTTCCGGGGCATCAGATTGCTGAAATGGCCCTTTCCAAACTTTATGTTGTAACAGGGGATAAGAAATATCTCGATCTGGCAAAATTTCTCCTCGATAAACGGGGGTATACCCAGCATAAGGATGAATATAGTCAGGCACATAAACCTGTTTTGGAGCAGGATGAAGCGGTGGGGCATGCTGTCCGGGCCGCCTATATGTACTCCGGAATGGCCGATGTTGCTGCGCTGACCGGTGATCAGGGATACATTGATGCCATCGACCGCATTTGGGGAAATATTGTAGATAAGAAACTCTATCTCACCGGGGGCATCGGGGCTACCGGAAGTGGTGAGGCGTTTGGCGCCAATTATGAATTGCCCAATATGTCAGCCTATTGTGAGACCTGTGCGGCAATTGGAAATGTGTACCTCAATTACCGCCTGTTTCTGCTTCATGGAGAAGCCAGATATTTTGATGTCCTGGAACGTACTCTGTATAACGGGCTTATCAGCGGCGTGTCGTTGGATGGAGGTAGTTTCTTCTATCCCAATCCATTGGAGTCTATTGGTCAGCACCAGCGTCAGCCATGGTTCGGATGCGCCTGTTGCCCATCCAATATCTGCCGGTTTATCCCCTCTGTTCCGGGATATATCTATGCCACTCATAACAATGAGGTGTACGTTAATCTCTTCATGGCAAACAACGCCGAAATAAAAGTAAACGGCAAGCCCGTTACCCTGAAACAGACCACTACTTACCCCTGGAGTGGAGATATCAGCCTGGAAATAGCATCTAAAAACAAACAGGAGATAAATCTTAAAATAAGGATTCCCGGATGGGTTCAGGGAACCGTTGTCCCGGGTAATCTTTACAGTTATTCAGATAAAAAAACCTTGGGGTACACCATAAAGGTAAATGGTCAAAAAGTCGAAAGTTCACTTGAAAAGGGCTATTTCACGATTAACCGCACCTGGACAAAAGGGGACAAGGTAGAGATTCACTTCGATATGGAACCTCGTACCGTAAAAGCCAACCAGGCAGTGCAGGCCGACAGGGGAAAGATTGCAGTAGAGCGGGGGCCGCTGGTTTATTGTGCCGAATGGCCGGATAATGATTTCAGCGTTTTAAGCCTGATCCTGAACAAAAAACCGCAGTTCACAATCGAACACCGCCCGGAATTACTCTATGGAATTGACATACTAGCTACAGATGCTCAACTGCTTAGCTATGATGTTCATGGCCGCCTTGTGACAAAAGATGTGAAACTGAAGATGATTCCTTATTATGCCTGGGCGCACAGGGGGAGCGGTGAGATGGCTGTCTGGCTATCCAATGAGTTAAGTTCGACCCGGCCGGTTATGCCTCCAACCATCGCTTCTGAAAGTAAAATAGACGCTTCACACAAAGCGAAGTCTATCTCCGCAATTCATGATGGGCTCGTTCCAAAAGACGAAAATGACCGCTCCATTCCCTATTACCATTGGTGGCCCAAAGAGGGGACCACAGAATGGATTTCGTATGAGTTCGATTCCGAAAAATCAGTCAGCCGTTCCACTGTTTATTGGTTCGACGACGGTCCATGGGGTGGATGCCGCGTGCCTCAATCATGGAAAATTTTCTACAAGGATCATCATGGGGAGTGGACCCCTGTTGAAAATAGCATCCCCTTCGGCGTCGAAAAAGGGATCAGCAATGAAGTAGTATTTAAACCTGTTACAACAAAAGCGCTTAAAATTGAGGTAAAACTACCTGAGAAATACGCAACAGGGATCTTTGAATGGGAAGTCGAGTAAACCGGTTGGTGAAGAGCTGACAGGCGCTCCCTGAATAATTGCCTCTATCTAATTGAAATAATGAAATATAGTAATTTTTAAAATGAAAA
>Ga0118677_10014279_pt1 | contig 11249 bp, 14 predicted proteins | sample AliMusrvi5mmetaG_FD_86154 | JGI IMG/M metagenome (GOLD analysis project Ga0118677, IMG submission 86154)
GGCCTACCTGCACCGGCTGGGCGGCTGCCTCCAGGCCCGCAGCGTGGACTATCACCTCCGCAGCGAACTCTTCACCGCGCGAATCCGGGAGGTGGACCATCAAATGATCCGGCTGAAGAGCGAGGAGGGAGAGCAAATCTGGGAGGCCCACATCACCACCCAGGCGGGCGCCGACACTTGGACGGAGCCCTGGTTCATCCTGCGCGAGATGCTGCAGAACGCCATCGACGAGGGGGGACAATTCGGGGTGGTCGACGAGGAACCCCTTCCCGAAACGGCCGGGACCATCCTGCAAATCCCCCTCACGCCGGAACTGGAGCAAGCCTGGGCCCAAAAGGACCGTTGGATGCAGCCCCGGTATCCTCATGTGGTCGGCCGCGGTCACCCTGACTCCAAAGGGCTCTACTACCACGGCTTCCTCATCTACAGCGCCGGCAACAAATGGAAGTACAGCTACGACGTGACGCCGTTTCTGAAGCGCAGCCAGCTTTCGGAGGATCGCCAGCTCCGCAACGGAGATTTGCAGGCAGTCTTTCACCAGATTGCAGTTGAAGCCGGTTTCAACGCGCTGGCCCCGGAAATCTACGAAGACGCTTTCGACCTGGACGAGAAAGAGGACGTTCACCTTCTTTACGAAGGCGTCTACCACCATATCTGCTCCGACCGCAAAGCCTGGGGCGGACCAAACGGGTTCGACCTGAAGCGACTGGAGGAGGTCTTCCAAAAGAAATTCGGGGTCAATGCCGCTTTCCACACTCATCCCCTGGCCGAGAACGACCCAACGGCCTACTACGCCCGCGCCGCCGGCTTCGTGCCGGCCAAAGTCCCCTACCGGACCGGCGGCATCCTCAGCGGATACTCCGATCTCAAAGCCCTGCAGGCCTGCCTGCCGAGCCTCCAGCAACGCCTGCGCAAGGTGAAGAACACGGATTTCACCAAGCGTGAAAAGCTGAAGCTGGCGATGAGGCTGGTGCGTAAGATCCAGCCGCCGGGAATCAAAGTGGAAGTCGTGCAAAGGATTCATCAGGAGGACAAGATTGAGTGTCTGGCGCTGGCGGACCCCGCCAACCAGCGCATCCAGGTGCTCGAGGAGCTTCTGGAAAAGGACGTTCCCGAAATCGCCAAAGCCCTCATCGAGGAATACGCGCACCTCCAAACCGGCGGCGGCGACATGTCGATGCAGCTCCAGAGGGGCCTGATCGACGTCATTTACGACCTCCTCATCCGGAGGCGCAAAGTGTCCGTGGAGAACCTGCAGACCACCTGATCCGCACGCGGGCATGCCCACGATCCACGCCCAACACATTGAGGCCGCCCGGCAGGAGTTTTTTGTCCGCGTCCGGAGAGCCCCGTGCTTCAACGTCCTTTTCAAGTCGGCCCGCTGGGAAACCTGGCGGGTGCTGGGCGAAACCGCCGAAGGCGCCCTGCGCATCGCCAAATACCATTTCTACCGGTCAGACCAGATCCAACTCGCCGAAGCCGGAGCCGCAACGGCGGCCTGACTGAAATAGAGACCCGTATGCAGTTCAAAAGACCTGAAGAGGGCCATTGGGTGAGCGACGACGCCATGCAGCTCCATTTCTTCGCGAGAAAGCCGCCGGAGGCGTTTCCCGACCAAACGGCTGGACCTCCGGCCGTGTTTAAGGCCGAGCGTGTGGGACACGATGGCTGCTACGACGCTTGCGGGCCAATCAATGTCCCCGTTCAAAACCTTCAGCTTCTGGCGGCAGTCAACTTCGGGGAAGCCAGGCTGTGCTGGGCCGGAAGCGAAACCCGCTGGAGCGGCGATTCCTTCCGCTTCGGCATCTACCGGGTCTTGAAGGATGATGGAACGCCGGAGGGCCGGTGCATTCTGCTCGTCGAAGTCAACGGCGCAGGCATGTTTTTTTACCACTGGCAGCAAGCCGACTCACTGCGCCTCTGGGAAAACCTGGTGGCGACCCTGCCCGAACCACGGTTGTGGGACCTCATCCACGGCCTGGTCGGCACCTGGCGAAAGGGTGGCAATTGCGAGCGCGACCGGCTGCACAAGCTCATCCTCGCAGGCCGGATCAAACGCCGAAAAGTTCGGGGAAAAGACGCCTGGACCGTGGAGGTTTCGCCGCCAGAGGAGCCGGTCGTGTGACGTCCGATCACCGCCTTACCCGGAAGAGCCTGCGCAAGACGCCGCTTTGCGACCGGGTGGCGTGACAGGTTGGACCCGGCCGCCGCCTGCGCCTGACCGCGAGGACGTTGTCCCATTCCGACAGATTTAGGGCGCCTTTTTAGCGTCAACCGGGTTCCCGCGCAAGAAACTGCGTTCACATAAACCGAGCGGCATGACTTTCGACGAAATAGTTGGGGCCATCCACAACCGCCGGTTTCTGCCGAGCAAGCCCATCCGGGAAATCCGACCGATCGATCAGGAGCGCAACCCGGGGGTCATCGCCAGCCGGAAATACAACGGGAATTTTGCCACCGCCGTCGTGCTGCCGGCAGGCCAGGTGGAATTCTACACCGCCTCCAACCTTCACCTGGCCAGTCTCCATCACAGCCCGTGGTTTGAAGACGGGGACTGGCGCAACGCTTTGAGCGAGACCGAACCCGGCACTATTTTTCTCGGGGAACTGTTCATCCCCAGCGCCGGCATCGAAGATCTCGGGGCCTTTCAGACGTGGTATTCCTGGCACCGCAATGGAACAGGAGAATCTCCGCGCAAGGCCAGATTCCTTTCGTTCGACTTGCTCGCCCAGGCCGGGAGGTCCGTTCACCAGCATCCCTATAGAGAGCGTCATCCGCTGATCCCGGCTGCGATGCGTGTGGCCTCCGCGCCCTACACCAGTCTGGCCCAGGCAGAAGCGGCCGTTGGCGACAGCGAGCGGATTGGCTGTGAAGGATTCGTCTTCTGGGACGCGGACGCCGCCTCTCTGTGCAAGATTGGCGGCCAGAACAAAGCCCGGGGAGCGGCGTGGAAAGTGAAGCCAATCCGAAAAGGAACCTTCGTCCTTCGAGATTTCATAAACGCAAAACCCGCCGCCCTGGTGATGGCGCTCGGAGCACACGGCCAGCCTGATTTTCCCTGCGGCAGCGGACTGACGCAAGAGGAACGCCGGCAGTTGGTCGCGGACTTCCACACGGGCAAGACCGTCCTAGTGGAGGTGGCCCACTACGGTTACGACGAGAGCGGCCGGCCGGAGATGCCGCGGGCTCTGGGTTGGAACAAGGTTTGATCTTGCCGATGAGCTTCTACGTCCAGATCACCCGACGCTGCAACATGACCTGCAATCATTGCGCTTTCAGCTGCGGCGCCCAAGGGCCGGACATGTCCGCCGAAACCTTTCGGCGCGTGCTGGATCTGGCAGAACAGGAGGTAGCAGCCATCACGATTGGAGGCGGGGAACCGACTCTGCACCCCCTGTTCCTGGATTTCCTCTGGTGGACAATCCGCCGTCAGGCGCCGTTGACCTACGAAATGGGCATGCCCGCCGTGGGCCTCGTCACCAACGGCAGCCAGACGGAAATCGCGCTGGAGTTGGCCGCTCTCGCGCGTGTCGGCGTAATCTCTGCCAGCGTGTCCAAGGATGAGTTCCATGATCCGATTGACCCACGGGTTTACCAGGCATTCGAATCTTCAAAGGAACCGGGGGACTACCGGCGGATCAACCGGCCCGGCCTGATCGTGCCAGCCGGCCGCGCGCGCAGATGGGGGAACCACCCCTTCAAGCGCTGCGTCTGTGATGGACCTTTCATTGTGCCCGGCGGGGAAATCTATTCGTGCGGATGCCGGGTGAACCGGCTCGGCAGCGTAACAGGCGACGACGCGCATCTGCCCATGGACTGGCGAGATCTTCCGTGTCCCAACGAATCCGCACTCGCGGCTCGCCACAGGGCTGAGGAAAAGCTCCTGCCAGCCTGAGCGACGCGAAGGTCTGGCAATCCATCCATCCCGCGCGAACCGATATTCCGCCCTGCCCAAGGGCACTGGATTTGGTCCAGAAGGCTTCGCCCAGAACTTCCGCAGCGGGAACGGTATGAGTCGATCCAGAGAAGGCCACCTGCCAATGCCGCGGACACCCCTCGGACCCTTAGAATGAACCATGAAAAGGATACTGTTGATCGAAGACGCCCAGATCCTGAGAGAGCTGTTTAAGCTGCTTTTGTCCCGGGAGTTCTTTGTCGTCACCGCAGCGACTGGCCAGGAAGCCCTGGACGCGCTTCGCGACCAGACTTTCGACCTGGTTTTGAGCGACTTTCATCTCCCCGACATGACCGGCGCCGATGTGTATTATTTGCAGGGAGCCGACCGCCCGGCCTACGCCGCCTTGTCCGCATCCGACTCCGAACCGGAGTTCCGGGATTGGGTCCAAAGCGAAGGCATCCCCTATTTGACGAAGCCCTGTCCACCGGCACTTTTGATGAACTTTCTGCGTGAGCAACTCTCCCAAGTCAGAGTTGGCGCTGAATCAGTTCCCGCGTGAAATTCATTCGCGCTCGAGCAGAACCTCCGGACAACGATCCCGCCTGAACATCCGAAAAATCATCTCGGGAGGGCAGACCGGCGCCGACAGAGCCGGACTGGATTTTGGTCTCGCCCACCGCATTCCAATTGGCGGTTGGTGCCCCAAAGGCCGCCGCGCCGAAGACGGTGTTGTGCCCGCGCGCTATCCACTGCAGGAACACCCGCAGCACTCGTATCAGCCGCGCACCATCCAGAACATCCAGGAGGCCAGCTTCACCGTGATTTTTGCCCGAGCGCCGCTGAGCCCAGGCAGCCGGTTCACACTGAACCAATGTCAAAGGCTGGGAAAGCGGCACATCTGGCTTTGGAACTTCCCTGATGCCGAGGCTGACGCAAAACTCCTGCGAGTCGCGCTGCAGACGTTCGATGGCGTTCTGAATGTCGCCGGCAGCCGCGAAAGCAAGTGTCCCGGAATTCACCAGCATGTGCTGCGAGTCCTCCAACTCGCCATCGCTCAACCCGCAATCCAGCCGAAAACGAGCTGAACCGCCTCAGAACACTGTCGCGGAAAATCATCGGCTGCCCGCTTTGCGGCGGCGCTTGCCCGGATCGAATCGGAACCGTGCCGCGCTTTAGCGGCTCGTTCTTGATCAGAAAAGAACCACCAGGGCTAATTGCGGCTCGGCCAGTCCTTGGACCCAGCAATATGCAGGCTCAGCCCGGCATCTGCCACACGCGACAAGCTCTCGATCAGTTCCTCGTAGGTATCTCCAAGCGCCCAAGGATATGCGACCACCACCTCAGTAAGCCCTTTGGCCTTGAGCTCGGCGCACAGTCGGATGAAGTCCGCAAATTTCAGTTCGTATCCGGGCGGCGTGCTGGGGTTCATTGGTCAAATCTTTCCTTCGGTTGGGCGGCAGCATCATCAGCCGGCAGATCAACTTCAGCCCGATGGTCTTCGGAACGCATGGCCGCGAGCATAATCTTGCGCCCCCGGAGTGCAAGAATTCAGTGCGGTTGAGGCATTTGGCATGCGCGCCCCCGGTTCCCTGAGGCGGGCCTCCGCATCTCCGCAGAACCGCGGCAGCAGAAGGGCTGCGCCCAGAACACAAGGGACCCTGACCCTTTGCCAAAGCGATCCGATTCCATGAGCGCCATCCATTGCAGCAAGTGCCGCCAGGAATTGCCGGGAGAATTGCTCCCCCTCATCGCCCAGGGCCAGCTCCACCCGCATGCCGCTCAAAAGCCCGACGGGACAGCCACGACCATCCGGCTTTGTCCCTTGTGCGAAGAGAGCTTCAGGCGGTGGAGCTCCGACGGACTTGGCCGGTTCCTGGTGAATCGGGCGCCCGCCGCAGCCGATCGCTCGTTAATCGAAGGAATTTCGATCCTCGGCGCGGGGCACCCGAGGGCCTGAAGCAGCTGACGCTTAAGACAGAAAACAAACAGCGCATGAAAAGCACTCTGGTTGCAGTCGCTCTCGTCCTCACCATTCTCTACGGTCTGAAGGCCTTCACGCGGGCAGTCGCCCGGCCCATCGAACGCGCCCCGGTGACATGCGCCAAAGCTCAAGACTCGACTTATTTGATGCCCTACGCCATGAAACTGCTCAATGGAGGTTCCCTCGAGGAGGTCGCCGCCGAGCTGATGCAGCAGAGCGACGCAATGGCCGCCGCGCAAACCCACGAGTTGGCTCCACCAGCCCGCACCCCGCAACCCGAGCAGGGTTTCGTGCAGAAAGCCTGGACGCAGGCCAAAGCCTTGCGCTCCGAGAACGCTCTGCACCTGCGGGGCATCATCACCGGGCCAAAGCCCCTGATCATCGTCAACCACGTTACACTTGCCCCCGGTGAAGAGGCCCGCATCCCGCTGGTGGGACACAGCGTGACCGTCCGTTGCCTGCACGTCACTGCGCAGTCGGCAAGGATTTCAGTCAACGGGAAACCCGACACCCTTTATCTGGCTCCCGGGCACGGAGCACAACCGTGATCGGCTTTCGCCCTCTTCGCAGTGCGCTCGCCCAGGGCGAGTGCTCAAAGGCGAGACAGTCTCTGGAGAACACCTCCCGTTGCCGTGGGCGGGATGACTTCCGGGAAAAGCGGATGGCCGCCTCGTGCGCAAGCGGCGGCGCCAATGAAATAAGACCCGCATGAACGTGAACGATTCAGACCTCCTGCTGGCGGGCCTCGGCCTGGTCATCGGGTTCATCGCCACTTCGCCCATGGAATTGCGCGATCGCCGCTTGTTCCACATGGCGCTCGTCCCGGTGCTGCTGGTCGGGATGCGCCAGTTGATCCCGGACGGCCGGGATGTGGCAGCCAACCTCGCCGGGTTCACTGGATTCCTTGTTCCCATGCTCCTCCTGGCGCTTCTGCTGGCCCCGGGCGTGGGCTGGATCGTCAGCGAGGCGCTGGTGAGCGTTATTGAAAACCCGGATAACGGACCGGCGCCCGCCCTGGAGCTGCACCAGGTTCGCCGGCGCATCAGCAGCGGGCTGAACGAAGAAGCCTACGGGCTCCTCACCCGCAACCTCCGCATCACCAAGCCGACTTACGAGGCCCTGTATCTGAAAGCCGCGTTGGAGCAGGAGATGGGAATGATCGCCCGCGCTCGACGCACGGTGCGCCAGATGGGCAAGTCTGCCATCCACGACACGCAGAAGCAGTTCGCCGCTGAGGTCTTGCGCAGCCTGTAAGAACCGAAGCTTCATCGAGGCATTTCTCAAGGCCGTCTCCCGATGGGGTCCTCAAGCGGAAATCGCCCGCCAACGAACCTGGCCGGAGGGGCTTCGCCCAAAAGCAAGAGTCGGCATGACTGCAAAACTTTCTCCGATGCGAAGAATCGCCTGTGACGCCCTGAATCTCTTCGACCCCGCCGCGTGCAGGGAGTCGACCTACGAGCGGGACATTCAGGACCTCACCGAGTTGCTGGAAGCCTTGACCCGGAGCAACCCCGATTGGGCGGCCCAGCTAGACCCGCCGACCCTGGCGCGCGTCTTGGAGCAAGCCCACCACGGCAAGACCTTGGAGCAGGCCCTCGAAGAAATCTGTGTCTGTGCCTGAAGTGAGGCCGACCTTCAACGCACTCACCGTTTTGCCCCAACCTCTTGCGCGAGAAGTGCCAACTTTTTCGCCAGGCCGCTGAAGATCACGGCGTGCAGGGGATAAAGCAGATACCAATACAGCAGCCCCGTCAGCCCGCGGGGCGCGAAGAAGGCGGTCTGGGACAGTCGCGACTTGCCACCGTCAATCGGCTCAGCTCTGAATTCCAGCCAAGCACGACCGGGCACTTTCATCTCGGCGCGCAGGCGCAGCAGGCGATTCGGCTCGACGGCCTCTACCCGCCAGAAGTCCACCGCATCGCCGGCCCGCACTTCCTGCGGATCGCGCCGGCCGCGGCGCAGCCCCACGCCGCCCAGCAGACGGTCGAGGAAACCGCGGAGGCGCCAGGCCCAGTCCAGATAGAGCCAGCCGGTGGTCCCGCCCAGGCGCGTGAAAGCGGCAAAGACGGCGGGCGCCGGCGCCGCCACGGTCAGTTGGCGGCGTTCGAGGATGATCCCTTCGTGCGTGGCCAAGGCTACGGGGGCGAGGTCGCCCTGGCTGCTGGCCAGAGCGTCACTCCAGGCGGTTTCTACATGGCCGGTCTCAAGATTGGTCAGCGCCAGGCGCACGGCGGTGGCATAGTCCAGCGGCTGGATCTGCGGAAAGAGCCGCCGGGCGGTGTCGTCCCGCAGGACCACGTCGTTGCGCAAGCCCTGAATGAGGGGACGCGCAATAGCGGCCGGGACCGGCGTGACCAGATGCACCCAGTAGGAGGAGAGCCGGGGCGTGAGCACCGGCACCGGCACCAGCCAGCGCTTCAGGCCGCGGGCCTTGGCGTAGCCGCGCAGCAGGTCGCCGTAGGTCAGCACGTCCACGCCGCCGATCTCGATGATGCGCCCGGCGCTCGCCGGTGTGTCGAGCGCGGCGACCAGGTAGTCGAGCACGTTGCGAATGGCGATGGGTTGAACACGCGTGTAGAGCCAGCGCGGGCAGATCATGACCGGCAGGCGCTCGGTCAGGTAGCGGATGATTTCGAACGACAGGCTGCCGGAGCCCACGATCACCGGCGCGCGAAACTCCGTTACCGGCACGCCGGTTTCACGCAGTACGGCGCCGGTTTCCTGGCGCGAACGCAAATGTTCGGAGAGAGCAGTGTCGGGGTCGCCCAAGCCGCCCAAATAGATGATGCGCTGGACGCCAGCCGCTTTGGCGGCCGCCGCAAAATTCCGCGCGGCCAGCACATCCCGCTGCTCGAAGTCGCGTCCGCCCGCCATGCTGTGGACCAGGTAGAACGCCACCTCCACACCCTGCAGGGCGGTTGGCAGGGTGTCGGCCCGCAGGCAATCGCCGGCCGCCACTTCCGCCTGGCCGAGCCACGGCCTGCCTTGCAGCCTCGCCGGGTCGCGGGCCAGGCAGCGCACGCGAAAGCCGGCCTCCAGCAGGCGCGGCACGAGCCGCCCGCCGATGTAGCCGGTGGCGCCCGTGACGAGAACTGTTCTGGGCGTTGCCATGATGTCTGATCGAATGAAAAAGAAAGCTCGCGCAGCGGCAGCCGGAGTCAAGTCAACTCGCTGTCACGCCGTTGCGGCAGCACTCCCCGAGAAGTTCGTTGCAGCGGGCTGCCTGCGCTCGGTGCCGCCGCCAACCCTCGAGCACAGCCAACCTTCCATTTCCAGGGGAGCGGCTCCGGTTGCGGGCGGTCCGAGTATCCGTTAGGCTTCAGGGGACCCCGGGGGCTCGAGTTGTGCAGCAGGTGTCCCGTGCCGGCCTTGGCCTGAGTCTGTGGCATTTTCGGCTGGCAAAAAACAAGCGGAGATCGATGACATGAATTACTTACTGATTCGGCATAAAGTGAAGGATTTCAAGAAATGGAAGGCGGGGTACGATGTGCACGGCCCAGCCCGAGAAGGGGCGGGCTTGAAGGAGCGCTGCCTGCTGCGCAACAACAAAAGCCGCAACGAGGTCTTCATCCTGTTCGAGGCCGGCGACCTGGCGCGTGTGAAAGCCTTCTCCGCCTCAGCCGATTTGCGCGCCGCGATGAAGAAGGCCGGGGTGACGGGCAAGCCGGAGTTGTCCATTTTGGCCGACGCATAGCCGGGGCCGAGCCCGCCAGGGCAGCCTTCCTCGCCGGGATGTCGCGCTGCCTCAGGAATGTTCAGACTCCTCAAGCGCATCAGCGGCGAGGCAAACCAGAAGGCAGACACGCTTTGCACCCAGTGAAATCTTCGCCGCGCCATCCCGGAAGAATCCGCCTCGGCTTGTGCTGCCAATTCAGCCAGGCGCCCATCAAGTTTCGCACCACCACCGCAACCGCGCTCGCGCGGCTCCCCCGACGCGACCAACTCGTCCGGCTGGCCGAACTTTGCCGTCACAACGCCGACTCTTTGCTGGCGGCGCTGGAGTTCTGCGCGGCGCACGGCATCGGCGCTTTTCGCATTCAGAGCCAGATCCTGCCGGTCAAGACGCACCCGCAGGCGGGCTACCGCATCGAGGAACTGCCCGAGGCGAAGGATATCGTGATGCGGTTTCAGCGCTGCGGCGCCTTTGCGAAGGAGAAAAACATCCGCACCGGTTTTCACCCCGACCAATTCGTCGTGCTCAACTCCCCCGACCGCGGCGTCGTCGGCCGCGCGGTTGCCGACCTTGAATACCAGGCTGAGGTCGCCGAATGGACGAACGCCGACACCATCAACATTCACGGCGGCGGCGCTTACGGTGACAAGCGCGCGGCGCTGAGAACTCTTCGCCGCAACCTCAACCGCCTTTCGTCCCGCAGCCGCAACCGCCTGACCCTGGAGAACGATGACAAGAGTTTTACGCCGGCCGACTTGCTTCCCGCTTGCCGCGCCGAAGGCATCCCGCTCGTGTATGACGCCCACCATCATCGCTGCTGTCCCGATGGTTTGAGTGTGGAGGCAGCGAGCGCGGCGGCGGCCGAAACCTGGGGAAAGCGCGAGCCGCTGTTCCACATCTCGAGCCCGGTGGAGGGCTGGGGCGGGCCACGGCCCGGGCGGCACCACGATTACATTGATCCGAAGGATTTCCCGGCGGGCTGGTTGAAGTTGCGCCTCACCGTCGAAGTTGAAGCCAAAGCCAAGGAGCTTGCGGTGCGCAAACTCCGCGAGGCATTATCGGCAAGAGCGCGTTTTGTCCCATGAATCAAGCTCGCCTGTTCTCTGGTTTCGTTTTGAGCGCCGCCTGGCCCTGGGCCTGGTCGGGTGGCTGGCGGCGCGTTTTTCTGGCCGCATCGCCCGGTGCGATCAACTCCTGAACTTGCCAAAACCCGAATGACCGCCCGCGCTGCAACTTCACTCCGCCGCGTCGCCGCCCTGGCGCTGACGGGCCTCGCCATCACCATGAACTCCCAAGCCGCTTCCGAAAGAACTCTCTTTGATTTTCAAGCTCCAACCAACTCGCCTGCCTGGCAGATCGTCAACGACGACGTGATGGGCGGCGTGTCCACCAGCCGTTTCCAGATTCTCACCAACGGCGGCGCGGTCTTCAGCGGCGTGGTGTCGCTGGAAAACAACGGCGGGTTTGCTTCCGTGCGGTCGTCGCCTACGCGCCACGACCTGACGGGCTGCGGGTGCTTCGTCATCCGGCTGCGCGGGGATGGACACCGCTACAAATTCACCGCGCGCACGGAAACGGGATTCGACGCGCCGCTTTACCAGTGCGCCTTCGAGGCGAAGCGCGGCGAATGGGAGGAACACCGGCTGGCGTTCAAGGACTTCGTGCCGACCTTCCGCGGCCGCATCCTGACCGGCGTG
>Ga0118677_10014280_pt1 | contig 11248 bp, 7 predicted proteins | sample AliMusrvi5mmetaG_FD_86154 | JGI IMG/M metagenome (GOLD analysis project Ga0118677, IMG submission 86154)
GACACTGGCAGCGGAATTGCTGTGCAGGACCTTCCCCATGTCTTCGACCATTTTTATCGGGCTGATCATTCCCGTTCGCGCAGCAGCGGCGGCAGTGGAATTGGCCTGGCGATTGTAAAACAACTGGTTGAAGCCCACGGCGGACAGGTATTTGTAGAAAGTCCCGTAATTAATGGCAAAAAGAAGGTGTCCGGAACGCGTTTTTGGTTTACAATATATATAAATGTCTAATCAATATCCTTTCGATCTATTGGACAGTCTGACTGAAGAGGGCCATTTTTACGAAACCCTTGGAGATGGAACAGTCAGGTGTTTTGCATGCGCCCACTGCTGTCATATCCAACCTGGCAATCGCGGCATCTGCCAGGTAAGATATAATGACAGTGGAAAAATGCGCGTCCCCTGGGGTTATGTCGCCAGTTTACAAACCGACCCGATCGAGAAAAAACCCTTTTCCCATTTTCTACCCGGAAGCGATGTCTTGACCTTTGGTATGCTCGGTTGTGACTTTCACTGCGCATATTGCCAGAATTGGCAAACTTCCCAAACCCTTCGCGACCCGGCTGCAGCAATCGGTGCGAGCCATATCCATCGCATTACCCCCGATCAGCTGGTCACCTCCGCCCGGCGTTCAGGTGCGACCATCATCGCATCTTCCTACAATGAACCATTAATTACATCAGAATGGTCCACAGCCATTTTCTCCCAGGCGCACCAGGCGGGGATGAAGTGTGCCTTTGTCTCCAACGGTAATGCCACCCCCGAAGTGCTGCGTTTTATCCGCCCCTTCCTCACCGCGCTGAAGGTTGATCTCAAAAGCATGAAGGAACGCAGTTACAATAATTTGGGTGGAAAACTGCAAAGCGTCCTGGATACCATTCAACTGGCCCACGATCTGGGTATCTGGTTGGAAGTTGTCACCCTCATCGTTCCCAATTTTAATGATTCGGTTCAGGAACTCTGGGATGCCGCTCACTTTTTGGCTTCGGTATCCCTCGATATCCCCTGGCATGTCACTGCCTACCACCCTGATTATCATATGAACAATCAATCCACCAGCGCCGGCCTGCTCAAACAGGCTGCTGAAATTGGACAGGAAGCCGGTTTGCATTATGTTTATGCAGGCAACCTGCCCGGCAAGGTCGGATCGCTCGAAGATACCCACTGTCCCAACTGTCAATTCTGCCTGATCCACCGCCAGGGATACCTGCTGCTCGAATATAAAATCACGGCTCAAGGAACCTGCCCGCGCTGCGGCAGCACCATCGCCGGAATATGGCATCATGACCCGCGTTCTGTGCGCATCAGCCGCCAGGATATTCCCAAAGATATCTACTGGTAACACACTGCTTGGACCTTCCCGAATCACGCCATTCCATGAACCCACCTAAAACAGACCTCGCTATCATCAGCGAGGTCTGTTAAAATTTTCGATCAGCCAGGAATTAATCCGCAGCTAATCAATTGGCGTGTACAGTCGAGCCAAATTGTTTAGACTTTTTCGCCAGGTCAGTAAAATCAAACTGGACTACCAGCGCATGCATCGCTGTGGCTACTTCACTGACCGACTGCGCCGACTCTTTCACCCGGTCCACCAGTTTGTTCACGTCCTCAGCCGACGCACTGATCTCCTCAACCGAGGCGCTGTTTTCTTCGCTCACACTGGCAATATTCTCGATCGCTTCCTGCACCTTATGCGCATTGCCATCGATTTGAACTGTGGCGGCTGTGCTCTGTTCCACCACCTGGTTGACGGTATCCATGGCCTCCTTCAATCCACCCGATGCCCCTTCCATCTTTTGCGCTGAACTGGCAATATCTTTCATCTGCTGGTTGGTGGTCTCCACCGATTTGAGAATCTCCTCCAGCGATCTTCCCGCCTCCTGGGCTCTGCCCGATCCGGCTGCCACCTCTACGGCGCTGGCTTGCATCGCTGCCACCGCTTCACTCACAGTTTGTTGAATGCCCCGAATCAACCCGCCGATCTCCTTGGTGGCAGAACTCGAGCGTTCCGCCAGTTTGCGCACCTCGTCTGCCACAACGGCAAATCCCTTGCCGTGTTCTCCCGCCCGCGCAGCTTCAATGGCAGCGTTTAACGCCAGCAAATTGGTCTGCGATGCAATGTCTTCAATCGTTTCCACGATAGTGCCAATTTGCTCCGAACGCTGTCCCATCTCTTTTACTTTCTGTTCTGAGAGCCCCACCCGCTCTTTGATGTTGTTCATCGCCAGGATCGTGTCGGTCACCGTCTTTGCCCCCTGCCGCGCCGTTTCCGCTGCCCTGGCCGAGCCCTCTGCGCCAGAACGTGCATTTTGTGCCACCTGCTGAATCGCCCCGGTGATTTCAGCGGTCCGGCTCGTCGCGCTGTTCACGGCATGGCCTTCCTCTTTACCGCCTTCAGCCAGGTTGCTGATCATTTCGGTAATCTGCTCCATGAAAGCAGTCGTATGGCCAATATTCGCCGCCTGTTGGGAAGTTCCCTGCGCCACTTGCTGCACCGTCAGGCTGATTTGTTTCATCGACAGGCTGGCTTCATCTGCGATCGTTGCCAGTTGCGTCGCGTCCTGTGCATAAACACTCGCATTTTCATTCAATCGTGCGATCAGGTTCTCCAATCCCAATTCAGCTTTTTTCCGTCGAGAAATCTCCCGGCCTGTGCCAATTAACCCAATCACTTCTCCGGAACGATTGCAAAATGGAATTTTGGTGGAGGAGAGCCAGCCATTTTTTTCGCCGCTGGTCTGGTCATCGTAGTTTTCTTCATGGTCGATCATGGCGTTGCCAGCCTGTAAAAATTGTTGTTCGTCGCTATAATAGCCTTTCGCCAGTTCTGGCGGAAAATAATCCATATCCGACTTGCCGCGTACTTCCGCCTGTGATTTCGCCCCCAGCTGCAGTAATTGGGCTTTATTATTGATCAGGAAACGGCTCTTTCGATCCTTAACATACATGACGTCCGGCATGGAATCAATCAGGACGCGTGTCAGACCATTTTCAACCACGACACCAATCAGCGTTAACATCATCGCACTGAACAGGCACAATGCCCCTCCCAGCTGCATCAGCGCCCTGACATCCAGCGTTTGCGCGTTGTGCGGGTGGAAAAATAACACTTCCACCAACCCGGCAGCCAGGGACGCCACCAGGCCCGATTCCAGGAAATCGCTGCGCCACTGACCGCGCATTAAATAAATAACCAGCGCCAGGGCAAACAAGATGACGACCAACCATTCCCCGGGAAGCAGTAGGAAACCGGGGGTTTCGGATGGTGCCGACTGCGGCAGCCAGGTGGGAAGAAGTAAAACCAGCAGGGCCAGAACCACGGCGCCAGTAGCCATCAACCCTTCCCGCGTCTGTTTCCCCATGCCAGGGTTGGATAGGATGAACATGCCTGCCGCAGCACATAAGGGAAAAAAGGACCTTGCGGCTGCCCAGCCCCAGGCGCTTTGTGCCGGCAGGTAGCCCATGGCGCTTAATCCCTGGTATCCCGTCACCAGGGCCATTCCCAAAAGGGTGTCTCCCACAACCAGGTAAATGGCTTTATTGTCCACCATATAGACTCCCAGGGAAAAACACCCCACCATCAACGTGATCAGGCTGGTTCCGACCAGCAGGGCAGATTGCAAGGGTATATTGATGGGTAAAAGATTCAACAATACAGCGCCAACCACGTTCAAAAGGACAAGGGTTATTGAAATGCTCATTTGATGAATGGCTTTTGGAAAAAAAGTGCCGACACTGACTTCGATTTTATCCGTCATAAATTCTTCTCCACCTTTATAATTTTTTAGCTGATAATTTTTTAAAAATTGATTCCCATTACATATTAGCGATAACTTTCTTTCAAAACAATGTCATTAAGTTGTAGTTTTGTCATTTTTCTTTAAACTCTTTAATTTACGAGCCGGACTGGCAGCCAGTGGGGTGAATCAATGCGAAAGGTCCGCCAAGGAGCACAGATATTCCAGTAAACGGTTATAATGCGGGGGGTTACCAACATTTACTGGTTATTATCGGTTTTCCATAAATAGGATTCTCTGTCATTTGGACAGCCGCTATTAAACCGCATATAATAAAATTGACTTAATTACCAGATTAACAGCCTGCAGTATTTAAATCCATGCCGCAGGATTAACGCTAAACACGCGTTATATATTAAAATGACACGTGATATAACCAGATCAAATAAATATTTATTCCCCTTGTTTTGAGGTGATTTTTATATGGCAAATGAACTCAATAAAGTGATTTACTCCATGCAGCGGGTAAGTAAGTATTACGAAAAGAAGCCAGTGCTCGCCGATATCTCGCTGGGATATTATTACGGCGCAAAGATTGGCGTCATCGGCTTAAACGGCTCCGGTAAAAGCTCGCTGCTGCGCATTTTGGCCGGGGTGGATAAAGAGTTCAACGGCGATACTTATGTATCCCCCGGCTACACCATCGGTTATCTCGAACAGGAACCCGCACTCGACCCGTCCAAAACGGTTAAAGAAATTGTCCAGGAAGGGGTCAAACCTATCCTCGCTATCCTGGCGGAGTTCGAAGAGATTAATGCTAAATTTGCCGAACCCATGTCGGATGATGAAATGACCAGGCTGATCGACCGCCAGGCCGCTGTGCAGGAAAAATTGGATGCCGTCTCCGCCTGGGACTTGGACGCCCGTCTCGACATGGCGATGGATGCCCTGCGCTGTCCGCCCGGCGATGCATCGGTCAAAGTGCTCTCTGGCGGCGAACGCCGCCGCGTGGCGCTTTGCCGCCTGCTGCTGCAGAGCCCGGACATCCTCCTGCTCGACGAGCCCACCAACCACCTTGACGCTGAGACGGTGGAATGGCTCGAGCACCATCTCAAGCAGTATGCCGGCACCGTCATTGCTGTCACCCACGACCGTTATTTTCTCGACAATGTCGCCGGCTGGATCCTCGAGTTGGACCGTGGACGCGGCATTCCCTGGGAAGGCAATTATTCCTCATGGCTCGGGCAAAAACATGCGCGCCTTCAGCAGGAGGAAAAAGGCGAATCAGAACGCCAGCGTACCCTCGCGCGTGAACTGGAATGGATCCGCATGGCACCGCGCGCCCGGCATGCCAAATCCAAGGCGCGCATCCAGGCCTATGAAAGCCTGCTGCGCCAGGAGACCGATAAGGGTTTTAAGGAACTGGAAATATTTATTCCCCCGGGACCACGCCTGGGCAATGTGGTCATCGAAGCCAGCCATGTCACCAAGGGTTACGGCGAGCGCCTCCTGGTCGAGGATATGACCTTCAGCCTGCCTCCCGGCGGCATCATTGGCATTATCGGTCCCAACGGCGCCGGTAAAACCACCCTCTTTCGCATGATCACGGGCCAGGAAAAAAGCGATTCGGGCGAAATCCGCCTGGGCGAAACCGTTAAGCTCTCCTACATGGAGCAGATGCGCGACCGGCTTGATCCGGAGAAAAATGTCTGGGAGGTCGTTTCCGGCGGCGAAGATAACCTGCAGCTGGGCAACCGCCAGGTTAATTCCCGCGCCTATTTATCGCGTTTCAATTTCACGGGAAGCAGCCAGCAGAAACATGTCGGCATGCTTTCGGGCGGCGAACGCAACCGTGTCCAGCTGGCACTGATGCTTAAAGAAAGCGCCAATGTGCTTTTATTGGATGAACCCACCAACGACCTGGATGTCAACACCATCCGCGCCCTGGAAGAAGCGCTTGAAAACTTTGGCGGCTGCGCCCTGGTGGTCAGCCACGACCGCTGGTTTCTCGACCGCATCGCCACCCATATTCTCGCTTTTGAGGGCGACAGCAAGGTCGTCTTTTATGACGGCAACTACACCGAATACGAAGCGGACCGCCATGCCCGCCTGGGTACCTCGGCGGATACGCCCACGCGCATCAAGTACCGCCAGCTCACGCGCAAGTAGTAGATCCAACCATGTTTTCAATTCCCGTCTGCGCCGGCTGTGAAAAGCTGATTTTCAACGAAAACATCCAGGCTCTTGACCGTTACTGGCATCCTGAATGTTTTCGCTGTGCGGCCTGCGGGCAGCCCATTGTCGCTGACTACAACGCCCGCCGTGGACGAATTTACCACCCGGAGTGCTACCAGGAGAAATTTGGCCCGGTCTGTGCCATCTGTAAAACGCCCCTGCTGGGTGAATTTTCAGTGGATATGTGGGGCAACCAGTACTGCACGCGCCACAAAGACGAGCTGCCCACCTGTTCCACTTGCAGCCGCCTGGTCTGTGATGTCATCACCGGCGGCGGGGTGGTCTACCATGACGGGCGCCAGGTATGCAATATCTGCCGCCAGAGCGCAGTCGATAAACCCTCCATTGCCCGTTCGACCTGCAAGCAGGTCTGCGCCGTACTCGCTGCTCACGGCCTGGAAATAGGGCAAATTCCCCTGCCCAAACTGGTGGACCAGGCGGAATTAAAACGTTCGCTGCAAAACAATCACCCGGAAAACACGACCGGCCTCACCCTCAAATGTATTACCACCACCAACGGGCGCGAATCCGGGCGCGATGCCGAAATTATGATCCTGCACGGATTGCCCGCCGACCTGTTTGCTTCCACCATGGCCCATGAACTGGGACACGCCTGGTTGTTCCTTTACCATTTTCCCCCGATTCCGCCGGTGGTCGAGGAAGGCTTCTGTGAACTCATGAGTTACCTCTGGTTATCCGAACAGAAAAACCCGCAGGCTGATGTCCGCATTCAGGAAATCCGCAAAAATACCGATGTGGTTTACGGGCGCGGCTACCGCGCCGCCCTGCGCGCTTTTAAAAAATATGGTTTCAGCGATATGACAGCCATCATGCGCCTGGAACGGCGTTTTCCGGTGTAGCCTTCCCGGCGTGATGCGCCAGGTTGTGGATCCGCTTTATACTGGAAAAGTGTTAAATGCCAATCGCCCTTTGCATGGCAGAAGCGGCGGGCGGCGGCCCTTTGAGGACATTTGGGGCAACCAGATCTACTCTCTGTCACGGCACTTCCCATTGCGCCACGAAGTTAAGCGAAACCCAATAATGCTTTCTGGTATACTTGAAATTATTGACTTTCTGAAAGTGACCGGGATGCCTGCTGGGTTTACGCTGGATTTTCGATAAAAAAAACCAGCCCAAAACATCTGCAGTCTCAACAGCAATAAATGGAGACAGATTTGAAGATATTAATTTCAACCGACATGGAAGGTATCAGCGGCGTGGTGGATTGGGCGCAGGTGGACCGCAAGGAATCTGAGTACAGCCGTTTTGTCCAGATCATGACCGCAGAAGTAAATGCAGCTGTCAGCGGCGCTTTTGAAGCAGGCGCCAGCCAGGTGGCTGTGGTCGATGGGCATGACACTGCGCGCAATATCCGCATCGAATCCCTTGACCCGCGCGCCAGCCTGCACTACGGGCGCCCTTCACCGCTTGCCAATGTCCAGGGGGTTGATCAGGGTGTCGATGCTGTTGTCATGGTGGGCTACCACGCCCGAAGCGGCGCGCCCAATGCCGTGCTTTCCCATACCTGGACGAGCACCTCCGTGGCCGATGTCTGGTTGAATGACCGCATCGTGGGTGAAATGGGCATCGCCGCCGCAGTCTGCGGCCATTTCGGGGTTCCGGTCATCTTCCTCTCCGGCGACCAGGCTATCTGCAGTGAAGCCGCCGACTGGGTTCCGGAAATTGAAACCGTGGCGGTTAAAAAAGCAGCCGGGCGTTATGCGGCCGAATGCCTGCCGCCCGCAGTCACCCACCCGCTGATCCAGCGCGGGGTAAAAACTGCAGTGGAACGTTTGATCGCCGGGAAGGGCCCCCGCCCGTTTAAAACCCCAGGCCCGGTGCGTTTGACCGTCCGTTTTGCCACGCCGCTTTTTGCCGAAAAAGCGCTGCTCCTGCCCCAGATCACCCCCATGCCGGATGGGCGCATGGTGTTGATTGAGGCCAGTGACATGCTGACGGCCTTCCATCTCTTTCTCGCGGCCATATCCTTCTCATGATGCAGCCGCCTGCCAACCCCTACCCCACCCACCTCGACCTGCCGCATGGCCGCCTCGAATTTCCCGCCTACCTGCCGGATGCCACCTTTGGCCTGGTGCGCACCGTGGATTCGAGCGACCTTGAAGCCTGCCAGATTGAAGCCGTGGTCATGAATACCTTCCACCTCATGCAGAAACCCGGCTCCTCCACCATCCACGCCCTGGGGGGCCTGCACCGCATGAGCAGCTGGTCTCACCCGATCATCACCGATTCGGGCGGCTTCCAGGCTTATTCTCTCATCCGCCAGAACGCCAAATTTGGCACACTGCATGAAAACGGGCTTACCTTCATTCCTGAAGGCAGCCAGCACCGCCTGCAGATGACGCCTGAAAAATGTGTCCAGCTGCAGCTGGCTTATGGAAGTGATGTCGTTATCTGCCTGGATGACTGCACCAACGTGGATTCGTCTGACGCGGAACAACTGCGCTCGGTCGAGCGCACCATTGCCTGGGCAAAACGCGGCAAGCTCGAATATTTAAGGTTGTTGAAACAAAAAAAGTTTGCTGAAAACCAGCGCCCCTTGCTTTTTGGCGTGATCCAGGGCGGCGGGCTGCCGGAAATGCGCAAACGCTGCGCCGAGTCCCTGCTTGAAATTGGTTTTGACGGGTTTGGTTTTGGCGGCTGGCCGCTCGACAACCAGGGCAGCCTGATCACCGATATCCTCGCCTACACCCGCCAGCTGATCCCCGCGCAATTCGCCATCCATGCCCTCGGCATCGGGCACCCTGAAAATGTGCTCACCTGTTACGACCTGGGTTACGGCCTGTTTGACTGCGCCATGCCCACGCGGGATGCGCGTCACGGGCGGCTCTATACCTTCACCTCCCCACCCGATGCGCCGCAGGCAGGTTTGGAAGGTAAATGGTTGAAATATTTTTACATCGACGATGATAAATATATTCGCATGGCCCAACCCATTTCACCCTACTGCGACTGCCCGACCTGCACGCATTATTCAATGGGTTACCTGCGCCACCTCTTCAAAATCAATGACAGCCTCTTCCACCGGCTTGCCACCCTGCACAATTTGCGCTTCATGACCCAGCTCACCGGGCGCATCCGCCGGCGCGACCATGCCTGATCCCAACCCGCTGCTTGACGAACTGGTCCAGTCGGTGCGCTCCTCCGCCCGCTACCAGGCCATCAGCCCCGACCTGGTTCGCCAGGTGGGGGAACGTGAGCTTTCCAAAGGGCGCAAACTTAAAGAAGCCGTCAAAACCACGCGCAGCAAACTGCACCAGGTGGCTGTCGCCTACCAGGAAACGGCCATTCCCTATGAAAAATATAACCAGGTGTTGAAGGGCCTTTCCACGGATTTCACCGATCCGCAGCTGCGCGATTTTTGCCGCAAAGCGATGGCCCAACACGCCTCCACCGCGGAACGCCTGCCCATTCTCGATACCTTTTTTGAGGATATCCTGGCGCCCCTGGCGCCGGTCCATTCCATCCTTGACCTGGCCTGCGGCCTCACCCCTCTCGCGCGGCCCTGGATGCCGCTGGAGGATGGCGCGCGCTATGATGCCTGTGACATTTACAGCGATATGGTCGGCTTTATCAATTCCTTTTTTGACCACATTGCCCGTCCGGGCCGGGCGGAAGTGTGCGACCTGACCCGGGCCTGCCCGGCCCGGCCCGCAGACGTGGCTTTGCTTTTAAAAAGCGTTCCCTGCCTGGAGCAGCTCGATAAACAGATCATTCCACGCCTGCTGGTGCAGATACCCGCGCGTCATATCGTTGTTTCCTTCCCGGCCCGCTCCCTCGGGGGGCGGCAGAAAGGCATGGCCCAGTTTTACAGCAGCCATTTTATCTCCCTGCTGGAAAACCTGCCTTTTGAATTAAAACGGGTTAACTTTGAGAATGAAATTGTATTTATCCTCACAAAAAAAAAGCTGACCGGGCATTTATCCTGAATTAGCAATTTTTAAATTGCCCTAAAATACAGATGGGCGTAAAATTATAATGAATCAATATTTTCGGTAATTATGAATAGACATACCTATTTACCTGGCTATTTTCGGGAGAAATAATGCAAAGGTCGCTTGCTGGCAAATTGTTACTTATCTATATTCCCAGCATGGTAATTATCCTGGCGGTCATGGCCGGATTGGTTATCGCCGCCGTTAACAATACACCTCAGCGCGATAACCTGGCCCTTCCTGTGGTGCTGATCGTCAGCGCCTGCATGCTGGTTTTTTTTGCGGTTGCCGTGACCACCGCCCTGGTGATCACCCACCCGCTCAAACAGCTCGTCGCCAGCGCCAGAGCGGTTGCCAGCGGCGACCTGGATGCAGATGTCGCCATCACCGGCCAGGATGAAATTGGTGAATTGGCCTCCGCTTTCAGCCAGATCAGAGCCTATCTTAAACACAATTCCAGCACCGCCGCAGAAATTGCAAACGGCAACCTGACGGTTCAGACAAACACCGCCTCTGACCGGGATATGCTTGGCCAAAATATCCAGCGCATGGTTGGCAACCTGAAAGACCTGATTCAGGAATTAAAAGTTGAAGCCAACCGCCTGCAGCAGGCCAGTGAAAAATTGGCCATTTCTTCATCCAACACCGGGGATGCCGCTTCGCAGATTTCCCAGACCATCCAGCAGGTGGCGCGCGGTGTATCCTCATCAACTGAGAGCATTTCGCGCACAGCAGGCTCCATCGATGAGATGACCCATTCGATTGACGGAATCGCCAAAGGCGCGCAGGAACAGGCCAAGGCGGTGACCCAGGCGGCCGCATTTACCGGCCAGCTGACCGAGGTCATCTCCCGGGTCAATGGAAACGCCAGCGTGGTGGTGTCTGAAGCCACGCGTGCCGCCGATGTGGCCCGCAATGGATCCAACAAGGTCAAGGAGACCATCCACGGCATGGAAGCCATCCAGACCAGCGTGGGGCTTTCCGCCGAAAAAGTCAAAGAAATGGGCCAGCGCACGCTGCAAATCGAATCCATCATCGAAGCCATCGATACGATCGCCTCTCAAACCAACCTGCTGGCTTTAAATGCGGCCATCGAAGCCGCGCGCGCCGGGGTTCACGGCAAGGGGTTTGCCGTGGTAGCCGATGAAGTGCGTAAACTGGCCGACCGCGCCAGCAATTCCACCCGCGAAATCGCCAAAATTATCCAATCGATCCAGGAAGCGGTCGGTGAAGCCGTCGCCGCCATGGACAGCGGGTCGCAGCAGGTGAACAACGGTGTCAACCGCGCGCATGAGGCCGGGCAGGCGCTGACGGAAATCC
>Ga0118677_10014281_pt1 | contig 11248 bp, 6 predicted proteins | sample AliMusrvi5mmetaG_FD_86154 | JGI IMG/M metagenome (GOLD analysis project Ga0118677, IMG submission 86154)
ATGTATATAAATATAGGAGAATTTTGTATTTTTATAAGTTATTTATTCTTATCAGAGTTAATTTAAATTTCCTTTTTTATCCGAATTAAATTAAAGCAAAAGACATATCTTAAATTGCTGATGAAATTGCCCTACTATTGGGGAGTACTATAAGAAAAAAAGACTACCCCGATAGGAGCAGTCTTTATTAAAAAAACTTAGATAGTAAAAAAAGTTCTCAAATAACTTTTTCCTGCATTATAGTTAAGGTTTAGGATGTTGTTGGAAAAAGTTATATTCACTATCACTATACTTCCCTTGTCGTACTTATCTAAGTTTTATTACGTTTTGTAAATTCTTGTTCTGAAGTTATTTTATGACAATACGCTGTATTTTATTCAGATGCAAAGATACTTATTATTGAACTATAAACAATAGGATTAGTATAAATTTTAATTTAAATGTTATAATATGCAGATAAAGTGATATATAATTATTAATATTAACATTTATTTATAGTAAAAAATACAAAAACAATTATTGTTGTATATAAATAAGGGATAATTATAAATAAAATTATCTCATAAAAGAAATAGTTTTATTTGGAAGTTAGTTGTGTGTTTTATAATTGGGGGGCTAAGCGGGAAGGTTCAGGCACTTGTTGATAATACTTTCGCTTACTCCTTCTGCACGTAATCTGTTCGCAAGCTCAGTTTTTTCATGTTGTCGTTTCAGTTCGGCAAACAATATGGTGGAAAGTTGATTAATGGCTTCTTCTAGTCGGGCTTTGCCTTTGCGGGTGGAAAAGTCAATCTCGCAAAAAGTGGAGCGATTACGGCGTATAATCAGGTAGTAAATACTCGAAATCATCATAGCAGTTATAACATTCATATCCAGCCCTGAACCTTGAAATACTTTTTCCATTATACGGAGCAAGGGTTCGTTCATCGATTCACGTAAGGCAGCTGTTCGTCGGGTAACCGGATTATTGTCGGATAATTCCCAGATAAGCAACTCCTGCATTCCCTTATTTTTATATAAAGCATTGATAAGATTTTTCAAAATCCATTTAAAAGAGTCTTCATAGTTTAAATCTTCCGGCATCATTTCGGAAATATTGCAAAGCCAGTAATCGTATTTACGGGTGTATTGGTCAAACAACTCCTCCAGATTGGCATAACGTCTGTAAAAAACAGTCGCTTCAATCTGTGCTCTTTGAGCCACTCCGGTAAGAGTAACATTTGCAAACCCAACTTCTTCGATAAATGAAGATACTGCATTCAATACATCCCGCTCAATCGTAGATTTGGTACGTCTAACTCTTCTTTTCTTTTCTATATCTTCTGACATAATCAAAACAATTCTTTTATTTCTACAGTCTGATTATAAATTTAGTAGATTACAAAGATATATAATTGATTCTGAGAAATTGATTAGATTATGTTTAAAAAAAAATTGGATATCTATTATTAATAGATTAAAAAAAAGACTACTCATTTTATGAGCAGTCTTTTTATTGATTTAACTTTTCCAAACTGTTAGCTAACAGTTTGGAAAAGTGGTGATCGCAAATTAGAACTGTTTTTCTGCCATGCGTTTATAACCTGTATAACGCCATTTTGCATTTTCCTGAGCTGCAACAAATAATTCAGTTGCTTCAGCAGGGAACTGTTTCAACAAGGTAGTATAACGTACTTCACCTTTCAAGAAGTCCTGGAATTTATCCCATTGTGGTTCTTTTGAATCCAATATCATAGGGTTCTTTCCTTCTTCGGCCAACGTTGGGTTGAAACGATACAAATGCCAGTATCCACATTCAACCGCGCGGTCTTGTTCGTCCTGAGCTTTACCCATACCTGCACTGATACCGTGGCTGATACATGGTGAGTAAGCAATTACGATTGAAGGTCCATTATACGCTTCTGCTTCTCGGATAGCTTTCAATGTTTGAGCCTGGTTTGCACCCATAGCTACCTGAGCTACATAAACATAACCGTAAGTGGCAGCAATCATTCCAAGGTCTTTTTTACGTACACGTTTACCTGAAGCAGCAAATTTAGCTACAGCACCTACCGGAGTAGATTTAGAAGCCTGACCTCCTGTGTTAGAGTAAATTTCAGTATCAAGAACAAGGATATTTACGTTTTTACCAGAAGCAATAACGTGATCCAAGCCACCGAAACCGATATCGTAAGCCCAACCGTCACCACCAATAATCCATTGAGATTGTTTGATGATATATTGAGTTAAACCAGCAACTTGTTTTAAAATTTTGTTGTCAGATGCTTTTACCAACGGAGTAATTTTCTTTTCAAGAATAATAGTTTCGTCAGCATCGTTGCGTTTTTCAATCCATTCAGCAAACAAGCCTTTCAACTCGTCTGAGATAGTTGCATCCGATTGAGCTTCGGTAAACAAACGTACCAAACGGTCGCGCATGTTATCGTTGGCAAACACCATACCCAACCCAAATTCTGCATTGTCTTCGAACAATGAGTTAGCCCAAGCTGGTCCATGACCCTCAGCGTTAGTTGTATATGGAGTAGAAGGAGCTGAGTTAGAATAAATTGAGCTACAACCAGTTGCATTTGCTACCATTTGACGGTCGCCAAACAATTGAGTGATCAATTTAACGTAAGGAGTTTCACCACAACCTGCACAAGCTCCTGAGAACTCGAACAATGGAGTAGCCAACTGAGAATTTTTTACATTAGATTTCACGTCAACCAAATGTTGTTTTGATTTTACGCTATCTACACAGTAGTTCCAGTTAGTCTGATTTTCGTATTGAGTGTTGATTGGCACTAATTCAAGAGCTTTATTGCCTTTGTTTCCCGGACAAACATCCACACAGTTGTTACAACCCATACAGTCAAGTACATCTACCTGAATACGGAAAGTAGTTCCTGCAAATTGTTTACCATTGGTTTTTAATGCATCGGTGAATGGAGCGTTAGCTTGTTCAGCTTCATCCAGAATAAACGGACGGATAGCAGCGTGAGGACAAACGTAAGCACATTGGTTACACTGGATACAGTTTGAAGAATCCCAAACAGGAACAAATGAAGCCACACCTCGTTTTTCGAATTTAGAAGTTCCTTGTTCCCAAGTACCATCTTCGCGGCCTAGGAATGCAGAAACTTTTAAGTCATTACCAGCTTGAGCGTTGATTGGACGTACTACATCACCGATAAATGCAGGAACGATGCTTGTGCTTACTGCATTTTCGTCAATTATATTAGACCATTCAGCAGGAACTTCCACTTTTGTGTAATCGCCACCACGATCAACAGCTGCATAGTTCATGTTTACAACGTTTTCACCTTTTTTACCGTACGATTTGTTGATAGCATATTTCATTTTTTCCACTGCCAATTCGTAAGGAACTACATTGGTTATTTTGAAAAAAGCTGATTGAAGAATTGTATTAGTACGGTTACCAAGTCCGATTGATTCAGCAATATTAGTAGCATCAATGATGTAGAAACTGATATTATTGTCAGCTAAGTATTTTTTTACTTTTGCAGGCAAATTCATTTTCACTTCTTCAGCATTCCAAATAGTATTTAAAAGGAATGTGCCGTTTTTCTTCAAACCTTTTGTTACGTCGTACAAGTTCAAATAAGCTTGAACGTGACAAGCAACAAAGTCCGGAGTTGTTACCAAATAAGTAGAACGGATAGGAGTGTTACCGAAACGAAGGTGAGAACAAGTAAAACCACCTGATTTCTTAGAATCATAAGCAAAATATGCCTGACAATACTTATCGGTATTATCACCAATAATTTTAATAGAGTTTTTGTTAGCACCAACAGTTCCATCAGCACCCAAACCGTAGAACTTAGCTTCAATTGTTCCTTCACCACCCAAAGCAACTTCAGGTTTCAATGGAAGTGAAGTGAAAGTAACATCATCAATAATACCTACTGTAAAGTGATTTTTTGGTTCTGGAAGAGCCAAGTTTTCATAAACAGCAAGAACCTGAGAAGGAGTAAAGTCTTTAGAGGACAAACCGTAACGTCCGCCAACAACAAATGGTTGATTTTCAGAACCGTACAATACATCTTTTACATCCAAATATAATGGTTCGCCTGTAGCACCCGGCTCTTTTGTACGATCCAATACACAAATACGTTTTGCAGTTTTTGGAAGGATTGCCAAGAAGTGTTTAGCTGAGAATGGACGATATAAGTGAACTGAAATTAAACCAACTTTTTCACCTTTTTCGATTAAGTGATCAATACCTTCGCGGATAGCTTCGGTAGCAGAACCCATGGCAATAACCACACGGTCAGCATCTGCAGCTCCGTAATAATCGAATAAGCCGTATTTACGACCGGTAACAGTAGCCAATTTAGCCAAATAATCTTCAACTACAGCAGGAATTGCATCGTAGAAAGGATTACAAGCTTCGCGTGCCTGGAAGTAAATATCATCGTTTTGTGCAGTACCACGAGCAACAGGGTGTTCAGGACTCAATGCACGTTCGCGGAAACCTTTCAAAGCATCTTGATCCAATAATGGAATCAAGTCTTCCTGATCAATTTGCTCAATTTTTTGAATTTCGTGTGAAGTACGGAAACCATCGAAGAAGTGTACAAATGGTACGCGTGTTTTGATAGCAGCTAAGTGAGCAACTGCCGCCAAATCCATTACTTCCTGTACCGAACCCGTAGCAAACATAGCACATCCTGTCTGACGAACTGCCATAACATCTTGGTGGTCACCAAAAATAGAAAGAGCATGTGAAGCTAATGCACGAGCCGAAACGTGATAAACACCCGGAAGTAATTCACCAGCTACTTTATACATGTTTGGCACCATAAGCAACAAACCTTGTGAAGCAGTAAATGTAGTAGTCAACGCACCGGCCTGAAGTGATCCGTGCATAGCAGCAGCAGCACCTGCTTCCGATTGCATTTCCTGCACTTGTACTTTTTCGCCCCAGATGTTCTTACGACCGCCGGCAGCCCATTCGTCAACGTATTCTGCCATAGTTGACGATGGCGTGATTGGATAAATTGCAGCTACTTCGCTGAACATATATGCTATATGCGCTGCTGCTTGATTACCATCACAGGTTAAAAATTTCTTAGATTTAGCCATTTTGTTAGTAATTTAAGCCCCACAACCCCCTAAAGGGGGATTTAAGAGCCAGTTTTTATTATTAATTTATTATTTATTTTATTTTTATCAGTTCCCAAATCCTGGAAAAGGATTTAAGAGTTATGTTATTAATTATTCAATTTGTCTTAAAGCCCCTTTAGGGGTTTGGGGTCATCTTTTTTTAGTAAAGAAACCCGAACAACCACAACGGTATTTCGTTTTTATTTCCCACCTCTATATTATCGGCGGCATATATTGCTTTATTATAATGTTTCCCTGATTCGGGTCTGTTTTCGCATTTGAAATGATATTGCCCATCGATACAGAAATCCATTTGAAACTTGCAGGTATTCACTTTATGCCTAATGTGCAAAGTGTTGTAAAAAAATGTCTTGCGTTCTGCAACCGGATCTACATGATCAGGAGTTGCCACATGCATTAAATTGGTGTTTTGAACGTAAACCTGATTCGGTTTCTTAGGATATTCATCACCTTCAGCATATAACGTATTCAGTAAGCGTGCATCTTTCAGGTACTTTATGTAATTCATGATGGTTGCGCGAGAGGTTTCAATTTCTTTGCTCAACTGGCTTACATTGGGTGCTCCCGGAGCCGAATTCATTATTAAATAAAGAAGTTTCCGTATTTTTGACAGGTATTTTAATTCTATTTGCTTGATAAGCAATACATCTACCTCAATCATCATATTCATGGTTTTCAACAGATTTTCTGAAAAATTCCTGTCTTCCAGATAAAAAGGATAGAATCCGTGATGCAAATAAGGTTTGAAATAGTTAAGTGGCTTTACCTGTTGGCAAATTTTCTGGGCTATTTGCACATGGTTACTCAGAATATCTTCAAGCGTGTATGCAGGGAAGTTTGTTTTTGCTTGTAAATTCAAAAACTCCCTAAACGAGAAACCACGTAAATTATATGAAGCTACAATATCTTTGATGTCAACATTTTCTTCACCCAGGCGCATAACAGACGAACCGGAAAAAATAATCTGAAGTTCAGGATACAAGATGTAACATTCACGCAATTCTTTTGACCAGTTTTCATACTTGAAAATTTGGTCGAGTAGGAGTGTTTTTCCGCCTTGAGCACAAAAATTTCCGGCAAATTCAACGAGTGTATGTTCTGTGAAGTAGAAATTATTGAAATTGACGTATAAACAGCTTCGATCGGTGCCGAAATGCTCTTTAGCAAACTGGAGTAAAAAGGTAGTTTTCCCTACACCGCGACTGCCCTTTATTCCTATCAGGCGGTGCGTCCAGTCGATTTCTTCCATGAGTAAACGCCTAACGGGCGATTGAACATGTTCGACTAAATAATTATGTGTGTTATAAAACGCCTCCATTTATGCATTTTTTAGGTCACAAAATTAGTACAATATTTCCATTTTGCAATGCAGAGATGGCAAAATTTGGATAAATTACATCTAAATACCTAAGAAAGAGCTTTTAGATGGTAATTTTTCAGGTATTAAAATACCGAAAATATCAAAATTTATACTATCCTTTAAATATTTTATATGTAAGATAAATTATTAACCTAATAATAGGGTTTTGTGACTTGGATTGAGTAGCTTTGGAGGGTAAAATAAATGTTGAAAATAAAGCATAATCTTCTAAATTCATTCCACCATGAAAATCAAATTTATAGGTGCTACGCGCGAAGTAACCGGTAGCAAACATCTCATAACTACGAACGAAGGAAAGAAAATATTACTGGATTGCGGTATGTTTCAGGGAAAAGGTCTTGAAACAGATGCCATGAACCGAAATCTGATGTTTGATCCGGCAACTATAGATTATTTAATTCTTGGTCATGCACATATCGACCATTCGGGATTAATTCCGTATATGTACAAACTTGGTTTCAGGGGCTCAGTAGTTTGTACTAATGCTACACGTGACCTTTGTGCTATTATGTTGGCTGACAGTGGTCATATTCAGGAATTAGATAATAAATGGTTCAATAAAAAAAGGGAAAAACAAGGTCTTAAACCAGTAGAACCCATATACAGGGAATTAGATACCGAAAAATGTATGGAACTGTTTATCGGTGTGGCTTACGATCGCCGTTTCCAAATAAATGATAAGATTAACGTGAAATTCACTAATACAGGTCACATGCTCGGAAGTGCCGTAATAAATCTGGAATTGATTGAAGACGGAAAAAAAGTACATTTGGCGTATACGGGTGATATTGGCCGTCCGCATAATCGGATTCTTCATCCGCCGGTTGAATTTCCGCAATGCGATTACCTGATTACCGAGTCCACTTATGGCGACCGGTTGCATCCAGCCAATCAGGAAAGTGAAGATGAATTATTGAAAATCGTGTTGGAAACTTGTGTGGATAGGAAAGGTAAATTGATTATTCCGGCCTTCTCCATTGGACGTACACAGGAAATAGTATTTGTACTCAATGGCTTGTTTAATAGTGGATTATTACCAATAATTGAAGTGTTTGTTGATAGTCCGTTGTCAGTCAATGCTACTGATATTTTCCGCTTGCATCCCGAGTGTATGAACGATGATGTGAAAGTTGTAATCAAACACGATCCAAATCCGTTTGGATTTAATTCGCTGAAAATGATCAAGAATGTAGATGAATCCAAAGCGTTGAACGATTATCAGAATCCGTGTATTATCATTTCTTCTTCAGGGATGTTGGAAGCCGGTCGTGTGAAGCATCACGTAGCCAATAATATATCGAACTGGCGAAACACCATTTTGCTTGTTGGTTATTGCTCACCTACATCGCTTGGAGCACGTATTCAGGAACCTGGATTACGCTATATATCCATATTTGGTGATATGCACGAGGTGAATGCACGCATTGCCAAAATTGAAGCATTCTCTGGTCATGGCGATTATAACGAAATGAAGTTATTCCTGAGTTGTCAGAATAGGGTTGAGATAAAAAAAACATTTCTGGTGCATGGAGAGTATGAAGTTCAACAGAAATACAGCGAAGAATTGAAAAAGATTGGTTTTCATGATATTGAAATTCCGAATGCAGGTGAAGAGTTTGTTTTGTAGAAAAGCATTGTATTTATTAATCATTTAAACTAATCAACGTGATTTTAATAAGTTTCAAAAAGAATATCGATTCCCTTATTGCCGCAGTAATTGGATTCATAATTATCCAATTATTTACCCGCAATGGGGGAATTGGTATTTCGCCCGATTCAATTGCATATATAGGCGCAGCTCGTAATGTGATAGATGGTAATGGGTTTTCAGAATTTACAGGAAGTCCATTAGTTACTTTTCCCCTTTTTTATCCTTTTTTTCTGGCAATAATTATGTTTGTGACACAAACAGATATTGTGGTATTAGCACCGGTTTTAAACGGATTGATGTTCGCAGCTGTAATTTTTCTGACAGGCATTATTCTCGAGCAGTTTAAATATAAAACCAGCTGGTACAAACGTATTTTGCTGGTAATATTGATTTGCAGTCCTTCGCTTATCGAAATTTATACCATGCTTTGGTCAGAAACTTTGTTTATACTCTTTATTCTACTCTTTATTATTTTATTTAAACATTATTTTCGAACGCACAGTTTCAAATCTCTCATTATAGCAGCTTGTATTGCCACATTGGCATTTGATTCACGATTTGCAGGAATTACCCTAATTGGAACTGGTTGTTTATTGATTTTTTTTGATAAGAATCTAAAGTGGATTAATAAATTCAAACATATTTCTTTGTTTGGAAGCTTAGGAATTTCGCTTGTTGCAATAAATTTGATCAGAAATACTCTGGAACGAGGTCTGGCAACCGGTATGCGCCAAAAAGGCATTACTACGTTTACTAAAAATGTAGAATATTCAGGAAATGTTATGTCGGATTGGTTTACATTTAAGCTCGAAGGGCAATGGTTCTTCGAGTTTCTGGCAATAGCAGTCATGATCTTGTTTTTCGTTTTCTTTATTCGTAATTACAGGCATTGGAAAGCCTATTACAGTTTTGAGAACGTAACTGTCAGCTTTTTTATCGTTTATGTTTTGTTTATCATAATATCTTCTACTATCTCGCGTTACGAGCCAATTAATAACCGCTTGCTTGCTCCGGCTTTTATACCTTTATTACTGATTTCCACAAGCCAGATACCAAAGTGGCGTGCCAAATTACCTCACAGGCAATTGGAATGGATATTCTTTGCGTTTTCTATTGGGATAGGTTTTGTGCTTATTGGCAGTTATATTGGAATTAACAAAGAAAATCTCTCGCTGATGAACAATGCCGGAATACCGGGGTATAGTGAGAATATCTGGACAAAATCAAAATTAGTTCATTACCTTCAAGAGCATGAAGAGGTATTTGAAAATGATTCAGCCATTTATTCCAATCACTGCCAGGCAGTATATTTTCTGACTAACCACGCTGTAATGACTCTTCCGGAGCGAGTATATAAAGATGATGTAGAGGAATTTAAGGAGTTGGACTCATGTACTCTTATCTGGTTCAGCAGGGATAATAACCCAGATTTGTTAAGTCTCGAAGAAATACGTCATTACAAAAAAATGAAACTGCTCAAATCATTCTCTGATGGTGCCATATTCTTATTGACGAATTGACCGTAAGAGAATAATAAGGTTTACCGCAGAGTTACGCAAAGTAAAATAAACCCAAAGCATTGTATATCATTTCATATTTTCGCAAACGAAGGGTTTCTTTGCGTTTAATTAAGTCTCTTATTTTCTCGGTATTGTTGTCTGAAATTCTTTCAGGTAAAATGGTTCAAAATAAGCTACATCAACAAATTTGTTTTCAGAGTAAATCTTTTCTGCAAACGAAATCATGTTATCTGCCAAGGGAACCAGATTGTCAATAAAGTGAGCGTTGGAGTGGGTGAGGGTGGTTTTGCATTTTTCAGCACCATTCCCGAAGAAATAAACCGGTTGATTTGCAAGGATTTCTGCATAAGAATCTGAATCAATAATATCAGCTGATATTTCCCGTTTTATGTCACCTTCACTATTATAAAAAGCTGCGTAGACTTCCATGCGCCGTGCATCAATCATAGAGCAGAACAAGGCATTATCAGCATTATCCATCAACATCAAAGCCTCTGCAGTTAAAACTTCCAATGTGCTGACTGCTATCAAGGGAATTCCATAACCATAGCACAACCCCTTAGCAGTTGAAACTCCAATACGTAAACCTGTGTACGACCCCGGACCACTGCTTACTGCTACAGCATCCAGCTTTTTATTTTCAGGTTTAAGCAATTCTAATGCTTCTGCAATAAAAACGCTCAACAAGGCAGCGTGATTCATGCCATCTGCATTTGATTTGGAAAAAAAACAAATGCTGTTTTCGCTAAGTGCAACGGAGCAAACATTGGTAGAAGTTTCTATATGGAGAATAATCATATTCTTATTGCAAATTTTAAGTAATATAAAAGCTTACAAAATTAAGCATTTTCCCTGAACGAAAAAAACAAATCCCTGCTTTCAACTGAAAACAGGGATTTGTAGAAAATATTTCCAATGAACCTAATTCAAACACAAGTCCATCGATAGTTATTACAGGTCAATTTGCGGATAATTATTTATCTAATCTGAATAACCAGGCCAGATTTACCGAAAGACTTGCATTATTTGAAGCATCAAAATAATCATTATTATTGGAGTAAATATCACTCAAGGCGTAGTAAGCACGTGTATCCAGCTGAAATTGATTTCCTTTGATATTCAATAAAAAACCAATACCTCCGCAAAGCCCATAATCAAATGCATTCTGAACAGCAGTGGTTTGTTGAGTCTCGGTAGAATTAGTTGTTCCGTTAATTAACGTTTTTTCAGAGAGTAAATAGCTTATTTTCGGACCAAGGTTAATGAAGAAGCGATTTTTTTTGCCCATATAAATATGAGTCAGAAACGGTAATTCTATATAATTCAGTTGCTTTGTAAATAATCCGGAAGTTTCTTTCCAGCCACGTTGCGAAAAATTTAACTCGACCTGCATGCCAACATTCTTTTCAGCAATATATCGGAAAACAAGTCCACCGTTATACCCTTGTAGGTAAGATTGAGTCACGGCAGGGTTGAACATAACCATCGAACCTGTTGCTCCGGCTGTTACTCCCACATACATTTCGGGTTTATCCAAACGTACCTGAGCCATCAGCGAAGTTGAGCATA
>Ga0118677_10014283_pt1 | contig 11247 bp, 6 predicted proteins | sample AliMusrvi5mmetaG_FD_86154 | JGI IMG/M metagenome (GOLD analysis project Ga0118677, IMG submission 86154)
ATACAAAGGGCTTCCAACCAAGAATGGCTGGAAGCCTTTATTCTATATATGGCGGGAGCGTGTAGGAATCGAACCCACCAAGGACAGCATAACTGCCCCACTGACGGTTTTGAAGTGTGTCCAGACGAGTATTCCATTATTTTCTAATATCGCTCAAAACCTTATTAAATATCATCTAATCACTATTGGCAATTATTGGCAAGCCCGCAAGTCGTCTAAAAAAACACAAAATGATTTGAAAGACTCCCCCCAAATCTCCCCCCACGATAACTGTCCACAAAACCAATTGCCGGCAAACCCTATTGGCGAATCAGTCTATCGTTCTATTCGCTAATCTGCGCCCACCGTTGTCGAAGATGCGCTTCGACCAGAGCAATGAACGCGGCGGCATCATCGATCTGCTTTTCGGCGTCCGCCTTTCCGACTATGTAAAAATCCTCGTAATCACTTTTATTTCGAATAAGAAAAGCATTACGCACATAATCGGATAATACAGAATCAAGCAACTTCGTCTTGATATAGTGCTCAAGAAAATAAGAAATGACGCCGGAATGCTTTTTGGAATCGAACGCATCAAGTGCCAAAACAGCCCGCAAAGCATGAAAGATCGCGTAGTACGAACGGTTGGCCGAATCAGCCCAGTATCCCTGTCCGGCCAAAGATCTCGCAGATAACAGCGCACTCTTGGCTTTTTCAATCCGATACTCGGACAGTTCCTTACGAATGCTGTTCATACAATACTATTCCTTCTTGCTGAACATTGCGATAGAACGGCAAATCATTCACATATCGGTAAAAACGGTCACAGTTTACGATGATCGGAGACAACAAAACAGAGTGTTCCAAATCGATATCACCTGTTGCATTGACCACCGTTCGGTCCATTTTTTTTATCTCCGCTTCATTATCATGGACCAGCAACATGAGATCTACATCCGATTCCGAGTCATAGTCGCCTCTGGCGAAAGAACCAAACAAAATCACCTTCTCCAGGCTGCTGCCAAACAAAGGTCTAATTCGCGCAGTAAACTCATTCAGCACGGCATCAATTTCTTCTTTTGTTTTCGCACGATCCCCCTGCATGAAAAATACCTCCTGGGCAAATGATCCTCACCATTAATAGTATTGATTCATTTACGTTCATTATAGCATGCGATACGGTTGCATGAAACGCGTTTGTCAGAATATAGGCGGGTCATTATTATAAAAAAAATTGAAAAAAAGGGACTCCATGGAATCGGCCAGAGAGCCCTCTTTTCCAACAGTATACTATGTATTTGTTTGATCTACTCTTGTTCGTCCACTTCTTTCTCCTCTGTTGATTCTGACTCTCCCTGAGCTTTCACCGATTTCGCCGAAGAGGGTCTCAGCACATCGTTTATCATCTTTACGCCCATGGAGAATCCTTTATCCGAAGGATGCGTGTAGATATTGAGCGTCGTGCTGCGCTGCGAATGCCCGAGCCAGGCGCTGACTACCGCAAGCGGCACCCCTGCAGCCAGCAATTGCGTGGCGAAAGTATGCCTTAGCCCGTGCAGCGTTATTTCCTGAAGACCATGCTTTCGGCGAAATTCGGCGAACCAGCGGCACGGCGTAGTAGGGTGAACCAGCTTGCCATCTGCGTGAACAAGCACATAATCGCTGTCATGCCACTTGTTTCCCAGCAATTCCTTGTTTCTCATCCGGGTCTCGCGGAATTTGAGTAGTTCCTCACGTAACGGATTACTAATCGGAACCTGTCTGGGAGTGTCTGTTTTCGTTCCCCGTACAACTTCTCCGACCCCAAGAACCCATTGCCTGATTTCATTCACCAAAATACGGCCGGCTTCCAGATCTACTCTCGACCATTTCAGGCCAGTCAGCTCCTCCGACCGCATCCCGGTATTCAGCGCCATTACCACCAAAAGCCGGAATGTGTCAGGAGCAACGCCCAGCGCTTCATAAAGCTGGTCAATCTGCTCTCGGTCGTAAACTTGCAATTCTTTTCTTGATATTTTCGGTGCGGGTACCCTAGACACCGGATTGAAGGAAATAATCTGCCAATATACGGCATGGCTAAAAATGCGATGAAGCAGCCGGTGGTGGTGCAGAATCGTCAATTCAGACAGGCCGCCTGCTTCGCCGTCTTTCCGGGCATTTGCGCAACGCATCCCCGCGTACATCGATAGGAAATTCTGCGGTTTGACCTGATGCATCTTCAAGCTGCCTATCGCCGGTATAATTCGGCTTTCCAGCATATCAAGATATCGGGCTCTTGTTTTCGGTGCAAGTGCATTGTCGCCATAGTCTCTTAGCCATTGTTCGACGAACTGCTTGAAGGTCATTTTACTTGCTTTGAAAGATTCACCGTTTTCAATTTCTGTGATGAACGCTGCCAGAGCTTTATTGGCAAATGTTTTAGATACTTTTCCGAGAGATTTCTTTTTTCGGATCTGGATGCCATTTCCATCAAGGCCGTAATTTACGATTAACCGAGCGTGGTCTTTATTTTTCCCACGCCATTCGATTTGACCAATCATTATCGGTTTTGTCAGATTTAACTCCGGTCCATCTCAAAGATTTATATTGTCAACTTCAAAAAGAACCCATCAAAATAAAAGGGAAAGTCGATATTAGAGCAGTGGCGCTGCCACTGTGTTGAGAAAGATGTATATGGGGAATTTCTGTTCTTGCACACTGACGGAAGAATGATTTTTTCACTTCAGATGACCGGCTGGTTTCCTAAATTTATCAAGCGACATGGTTTACGCCCAATGCCGTTTCACGGCTTGAGGCATACGCATATAACGCTGGCAATAGCAGCAGGGTTTCCATTGAAGAATATTTCTACCAGGGCTGGACATTCAACAATAGGAATTACCTGTGATACTTATGCCGTACCGGTCACGGCGGTTGATAGAGAAATCGCTGATAGTTTTGAAAAGTTTTTGGGTGGAAGTTGAAACGCTACCGTAGCGAATGGATATTGGGGTGCGCACTAGTTGCGCATTTTTTGTCCTGTCCTTTTGAATACGAACCAATTCTGATAATTACTAAATTTCCACTTCGTTTCCAAAGGAAATAATTTGATGTTGTCGAAGGAGTCTGTATATTCCCCGAGGTCAAAGGTTCATTGAGAATAAACAACGATGAGGGGGGATTGATTATGAGTATTTCTCCTTACATGAAAATTTTGTTAAAGTCGATGCTGCTTGTTCTCTTTATATTTGCTACCATTTCCGGAAGTGTGGCAGAAATGCATAATTTTTCAAGTCCTCTTAAATTTAATTGGGTATTTGTATTGAGAGATAATGACAGAAAGAATGGTGGTGATTGGGACGTAGACACGAATTATTATTCCGTTTTTCCAGACGGAACTGTTGAATTTTACGCTCAAAAACGACCATGGGATTATTCTCCCGATGGACCATCTGTATTACAAATAAATGCCGATGCAGTCAGACATACATTTCGGATAACGCAATTTATGCATTTTAACCGCTCTAATGTGCGAATTAGAACAACAAATTATGATGATTCAGTTTTAGAGCCTTACTCCCCTGGCACGTATATAGCTGCTTGTATCGAAAAGCTCACCTCCTCATACACTCCCCATCCTTATGCCCCTTACTAACCAGTTGAATAGAACTCAGCGGGAATAAACAATGAAAGGGGAAATTGATTATGAAAAAACGGATTATCGGTCTTCTGCTACTCTGTTTATTCACTTTGTCCAGCACGGCGTTTGCTGCAACTTGGGTATACGCCATGCGAGATGATCGAACCTATCACTGTGATGTATATATTGATAGCGATAAGATAGAAAAGAACGATCGAACCATCATTTTCTGGATGTTAGTGATATTGGATAGACCGAATGGATCAGGTGAAAAAAAAATTATGATAAAAACAGAGGCAACTTTGACACTCCCCCGCAATACGCGGGATTTAGATCTTTACACCTATGATTCTGACAACCGTCAACTCAATCATGACAATTCGCCTCCCAAGTGGTATCAAGCTCCTCCGGGGTCATTGTCATACGGAGCAGCAGAAGCTGCGTTGCGGTACGCAAAATAGAAAGAAATAGAATTCCGCAATATAAATTAACAAGAGGTAGATGTAATGAAGCTTTTATGCATTGGTTGGTACTATATATGAGGGGGCGAGATTATGAAAAAGAAAGTAATCGGTCTTCTGTTACTCTGTTTATTCACTCTGTCCAGTACAGCGTTTGCGACGAATTGGGTGTTAGTCAAGAAATCCGCCCACCTTGGTGCCACTCAGTATGACAGTATTGATTCGGACACGGTTGTAAAAGATGGAAACCTTCTTATGTTTTGGATCTCGCATAAAATAGTATGGTCAAGGAAAACTGATATTATGATGTTCAAGACTGAGGTATCACTTACTGAGCCTCGCCAATACAGAAGTCTTGAATTTTTCTCATACTCAAATGGAGAAGAAACAAAACATTCAACGACACCTTCAAATTTTTCTGATCCGGATTGTGATTTGAGTTTTCGTCATTAATCTCAATGAACTCCGATGGACTGCCAATTTGGGGCAGTTCAATCCAGAAAGTACTTCCTTCTCCAACAATACTATTAACCCCCAGGGTTCCGCCCATGGCATTCATCAGCTTTTTAACCACCACCAGACCTAGTCCGGTCCCTTCGGTTTGTGTTTTCTCGGCTCCTATCCGTTCAAAAGGGGTAAAGAGTTTAGGGATATCCTCCCCGGATATCCCCAAACCGGTATCTGCTATTGAGACCCGGACTTGAGTACTTCCCGAGTCATGGGTTGGCATAATCTGGGTTTTAATTGAGACTGAACCACCCTCCTGATCATACTTAATGGCATTACTCAACAAATTCATTAACACTTGTTTAAGCCTTTGGCGATCAGCTTTTACGAAGAGTGAATCTGAGATTGAATTTAGCAGTTTCAAATTCAGGTGTCGCGCCCTGGCAAGGGGCTGCACAGAGTCGATCATCTCAGGGAGGATAGTGTTTAACTGGACCGGTTCCAAAGAGAGGGATATCCGGCCAGCTTCGATGCGGGAAATATCGAGCACTTCGTTAATTAGATCAAGCAGATGTTTGCCACTGTGTAAGATATGTTTTACACCTGTAGTTTGGCGCTGATTCAGTTCACTCATTTGAAGCAGCTGGGCAAATCCAAGGATTGAATTCATTGGGGTCCTAAGTTCATGGCTCATGCGGGAGAGAAACTCACTTTTTGCAAGGTTTGACTCTTCGGCTGCCAACTGCGCTTTTTTAATCGCCTCTTCAGCATTTTTACGTTCGGTAATATCAAGGGTAACCGACAACATGCACCTTCTCTCTCCGATATAAATGGAATCGCAGGATATCAGACCAGTCCGCTGATTACCCTCTTTGGTACGGAGCATCACCTCCATTTTTCGCACGGGAATATTTTGCGACAATTTTTCGATAATCCCCTCTCTATTCCCCTGATCAACGAATAGTCCAAGTTTTTTATTGGTACTCCCCAACAACTCATCACGGGAGTAACCCAAAATTTCGATCAGTGAATTATTTACATCAATGTACTCTGCGGTATAGAAGTCGGAGATGGCCATCATTGCAGAATTGGAATGAAAGGCGGTTGAAAACTTTTGTTCAGAGAGTTTGATCTGTGAAATATCTTTACTAACCCCGAAAATTACCTCTTTCCCGTTCCAGAACCCGGGCTTAACCCTTGTTTCGACAGGTATTTGCCGGCCCGATTTTGTAACGATGGGGACAGGGCAATATTCGGTTATCCCGGCGATCATTTCGCCGACGATACGGTTTGCCTCTTCTCTGCGATCCACTGGGTGGACATTAAGGATCGATTGATTGAACAGTTCTTCCCTTGAAAACTCCAACCGCAAATTGACGGTATTATTGGTATGGATAATATTTCCCTGCCTATCGATCACGAAAAGGAAATCATCGATGGTATTAAAAAAGGTTTCATAATTCTGTCTGGTTTGTTCCAATAACCTTTCTGTGCGTTGGTTGTTAATCAAGCTGGCAAGCATACTACTCCATACTTTCAAATTATTGATTTCGGAGGCATTGAAATCCTTTCTATTTTGTACATAGTCCAACCCAACGAACCCTACGAGGTTGTTCTCTGTTAATATTGGGATTACGATAAGTGATTTGATCCCCTGAGGTTCAAGAATCGCTTTTTCCGAGTGCCAGTTTTGGGGAAGATCTGCAACCGATGTTATGACAATATTTTCATGAGCATTGAGCAGATCCATCCAATTGGGTAACATCTCGCAGGGAACTTCCTGCAGATTCATAATTTCGGCATTAATCCCCGTATTGCACCATTCGTAGGTGTTACTCATGGAACTCTGTTCAGGGTTAAATTCAAAAATATAAGATCTGTCGGCCCCCAGGAAATGGCCAATTCTGCTCAATGCCAGTTTGAGCGCTGAGTCGATTTCAGGAAGCGAAATACCTGTTATTTTGGGGGACAACTGCAACAACTCATTCTCAAAGTCTTCGGCCCTTTTCCGTTCAGTGATGTCCTTTAGGGTACCGAAGGTCCCGGTAATTTCATCCTGTTCATTTACACCTAAACGGGCAAATACTCCAATCCAGCGGAAACCTCCGTTTCGGGTCAGATACCTGATTTCGTGACGGCAATACTCTTTTTCCCTTTGTATCAATGGCTCAAATAATTCCATGTTCCGTTGCCGGTCTTCAGGATGAACGAAATTTAGAAACAGTTGACCCACTGATTCTTCCACACTAAAGCCGGTGACCTCTTCCCACGATTTATTTAAAAATACCCACAAACCTTCTGCATCAGTTTGGAAGATTACTTCATTTACATTTTCCACCACTGTGCGGTAACTTTTCTCACTTTGGATCAACGCCTCTTCCATTCGGGTGCGTTCCTCAATCTCCCTGACCAGGTTAATATTTGCCGTGGCTAATTCAGTGGTTCGCTCCGCAATTTTAAGTTCGAGGTTGGCATTGAGGTCACGAATCTCCTGCTCAACCTGCCTTTTCAAAGTAATATCCTGTTTAACAGCAAGATAATTGGAAATTATTCCCGCTTCATCATGAATCGGCGTAATTGATATCTTTTCCCAGAATAGTTCGCCGTTTTTCTTTTTATTCACCCATTCACCATTCCATTCAACCCCGGCCTGAATGGTTTTCCAAAGATTTTCATAAACAGATTTATCGGTTTTCCCCGATTGAAGGATTCTTACGCTTTGGCCGATTACCTCATTATAATTATAGCCGGTGGTCGATTCAAATGCCGGATTGACATATTCGATATTGGCATTAAGATCAGTAATTACAATAGAAACCGGACTTTGCTCGACTGCCAGGGAGAGTTTCTTAATAGCATCGTCATTTCTCCTTTTTTCGGTGATATTCCTCACAAAGCTTAAAACTTTACCGATACCCAGAGGGGCTAACCGGGCTTCAAAGATGTTGACCGAATTCTTAATTTTAACTGAATATTCATAGGTAACCAATCTCTTAAATTGGAGACATTCCTCAATCTTATTCAGGTGAAGGTCCGCTGTCCCCTGGTCAAAAAGATTGCGAATTTCTGAGCCAATAATTTGATTTTCAGCAATTAGTAAATTATCAGAATTATTTGCATAAAATTCCAGGTGGGTCCCCTGCTGATCGACCACAAATATGAGGTCAGGCATTGCGCTAATAATGGCATTTAACCGTTCATTTTGGTTCCTTATTTTCTCTTCTGCCAGCTTATTCTCTGTAATATCAATATTGACCCCCCTTAAGGCAATCACTTGATCATTTTCAATCACAGGAACAACATTATTTTGAAGCCACTTGATTTCCCCACCGGGTAAAATAATCCGCATTACAACCACCTGCACTTCATTTTCGAGCCAGGGGTGTTGCTGAAGAAATTCCACCAACTTAAGGTCATCAGGATGGAGAAGGGTTATAAAATAGTCAATCAACGTATCCTTATTCTGATCAGGTTCGAGTCCAAGGAGCCGATAATAATTCCTTGAACCGTAAAGCTTATTGGTGATCAGGTTGTGTTCCCAACTGCCAAGTTTTGCCAGTTTTTGTGCATTATTTAAATCGGCTTCGCTTCTCCGTAACGCTTCCTCATTCTGCTTTATTTCACTGATATCGATGGTTGTTGCTGAAATGAACTGAGGATCGTTGTTCGAGTTATAGATAATTGAAGCATTCATCAATGATGGAAATACAGAGCCATCTTTTCGGACATGCCACACCTCGATGGCCGATAAACTTCCTTTTAAATTCACATGAGCGAGCAATTCTTCAACTTTAGGAAATTGGTCTGTATTGTGGAAAACACTTAAATTCTTTCCCAGGAGCTCCTTTGCATCGTAGCCATGCATTAGGGCGAAAGAGTCGTTGAGGTAGAGCAAAGTTCCGTCGAGGGAGGTGATGGCTGAGCCATAATTCGCCTGATCGGCTATCGCGCGAAATTTGCGCAGCTCATCCTCTGCCTGTTTACGTGCCGTGATATCCTCTTTTACAGCGAGATAGTGGGTAATTTCTCCGTTTTTATCGATTATTGGATTTATCGTCGACGATTCCCAGTAAAGCTCACCATTTTTTCGCTTGTTATGAAATATCCCGCGCCACTCTTTTCCTGTGGAAATATCTTCCCAGAGCATCCGGTATTCGGTATCCCCGGTTTCGCCCGATTTAAGTACCCTGGGGTTTTTACCAATGAGCTCCTCCTCTGTGTAACCGGTTGTTTCGGCTGCCTTAGGATTGACATATTCGATGGTCCCCTGGAGATCGGCGATCACGATACTTACCGGGCTCTGTTCAACAGCACGTGAGAGTTTGCGCAGCTGTTCCTCAGTTTGTTTTCGCACATTTTCTGTTTCTATCGCTTCAAAGGCGAAACTAATTTCACTGACAAACTCATCGAGTAATTTAATCTCTTCATGGTCAAAGAACTTGGGAACCGAAGAATAGAGGGTAATAGTCCCGAATATATTTCCGAACTCTTTTATTGGCAGGACAACAGAAGATAAATAACCCCGTTTCAATGCCTCATCACGCCAGACACCCAGCCCTGTATCTGTTTCAATATTTTCACAAACAAAATGGTCTCCCTGTCTGATTGCACTCCCTATTGGCCCCCTCATCAAAGGATTATCATGAATAGAGATCGGTTTAAACACAGATAGGAAACCGTCATCAAACCCTTCGGCATTAACCGGATGAACGAGTTTAGTCTCTTTATCGACTAATCCGATCCAGGCCATCTGGAATTTTCCGTATTCAATTGCGACGCTACAGACTTCATTCAGAAGTTTTTCCCTTTCCCGGAAACGGATGATCGTCTCATTTATCTGGCTGATGAATGTATAAAACCGGTTTGCTTTTAATAATTTTTCTTCTGCCAGTTTTGGCTCCGAAATATCAGATAAAGAACCTGTGCCGCCAATCATCTTTCCGTTTTCGAAAATCGGAGTAGTTGATGAACGTACCCAGCGTAAATCACCGCTTTTTGCGTGATACCTGTATTCCAAAAACGAATAATCTCTGTACTGAAGATTGGCTAATTTTTCAATGATTTGCTGTTTATCAGGTTCATACATGTAACTGAAAAAATTCTGTCCAATCAACTCTTCCTGTTTATAACCCAGAATTCTTTCGATAGAGGGACTTACATACCTGATGATCCCCTGATCGGTCACTTCATAAATCACATCATTAATGTTTTCAACAAATTTTCTGTAGGTTTCTTCACTTTTCCGAAGTTTTTCTTCAATAGTTTTGCGAACTGAAATATCTCTGATGACAAATACGATATTTACAGGTTGCCCCGTAACATCACGAATAAACTCTCCGTTTACTTCAATATCAAAATTGCTTTTATCTGATTTATAAGCGGTATATTCTGTTGCACCCGTATAATTTCCCAGAAACAACTCCTTAATTCTGTCGCGGGCTTTATTTCGGTCATTCTCAACAATATAATCAAACATGGATTGATTTAAAACTTCAGATTGCGTGTAACCGAACATTTTTGAGACCATGGGAGAAGCAAAACGGATTTTTCCTTCAAGATCAGTGATGACGATGGTATCCGGCGATGCCGTAAGAACCGAGCAATAGAGTGCCTCACTTTCAGTTAATTCGCTTTGAATTTTATGTCGATTCTGAATTTCAGCTCTTAGCTTTCGTGAAGTGTGATAGAAAAAGTACGTGATGGCACCAATTAAAAGAATAACTACAGAGAATAGGGAGATTAATCTCCATGGAAAAGTTTCGGACTGGTTACCGAGATGGTCGGAATAAAGTAACCCTCTATTAGTCTGAGTTTTGTCGATCAGGTTTAGTCTTTGATAGGTTTCAAGTATGTGTTGCCATCTGTCAGGGTTTGAATAGCCTATTTCAATCACATCCTTTATGATGAGATTTTTCATATGTTCCGCTTCATGCTTCAGATATTCCCTGGAATGTCTTTGGCTGTATTTGGTGTAAATCAGCTCAATCATCTCTTCCTGATGATTCAAGGCGTATTTCCATCCTTTTACCACAGCACTACGGAAATCTTCTACCAATTGAGGGTCCTTTTTGATTAATTCTTTTGTTGTATAAAGAACATCCCCATAAAAATCAAAACCTCCCATCAGTGGAGAAATTACAGTATACCCAATCCCGGCTTCCTCCAAGCTAAAGGTTTCATCGGTGGAATACCCAGTCATAGCATCGACTTTATTATTTAAAAGTTGTGTTAAATCTGTCGTCTGATTTGTAACAATACAATTTCCGATTGACACACCTTCGCTATTGAGATAAGCAACGATTTCGGCAGAGTTAGGTTCCAGTGCTATTCTTTTTCCAATTAAATCACGGGCATGTCTGATCCCTGATTTTTCGAGCGCCAAAAGAATTAAAGGTGAGTGTTGAAATATCGAGGCTAAAACGACAATATTTTTATGTTTGGATCGCAGCAGCAAAACATCTGATGATGAGATTCCAAAATCAGCTTCCCCATTAAATACTGCCAGGTTTGGATCTTTATTTTCAGAAAATTCGACCAGGTTGACATGAATCCCGACATCGTGAAAATATCCTCTTTCTATTGCTGCATAATAACCGGCAAATTGAAACTGATGTTTCCATTTCAGCTGAATAGTAACATTTTGGATCTCTTTATCCCGGTCAGCTGAAAAAGTATTTGATGAAAATACGATTTGCAGGATCACGCACAGGGGAAAATAAAAGTTCTTGAAGAGTTTCATAA
>Ga0118677_10014284_pt1 | contig 11247 bp, 11 predicted proteins | sample AliMusrvi5mmetaG_FD_86154 | JGI IMG/M metagenome (GOLD analysis project Ga0118677, IMG submission 86154)
GTTGAACAGGTCCATGTAACCGTATAGCCGGTGTGCGGTGCCGTAGAGGCAGCTGAACCCTTTGACGGTTTTCTTGTAATCATTGGTGTCAGAGAAATTGTTTCCGCTCAGATGGTCAAAACCTACAAGCAGGCGAAGCGGTTTGATGACCTGCCAGGCAGCGGAAGTGGCAAAGAAATTGGCGTCAATCTTACGGCCATCCTTATAATGCCCGCCCTGGTAGTAGCCGGTCAAAAAGAAAACAAAGTTCCGTGGACTCCAGGTGATATTCGCACCGGCAGTGGCCCGGGCATACTGGGTGCCGGGATAATCACGGGATACAGGGGTTTTGGTTACCGTCGAAAAGACGGTGGTGCCGATAATGGAGTCGTAGTCATTCCTGATAACCAGCGTATCGAAGGTCGTCTTCGTGGTGGTGGAGGAGGTGCTTGAACGCTGGAAACAATCAACCAGCGCCAGGATGGAAACAGATAGTTTCTCATTGAAGAATTTCTTCTGGTCGTAGAGGTAGACCATGTATTTATAGTTGTTCACATTATAGGTGGTGAGGTAAGGGGATGCCGGCGCCTTGTTGTTGATGGCAAACCCCAGGTCCCCGCGGTAATTCAGCCCGTGTACCTGCCACTGGCCGACGACCACTTGCCTCCGTCGCAGGGAAACCTGCCGTTCGAAGCGTTCGCCTTCTACGCTTCAGCGCCCGTGTTGCGCGTCTTCGAGCCGGATTCCCGTGTTCCCGCCGCCGCCCTTGTGGCTAGCTTGAAATATATGCGGCAGGCATGGGGAAAATAAGGTCGGGTTGCATCACAAGCTGCCGGCGACGAGTTCACCAGGTAGACCGCAAAACCGCAGATCCTTCAAATACTGATTTTGAAAGGCCCCTCTCACCACTCTGCGGGTGGGTGGCCGTCAATTTGCGGTTCGCGTGGCGGAATTCATCTGCTCGACGCGACCGGAGTCCGCGAACTGCCTTTGTTCCGCGAATGGCGCGAGCAGCCGCTCCACCTGCGCACGACGTGCGGCAAGGAGCGCCGGCGTGTCGGCTTCCAGAATCAGGCGCAGATACGGCTCAGTGTTGGAAGGGCGCAGGCTGATCCACCACTCCGGGAAGTCCAGCCGCACGCCATCGAAGTCAAGTTCGCGCTGTGGCGCCGTTTCGGCGAGCAACGCCGCGCGCACCGCAGCCATGGCATCTGCCTTGCGCGTGATGGCAAAATTGACCTCGCCGGAATTGGCGTAGCGGCAGACCGGCGCCAGCAGTTGCCGGAAGCTCAGACCGCGCCGGTGCGCGGCTGCCAGTTCTCCGAGCACGACCAACGCCGCCAACTCACCGGAGTCGCAACAGAAGAAATCGCGAAAATAATAGTGGCCCGCCAGTTCGCCGCCGCAGACGGCGCCGATCTCGCGCAACTTCTGCTTGGCAAAGGCGTGGCCGACCTTCCAGAGTACGGGCTGGGCGCCGGCTGCGACCAGCGCCTCTATGACGCCACGCGACGTGCGGATGTCGCAGAGCACGATCGCGCCCGGCGCGGTCCGCAGGAAACGCCCGGCGATCAACGGAATCAGATAGTCCGGCTGGATGAACGCGCCGGCCTCGTCGAGAAACATCACGCGGTCGGCATCGCCGTCGAAAATCACACCCACATCAAGGCGCTGCTCGCGGATGAGGGCGGCCAACTGCACACGGTTGCCGGCCTCCAGCGGGTTGGGCCCGTGGTGCGGAAACCGTCCGTCGGGTGTGTCATTCCGGTAGAGGGCCTGTCTGCCAAAGAGATCGCGCGCGACCAGGCCGGCCATACCATCGGAGCAGTCCACCGCCATGCGCAGACCGGAGAGGTCCGGGATCCACGGGCGCAGAAAATCGATGAATGCGTCACGCCGCGGCGTCTGGCGCAACCTCCCGGCCTGCGCGGCCAGCGGCGGCAGGTCACCTGCCACGCGGCGTTCGAGTTCCGCCAGGCCGGTGTCGAACCCGACCGGCCGTGCGCCGGCGCGGGAGATTTTAAACCCATTGTGCGCCGGCGGATTGTGCGAGGCGGTAATCTGCACCGAGGCGTCGTAGCCATCGCGCGCTGTGAAGCAATAGACCATCGGCGTGGTGGCAAGCCCCAGGTCGTCCACGTCCGCGCCAGACTCGATCAGCCCGCGGCCGAGCGCGTCGTGCAACCCGGCCGAGGAGAGGCGCGCGTCGCGGCCGACCAGCACGCGCCGGGCATCCAGCAGTCCCGGCAGGCAGCGCCCGATGCGATAAGCCGTGTCGTTGTCGAACTCGCGCCCAAACTCGCCGCGGATGTCGTAGGCTCGGAAGATGCTCATCTTCAGTCCACAATCAGCAAATACGCCTTGCCCCCATTGCTGGTTTCGACCGGGCGCAGGAGAATGGATTTTACGCCAGCCGCGGAATTGGTGGCGTTCCTGCCGGTCAGCGCCTCCAGTCCAACGAGTCCCGACGCACGCGGCGCGCGCACGCCTCCGGAGAAAAGTCCGGCGATGATGCCGGTGAGCACGCAGATGATCCCGACGAAGACCAGGGTGCTGTAGGCGATGCCGCGCCCCTCGGCGCGCGGCTTCAACTCGGCCTCGCTCTTCCAGCGCTCGCGCTCGGCGGCCATGCGCTCGCGCTCCAGGGTCAGGCGCTCGCGCTCAATCTGGATCTTCTCGCGCTCGATGTGCAGTTCGGCGCGGGACATGGCGGAGTCATCCGGCTCGGATCCGACCGGCGGAATCGTCGCATCGCTCATGAGTCACCTCTTGCGCGAACACGGAGTGGTAGGCCAGGCCGGAGTCGAACCGGCGACCCCTAGATTAGGAATCTAGTGCTCTGTCCTACTGAGCTACTGGCCTGCGGAACCCAGCGGTCGACGTTCAACCGAACCGCCGACCCGATGCCGGACAATAGCACACGCATCAGGGTGTGACAATCCTGGGGTAAGGACTGTCCAGCATGGCCTGCATCCCGTGTCGCTGGCCCTTGGCGCTGCGCAATGCTGATCTCATCGGGGCCGGTATCGCGATCGGTATCGGAGTCGACAAGTCAAACCCGAGATACCTCAATTATCTATTCCAGATTGTGTCGATTCTGATCGCGACCCCGACGCCGATAACTGATCCGAAAGATGAATGTCAGAGCTCCACCTGCACGCCCAGCTCAACCACGCGGTTAGTCGGCAGGCCAAAGAAGGCCGCGGCGCTCTGGGCGTTGCGCGCCAGGAGGGTGAAGATGCGGCGGTGCCAGTAGCCATGCCGGCTGCGGCGGGAGAGGACGAGCGACTCCTTGCCGAGGAAGTAGCTGGCGCGGTCGGGATCGAACGGCCCGTCGGGCAGGTCGAGCCGCGCAAGCGTCTCGGGGACCGTGGGCGTTTCCATGAAGCCAAAGCGCAGGGTGATGCGCGTAAATCCCTGTCCCAACGGCAGGATCTCGGCGCGCTCCCTGGCCGACACGGTGGGGACCTCCTCCATGAGCACAGCCACGACCAGCGTGCGGGCGTGGAGGATCTTGTTATGCCGGTAGTTGTGCAGCAGCGCGCGCGGAGCCGCCGTCACGCTGCCCGAGAAGAAGACCGCCGTACCAGGAACGCGCACCGGCTGCAGTTGCTCCACGTCCGCCACAAAGTCCGTCAGAGGAAATGACTGGGCCTCAACCGTCCGGCGCAGGAACGCGCGGCCCCGGATCCAGACGAGCATCAGTGTCACGATGCAGACGGCCAGCAGCACCACCACCCAGCCGCCGGACATCACCTTCCACATATTCGCGCCGAAAAGCGCCATGTCGAGCAGCAGGAAGCACGCGCCGACGCCGTACAGCAAGGTCCGCGGCACGCCCGGCCAGAGCCCCGGCGCGAGCAGCAGCATGAGGCAGGAGGTGATCAGCATGGTGGCGGAAACCGTGATGCCGTAGGCCGCGGCCATGCTAGTGGAGTCCTTGAAGTAAAGAATCGCCCCCACGGTGAAGGCAAACAGAGCGAAGTTGATGAATGGCACGTAGACCTGCCCGATCGTGCTCGCAGAGGTGTGCACGATGCGGATGCGCGGCCAGAAGCCGAGCTGCACGGCCTGGCGCGCCAGTGAGAAGGTTCCCGAAATGACGGCCTGCGAGGCGATCACCGTGGCGGCTGTGGCCAGCGCCACAAGCGGCGGCACAAACCAGGCCGGCGCGAGCAGGTAGAAGAGGTTGTCGGGCGCCACGGCCGTCCGGCTTTCGTGGATTTCATGCAACAGGAAGGCGCCCTGCCCCATGTAGTTCAGGAAGAGCGCGGGAAACACGAGTGCGAACCAGGTGCGCCGTATGGGCTGCTTGCCGAAGTGGCCGATGTCGGCGTAGAGCACTTCTGCGCCGGTCAGCGCCAGGAAGACTGTGCCCATGAGCGCGAAGCCGACCCATCCGTTGTCGCGCATCATGCGCACGGCGCAGAGCGGGTCGAGCGCGCGCAGGATGGCGGGATAATGCATGATCGCCTGCAGGCCCAGCGCGGCGCAGACGCCGAACCAGAGCAGCATGACCGGGCCGAACAGCAGGCCGATGCGCGTAGTGCCGCGGGACTGCAGCAGGAAGAGGAGCGTCAGAGCAAGCAGCGTCAGCGGAATGATCGCCCACTTCAGTCCCGGCGCGAAGACCATCACGCCTTCCACGGCACTGAGCACGGAAATAGCGGGGGTGATGACGCCGTCGCTGAACAGCAGGGCCGCGCCAACCGCACCGACCATGGCCAGCAACACGCCGTTGCGCAGACGCCGCGGTCCGAGCCGGACCACCAGCGCCTGGAGCGCGACGATGCCGCCCTCGCCGTGGTTGTCCGCGCGTAACACGAACAGGATGTACTTGACGCAGACGACGAGCACCAGCAGCCAGAAGACCAGCGAGACGGCGCCTAGCACGCCGCCCTCCGCCAGCGGGAGCCGGTTCACACCGGTGAAACACTCGCGCAGCGCGTAGAGCGGGCTGGTGCCGATGTCGCCGAACACCACACCCAGAGCTGCCAGCATCAGGGCCAGCATGCGCGGCGGCCTGACCACGTCAGGCTGTCCGCTGTCCGCTACTGGAATCGAAACGGCGGCTTCGTCCGGATGGACCTCACCGCCGTTGAGATGGGCCGCCGCATTCACGGTGGGGATCGAGAAATCAAAAGGCTAGGCCGTCTTCGCGGCTGCCTTCTTAACCTTGCCGTCCTTCTTCGGCTTGGCTGCGGCGTCGTCGTTCGTCGTGTCCGCAACCGGTGCCGGAGTTACGACCGAGACCCATTCCAGGATCGCCATGGTCGAACCGTCGCTGGCGCGCTGGCCCAGCTTGGCAATACGGGTGAAGCCGCCGTTGCGACCGGCCAGCGCGGGGACAACCTGGTCGAACAGGGTAGCCACGGCGGACGGGCTGCGCAGGCGCGCTGCGGCCAGACGGCGCGCGGCGAGCGTCCCCTTGCGGGCGAGCGTCACCATCTTCTCCGCATCGGGGCGGGCGGCCTTGGCCTTGGCCAGCGTCGTCTGGATGCGGCTCCGCAGGATCAGGTTGGCGACGAGCGAACCCAGCATCTGCTCCCGGTGGGACTTGGACCGGCCGAACTTCTTCGCAATTCTTCTGTGGCGCATGACTTGAACGCTCCTGTGGGCGATGCGGAGACCGGTGCCCCGGGCCGGAATTATTCCTCGGTGGCGCTCTTCTTCTTCGCCGCTGCCATGATCTCGAGCATCTCGGCGTCGAACTTGTAGCCCAGCGAAAGCCCCAATTCCTGCAGCTTGTCCTTGATCTCGTTGAGCGATTTCTTCCCGAAGTTACGGTACTTGAGCATGTCCGCCTCGGACTTCAGCGCCAGCTCGCCGACCGAGGTGATGTTGGCGTTGTTGAGGCAGTTGGCGGCGCGCACGCTGAGCTCGATCTCGTTGACGCTCATGTTGAGCACCTTGCGGATCCGGTCGCGCTCCTCGTCCACCTTGCGCTCGGCCTCCTCGAACTCGACGACTTCTTCGCTGTAGTCCACGAAGACGTCCAAGTGATGGCGCAGCACGGCGGCGGCGGTCTTGAGGGCGTCGTCCGGCGTCACGCGGCCGTCGGTCCAGACGTCGAGGATCAGCTTCTCGTAGTCTGTGCGCTGGCCGACGCGGGTATTCTCCACGGCGAAGTTCACGCGCGCAACGGGCGAGAAGATGCTATCGACCGGAATGCGGCCGATCTCCTGCTCGGTGGTCTTATTCCACTCGGCCGGGAAGAAACCGCGGCCGGTGCGAATTTCGACTTCCATGTTCAGCTCGCCGTCGGCGTCCAGGGTGGCGATGTGCTGGGTGGGGTTGATCACCTCCACGCTGTTGTCGATCTGGAAATCGGCAGCCGTGACCGTGAAGGGCCCCTTGCGCTTCAGCGTGATCCAGCGCGACGAGCGGTTGTAGCTGCGCAGCAGGACACGCTTGAGGTTGAGGATGATGTCCGTGACGTCCTCGCTGACGCCGGGCAGCGCGCAGAACTCGTGCGCGGCGCCCTTGATGCGCACGGAGGTGATGGCCACACCCTCGATCGAGGAGAGCAGCACACGGCGCAACGAGTTGCCCACCGTGCGGGCGTAGCCAACCTCAAAGGGTTCGGCCACGAAACGCGAATAGGTGGTAGTAGCGGTGGCCTCGTCCTTGGCCACGCGCTTCGGCATCTCAAATCGGCTGAGTCGGATCGGCATGTTCTTCCTTTCAGCGCGTAACGCACGATGATCCGTGCGGCGCGCCCATCTCGCATTGCCTAGCGCGAATAGAGTTCCACGACCGCCTGCTCATTGACGATCGGCGCGATCTGCTCGCGCGTCGGCACAGACAGCACCTCGCCACGGAAAGCCTTCTTGTCCATCCCCAGCCACGCGGGGGTCTGTTGCGTGGTGGCGGCCTCGATCGCCCGGGTGGCGAGATCGCGACTGCGGGCCTGATTGCGCACCTCGACCACGTCGCCGGCCTTCAGCACGATCGACGGCACGTTGGCCAGCCGGCCGTTGACCGCAATGTGGCGGTGCAGCACGAACTGACGCGCGGCGCGGCGCGAGGCGGCAAATCCAAGGCGGTACACGAGATTGTCGAGGCGGAGTTCCAGCATCTGCAGCAGCAGTTCGCCAGTAACGCCCTCGCGGCGCAGCGACTCGCGGAAGAACCGCTTGAACTGCACTTCCTGCATCCCGTACTGACGGCGCAGGCGCTGCTTCTCGCGCAGCTGCGTGCCGTACTCCGACATCTTGCGGGCACGGCGGCGGGCGACGTGCATGCCGGGAGCGCCATGCCCCTGATCGATCGCGCACTTGGCCATGTAGCAGCGCGCACCCTTCAGAAACAACTTCATCCCCTCACGGCGGCAAAGCCGGCAGGCTGGGCCTGTGTACCTACCCATTAGACTCTCCTTCTCTTGCGCGCGCGGCAGCCGTTGTGCGCGATCGGCGTGCAATCGCGGACCATGCTGATTTGAATCCCGGCGGACTGGATGGCGCGCACGGCCGACTCGCGGCCGGCGCCAGCGCCCTGCACACGGACTTCGACCTCGTGCATCCCCTTGGCCACCGCCTGGCGGGCCGCGTCCTGCGCCACCATGGTGGCCGCAAACGCCGTGCACTTGCGCGAACCGCGGAAGCCAGCCTTGCCGGCCGAGCTCCACGCGATCACACCGCCGCGCGCGTCAGTAATGGAAACGAGAGTGTTGTTGAAGGACGACCGGACAAAAGCAATGCCGGACGGGATCGACTTAGCCTTGCTCTTGCGCGCCTTGGCGTCGGCCGCAGCCTTGGCCTTGGCGTCGTCGCCATCGCTCAGGATGGCAGCCGCCTCGCTCGTGGCGGGGGTGGCGGGGGTGGCGGACGGCGCCGCGGGCGCTTCCTGCTTGGTGATTTCTTCGCTCATGCGTCAGCCTCGTGAATGGCGCCGCTCGACCTAGGCCAATCGGCGTCTCGGAGAGATCAACCTTCCTTCTTCGTCTCGCCCTTGATGGCCTGGCGGACGGCCTTGTCGCGGACGGCGCCAACCGTCTTCTTCGCGCCCTTGCGGGTACGCGCGTTCGTACGCGTGCGCTGGCCGCGGACCGGCAGGCCGCGCTTGTGGCGCTGGCCGCGGTACGAGCCGATGCTGATCAGACGGCGGATGTTCTGGGAAACTTCGCGCCGCAGGTCGCCTTCCACGCGGAAATGCTCCTGTATGAAGGCGGTGATGTGGCGGATCTCGTCGGGCGTCAAGTCGCCGGCCTTCTTCGCCGGATCGATCTTGCACTGCGCCACAACCACGTGGGCGCGGGTGATCCCCACGCCAAAGAGGTAGGCCAGCGCGTACGCCACACGCTTCCTGTCCGGAATGTCGACACCCATCAATCGCGGCATGTTCGAATTCTCCAGCTAGCCCTGGCGTTGCTTGTGACGCGGATTGGTGCAGATGATGCGCACAATCCCGCGCCGCCGCACTACGCGGCAGCGCTCGCACATTCGCCGTACGGAACTGCGAACTTTCATGGCTTCGTTTCCCTGTTCCAAAAGAGAATTAGGATAGCTGATCGCACACACCGAAGTCCATCACAAAAAATTTCTAAAAATTTTTCGTCCGGAAACGGCGGGGCGACTACGCGCGCGTCAGGACCTCCGCATCCGCAGGGCCGACGGCGATCGTGTGCTCGAAATGCGCGGAGGCGCGGCGGTCGCGCGTCACGACCGTCCAGCGGTCCGCAAGAATTTCCACCGCCGCACCGCCCAGATTCACCATAGGCTCGATGCAGAACGTCATGCCGGGCTTGAGCACAGGACCGTGTCCGGGGCGGCCGTAGTTTGGCACCTGCGGCTCCTCGTGCAATTCGCGCCCCACGCCGTGGCCGACGAACTCGCGCACCACGCGGCAGTTGCCAGCCATCACGGCCTGCTCCACCGCGTGCGATACGTCGGACAGGTGCGCACCGGCGCGCGCCGCGGCGATCCCCGCCTCCAGCGCATGACGCGTGGTCGCAGCCAGGAGCTCCCATTCCGGCGCCACTGCGCCGACCATCACCGTGGTGGCGGTGTCGCCGATGAACCCCTCGAACTGGACGCCCACATCGATGGAGACCAGATCGCCTGCCTGGATGCGCCGCGGGCCTGGGATGCCGTGGATGACCTCCTCATTCACGGAGACGCAGATCGCGCCGGGGAACGGCACCGCACCCGGAGCGCCGCGATAGCCGAGAAACGCACTGGTGGCGCCGGCTGCGCGGATCAACTCCCGCGCCAGCTCGTCCAGTTCCCGCGTAGTCAGTCCGGGCGCCACGGCCGCGGCCAGCCGCTGCAGCACGCGGGCGGCGATCCGACCGCTGACGCGCATGGCCGCGAGTTCACTGTCGTTTTTGCAGACGATCATTGGGGACAAACCATACGCCGAGATCAATGCGGTTGCGGCGGAGCGGACACGAAGAGAGAGAAGAAATCACGAAGAAGCCGGAAGGGATTGTTCCGGCGCCAAACGCGCGCCAGCCAAAATCCTTTTGCACCCTTCGCGCGGCTTTCTCCCCCTTCGTGTCCAGATTTCACTCGTGCCCGCATTTCGTGCATTGCGTCAATTCAACGCCGCGACGATCCTCTCGTTCACGGCGTCCGCCTCGCCGGAAGCGTCGACGCGGATCAGCAGGTTGCGGGCGGCGTACCAGTCGACCAGCGGATCCGTGTCGGCGCGGAAAACAGCCAGGCGGTTGCGGATGGTGTCGGGGTTGTCGTCCTTGCGCTGCACGAGCCTGGCGCCGCAGGCGTCGCAGACGCCGACGACCTTGGGGGGCATATTGCGCACGTGGTACCCCTTGGCGCAGCCGGGGCAGACGACGCGACCGGCGAGGCGGTCGATCAGGATGGCATCAGGAACGTTCAACAACACCACGCCGCGGATTCGGCCGTGATGGGCGGTGATGACCTGTTCCAGCATTTCAGCCTGGCCGACCGTGCGCGGAAACCCATCGAGCAGCACGCGTAAATTGGGGCCTCCGGCCACGAGCAGGTCGGTGATGATGCGGCCAATCAGTTCGTCCGGAACCAGTTTTCCCTGCTTCATGTAGCCGTCGGCCTCGCGGCCGGCGGGCGTCCCCTCCTTCACGGCGTTGCGCAGCAGGTCGCCGCTGGAGACATGCCGCACGCCCAGACGCCGGACGAGGCGTTCCGCCGCTGTGCCCTTGCCGGCGCCGGGGGCGCCGAGGAGGATGATTGCTTCCATAATCGTGATGGGCCGTGCTGTGGTAGGTGGATGGAGCTAACCGTTAACAGTAATCAGTGAACAGTAAGCGGCAAGCAACCAAACCATCTGTCATCTGCAAGCCGTTTGCCATTCACAGCCCACGGATTCCTGACGACTGGCCACTGCCTACATTGACCGCCGCCCCTGCATGCGGCCGTATTTGAGGAAGCCGTCGTAGTTGCGCATGAGCAGGTGGGACTCCATCTGCCGCAGCGTGTCGAGCGCCACACCGACGATGATCAGTAGGCTCGAACCGCCGAAAAAGGAAGAGATGGCCCACGGGATGTGAAACAGGCCGCCCAGGACCTGCGGGATGACCGCAACCGTCAGCAACCCGAGCGCGCCGAAGAACGTGACGCGCGTCATGACCTGGTCGAGATGCTCGGCCGTGCCCATGCCGGGGCGGATCCCAGGAATGTAGGAGCCATTGCGCTTGAGATCGTCGGCAATGCGCACGGCGTTGAACTGCGTGGCCACCCAGAAGTACGAGAAGAAGAAGATCAGCGCGGCGTAGCAGCCGATGTGCAGCCCGCTGCCCATGTCGCTGAGGCGCGCGCCAAACACCTGCAGGCCGCTCATGCACGACTGAAGGAACGGCCAGCGGGCAAAGGCCTCGGGGGCGATCTTGCTCAGGGCGCCGCCGCCGAAGGTGAGGATCGGCTGCGCGAAGATGATCGGCATGACGCCGGAATAGTTCACGCGCAGCGGCATGTAGGTGCTCTGGCCGCCGTACGTCTTGCTGCCAACCACGCGGCGGGTGGAGTGAATTGGAATCTTGCGCACCCCCTGCACCAGCAGCACCGTGCCCATGACCACAAGGACGCCGACCAGCAGCAGCAGGACCAACTCAAACACGTTTTCGCCGCCGACCGAGAAATACCGCTGCCAAGTGACGAAGATCGTGGTGGGCAGACGGCTGCAGATGTTAACCATGATCACCACCGAGCTGCCGTTGCCGATACCCCGCTGGGTGATCTGGTCGGCCAACCACACCACGAACATGGTGGATGTGGTCATGGCCAGCACAGTCAGCAGCCGGAAGGGAAGGCCGGAGCAGAACACACTGAA
>Ga0118677_10014285_pt1 | contig 11246 bp, 5 predicted proteins | sample AliMusrvi5mmetaG_FD_86154 | JGI IMG/M metagenome (GOLD analysis project Ga0118677, IMG submission 86154)
GGAGGCAGCACCAGTTGTCCGGGTGTTCCCATCAACGTAGTGATCGTGGTAAATCCCAAACCGGTCGGCACCGTTCCCGTACCCCAGGCACCGCTCTGTTCCGGCGGCACCACCTCGATCGGACTCAGTTCAACAGTTACCGGTAGTACCTATACCTGGACGGCACTGGCTATGCACGGCCATATTACCGGCTTCGCAAACTGCATATCAAATTGCCCAAATCCCATATCACAGATTCTGAATCTTGACGCCGGGTATTATTCCAAAGATTCTGTTCAGTATACCATTATCCCCACAGCCTTAGGTTGCTCAGGCGATCCCTTTATCACGCGCGTCGTCGTAAAACCGAGACCCAATACGACCTTTACTCCTTCCACCATAGCCGTTTGCGACTCCACCACCACACCCATCCACCTCGGCAGTGGCGTGAGTTCGGGGGTTACCTATGCCTGGCCGGTGCCGGTCATCGCTCCCCCGTTGTCGGTAAACGGGGCAACTGCCTGTGCCTCCGCCTGCGGCGACACGATCCACCAGTTGCTCGACAATACCACTAACAACCAGTCCACCGTAACCTATTCGGTGTCGGCTACCGCCGAAGGTTGTACCGGAACCGCCACGAGCATTCCCGTTACCGTACAGCCACGGCCAAACGTCACCAATGCAACGACCAGCAGCGCGATCTGTTCAGGCAACACAACGGCCATCAACCTCACTTCCAATGTTGCCGGCGCTGCCTTTACATGGATTGCCACGGTATTCCAGAACCCCACAGGGGGCACGGTAAGCGGTTACTCCTCCTGTACCAGCGGGAACTGCACGGCAACGATCTCCCAAATGCTGATCAACACAGGAACCACCAATGCCATTGTAAAATACACGGTAACCGGCCATGCCAATTTATGCGACGGCGATCCCAAAGCTTTTTATGTTACCGTTTACCCGGTAACCACCGTCAATTTCTCGGGGGTTAATCCCCAGGGTATCTGCTCCGGACAATCGTTCACCCAGGTGGATCTCACCTCGCCGGTTACCGGCACAACCTATACCTGGACCCGCAGCGCGCCTCCCCAGATTACCGGCGGCACCCCCTGTGCCTCCTCCTGCGGTACCTTTATCCCGGCTGCCGTCCTCACCAGCCTGCTTACCTATACCGACACCGTGAAGTTCGTGGTTCAACCCGCAGCCAGCACCTGCAATGGCACCCCGAAAACCTTCCGCGTTGCCGTTTACCCTGCCCCCACCATCACGGCGGCCCCTGCCCGGCAGGTACGCTGCTCGGGTGTGGCCTCTGCCCTTGTTACCTTCGCATCCACCGTAACCGGTACCACCTATACCTGGGATACCCTGCATGCGCCAAACCATCTGACCAGCTATCTGGCCGGGACGCAAACTTCAACCACCATCCCAACGATGACCATTACCAATACCGGCAACACCCCCGACTCGGTAATCTATCATGTAATACCCACCTTTGCCGGAGGCAGCACAAGTTGCCCGGGAGCTCCCATCAATGTGGTGATCGTAGTAAATCCAAAACCAGCGGGGAGCGTACCTGTTCCCCAGGCACCGCTCTGTTCCGGCGGAACTACATCGATCCCGCTCAGTTCAACGGTTACCGGAAGCACCTATACATGGACTGCCCTGGCCATGCATGGTCATATCACCGGCTTTGCTAACTGTACCTCAAATTGCCCAAATCCCATATCCCAGATCCTGAATCTTGACGCCGGCTATTATTCCAAAGATTCTGTTCAGTATACCATTACCCCCACGGCATCGGGTTGTTCCGGCGATCCCTTTATTGCGCGTGTAGTCGTAAAACCCCGGCCCAATACAACCTTTACCCCCTCCACCATGGCCGTTTGCGACTCCACCACCACACCTATCCAACTCGGGAGCGGGGTGAGTTCGGGGGTTACCTATGCCTGGCCGGTTCCGGTCATCGCTCCCCCGTTGTCGGTAAACGGGGCAACTGCCTGTGCCTCCTCCTGCGGCGACACGATCCACCAGTTGCTTGACAACACAACCAGCAACCCGGCCACCGTAACCTATTCCGTTACAGCCAGTGCCGAAGGTTGCACGGGAACGGCCACAACCATCCCCGTTACCGTTCAGCCCCGGCCGAACGTAACCAATGCAATAACCAACAGCGCCGTCTGTTCAGGGAATGCGACGGCCATCACACTCACTTCGAACGTGGCAGGAACCACCTTTACCTGGATCGCCACTGTGTCGCAGGCACCGTTGGGCGGATCGGTAAGCGGATTTTCCTCCTGCACCACCGGAAGCTGTACGGCTACCATTGCCCAGTCGCTCACCAACACCGGAACCACCAGCGCCATCGTGAAATACACGGTTACGGGTCATGCCAACCTCTGCGACGGCGATTCCAAAGACTTCTACGTCACGGTACACCCCGTGGCCAATGTAAACTTCTCACTCCTACCCCCGCAGTCGATCTGCTCGGGCGATACCTTCCAGCATATTGACCTCAGCTCGGCCGTGAACGGCGCCACCTTTACCTGGACCATCAGCTCACCTCCCACCATATCCGGGGCAACTCCCTGCAATCTGAACTGCGGCACCACCATCCCGGCTACGGCCCTCACCAGCATGCTCAATTACACCGATACCGTAAAGTATATCGTTCTCCCCACAGCCAATGGATGTGCCGGTACCAGCAAGACCTACCGTATTGCGGTTTACCCTGCAGCCACCGCCTCCGCTTCACCCCAGCGGCAGATCAACTGCTCTGCGGTTCCCACACTCCCGGTAACCCTCACCTCTTCGGTGAGCGGGGCAACGTATACATGGAGCCCCAATAACACGCCCACCAACCTCACCGGGTATATGACCGGAACCCAGACCCTCTCTACGATTCCCACCATGACCATCATCAACACGGGAAATACTCCCGATTCGGTCATCTACAAGGTTGTACCCACCGTATCGGGCAGTTCCCTGCTCTGCCCGGGCGTACCCACCTATGTTACCCTGGTGGTCAAACCCAAACCCATCGGGTCCGTCTCCGTCCCGGCTGCCCCCATTTGCTCAGGTGATCAGGCCAGCGTGCAGCTTGCCTCCACCGTGGCCGGATCGATATTTACGTGGACTGCCTCCTCGGTGAACAACAACGTGACCGGTTTTTCCGGTTGCACCGGCCCCTGCGCCAACCCCATCAACGGAACCTATACGATGAACCCCGGAATTTATAGTTCCGATACGGTGATCTATGTCGTTACTCCGCATGCCGCCCTTTGCGACGGTACCCCCTTCCTGGCCAGGATCCCGGTAAAACCGAAACCCGATGTGCTCTTCTCTCCTTCCACAACCGCGCTCTGCAGCGGGGATACCACGAATATCCAGCTCACCTCTCATGTAACCGGAAATGCATCCTTTAGCTTTACCGCAACCCTGATGCAGGGAACGGCCACCGGATTTGTGAACGGCAGCGGAACCGTGATCCATCAGCCCATCGTCAACACGGGGTTCGTCAACGCCGTGGTAAAATACAGTGTAACCGCCACGGTGGCCGGTTGCGCAGGCTCCTCCTTCGACTACTCGGTGACCATCTACCCGGTACCCGATCTGTCGAATACCCAGCTAACCAAAGCCATCTGCTCCCAGGTCTCCACGGCCATCACGCTGACCTCCGACGTGTCGGGCACCAACTTCAACTGGACCGCCACCTCGCCCGATACTTTTATCTCCGGCTTTAACGGTGGAAGCGGGCTGGCCATCAACCAGGTGTTGCAGAATACCGGAGATGTTGACGGCACGGTAGTTTACCATATTACCCCGGTTGCCAATGGATGCAATGGACCGGTAACGAATTTTACGGTTACCATTCATCCTGTTCCCCACGCCACCTGCCAGATCACCAGCCAGGAGCGTTGCTCCGGGCAGCCCACAGCCACGGTACCCCTTACCTCCAATGTTACCGGCACCACCTATGCCTGGCACGGTGTGGCTTCCGATCCCGGACTCACCGCCTTTACGGTTAACGGGAACGCTTCGCCGATCCTTTCACAAACCATCCAGAGCAGTCTCACAATACAGGGCACAGTTACCTACACGGTAACCCCCACCGCCAACGGATGCGTTGGCACGACCGCCTCCCATGTGATCACCATCGACCCGGCGCCTTCGGTTACCAATACCCCGCTCACCCAGGCGATCTGCTCGGGAACATCCACACAACAGGTTAACATAACCGCCAATGTAACGGGTACCACTTTCACCTGGACTCCTGTGCCATCGGCTCCCTGCGTAACAGGGTATGACGCCGGCGGAACCAGCACCATCCCGGCCCAAACGATCTTCAACAGTTGCTTCGTCCCGGAAATAGTAACTTACCGCATCGTTCCGACCTTCACAGGGTTGCAGTCATGCCCCGGCGACACCACCGACTACGTGGTCACCATCCGCCCCAAACCGGCGGTAACCAGTATCCTCCACGACAGCGTGTGCAGCGACAACCCCTTTTCCTACTCCATTGGCAGTTCGGTTACCGGCAGCACGTATGGCTGGATTCGCAATGCCGTTCCCCGGATCACCCCGGCCACGGCCGGCGGCAGCACCGCATCCATCTCCGAAACCCTGCACAACAGCGACACCACCGATGTGAGCGTAACCTATAAACTCTGGACTACAGGGCCCGGTTCGCCCGCCTGTACCAGCGATACCGCCAGCCTGGTGGTAAAAGTAAAGGACTTCAACCTGAATGCAGGGAATGATACCACCATCCATTTCGGAACCTGGACCTGGCTGAAAGGAAAGGCCTCCGGCGGGTCGGGCAACCGTACCTACACATGGGAACCGGCAGGGCTCATATACAGCGGACTCCACAATCTGAATGCCCGCACAAAGAACCTTTACCAGAATACAACCTTCGTCCTCACTGCGGTGGATAATACCCTCTCCAACTGCACAAAACACGATACCATAAACATCTCCCTTTCGGGTTCGGCCCTGGCCGCATCACCTTACATAGAACCCTCCTATGTTTGCCCGGGCGACTCGGCGCAACTCTTTGCAGGAGCCAGCGGCGGTTCCGGTACCTATACCTACTTATGGTCGTCAAACCCTGCCGGCTTTGCTTCTACCGATGAGAATCCCTGGGCAAACCCGCAGGTGCCAACCTACTATACCGTGATCGTGGACGACGGTTACAATACAGCTACCGACTCTACCCATGTAACGATCAAGACTCCTCCCCTGCCGCATACGCTTACCGGCGGAGGTCCCTATTGCGCCGGCGGAACCGGAGTGCCTGTCGGACTCGACGGATCCACTTCGGGCGATACCTACCGGTTGTACCGGAATGACACGCTGGTTGGCATCCCGCGTCCGGGCAATGGCCAGCCCATCAACTTTGGAACCTTCACCCTTGCCGGCACCTATACCGTGCGGGCTACCAGCACTTCGCTGCCCAGCTGCAAAGACACCATGACCGGGAATGCGGTGATCTCCATCATTGCGCTTCCCTATCAGTATGCCGTAACAGGCGGTGGCTCCTACTCGTCGGGCGGCATCGGCCTCCCCGTGGGCCTGGCCGGTTCACAAACAGGTGTTGAATATGAACTGATCCGCAACGACACGGCCCAGGTGCCCAGGGTACCCGGCTCAGGTTCAGCCATCACCTTTGGAAATCAGACGGTGGGCGGCACATACAAAGTAAAAGCCTATACGCTCACCATCCCCTCCTGCGAGCGGGATATGGTCGACAGCGCCGTCATCATCGTTAACCCGTGGCCAACCGTTAACCATTTGCGCGGCGGCGGCAATGTTTGCGCCGACGACTCCACCGGCAAACCGATCTGGCTTACCCATTCGGAAAGCGGAATTATCTACCGCCTGTTCCGCAATGGCCTGATCGTAGACTCCATCGCCGGAAACAACGACAGCCTGATCTTCGGCTATTATCATATTGCCGGCCTCTATCGTGCCACCGGAACCAACTCGAATACCGGGCTGATGAGAAACATGCTCGATTCGGTGGTGATCGTGGTACGGCCCCTGCCCCTGGTCTATACCATGGGCTCATACGGGGACAACTGTCCCGGTACCGAGATCATGCTCAATGGGTCTCAGCTTGGCATCAACTATGAGCTGCAGGTGAACAATACCCCTGTGATGACAAAACCGGGAACCAATTCCGTGCTGAACTTCGGCCCGCAGAGCCTTCCCGGCATCTACCGGATCCGGGCCTACGACGTGGTTTACGGATGCGACACCCTGATGGATGATCCCGTGACTATTCACCCCGCCCCGGCCATCTTCAATATCCGGCCCATCGGCGTGAGCTGTGCAGGCGATACCATCAGCATTACCGGCTCACAAATTGGTAAATTATACCAGCTCCGGCTCAACGGATCTTCCAATGTAGGTCCCCAGGTTCCCGGTACCGGCAATCCGATCATCTTCGGTCCCGAAACCATTCCCGGCGACTATACCGTAGAGGCCGTCAACCCGGCCACCAATTGCAAGAGCATCATGAACGGCACGGCCCACCTCAATCCGCTGCCGGTACCCTTCACGATCATTCCCTGGGGCGATACCTGTGCTGCGGTTACGATCAAACTGAGCGGCTCTCAATTGGGGGTACGTTATATCCTGAAGCGGGATACCCTGTGGATGGATACCCTGGCAGGTACCGGCGGCGAGCTGGTATTCGGAAACCAGACCATCCCCGGCGTCTATACCATCCTGGGCGTAGATACCACTACCTATAAGTTCTGCAGCGGTATGATGCTGGGATCCACCGTGATCCACCCGGCACCCGTAGCCTACCTGATCGCACCGGCAGGCTTTGCCTGTTCCGGCGATACAATCCGGCTTACCGACTCCGACCCGGGTGTGCTCTATCAGCTCATCCTCAACGGAAACCAGGCCATCGGGAACCCCGTAACAGGTACCGGGAATATGATCAGCTTCGGCCCCCAGATGCTCCCCGGCAACTACACCATCAAGGCACGTTACCCGCTTACCAACTGCTGGACCAACATGACGGGAACGGCCCATTTGTCGGCGAAACCCCTTGCCTTCGACGTGATGCCTGCCGGAGATACCTGCTCGGGAACCACCCTCTCCCTGAATGGCTCCCAAACCGGGGTCAGATATCTGCTCGAATGGAATAATATTCCGGGAGTTATCAAAATCGGCACCGGTAGCAGCATCTCCTTCGGCCCGCAAACCATTGCCGGTATATACACCATCAAGGCCATCAATCTTACCCAGGATTCCTGCTGGTCGATGATGACCGGATCGGTCACCATCCATCCGGGGCCCATCCCCTATGCACTCATGCCTCCGGGAACGATCTGCGTGGGTGATACCCTTTGGCTGTGGGGCTCGCAAACCGGCGTCGAATACCAACTGAAGCGCGACGGATGGGAACTCATCGGCCCCCCGGTGCCCGGAACCGGGAACCCGATCGTTTTCGGACCGCAAACGCAGCCCGGAATCTACACGGTAACCGGCAGTGTTATCGCATCCTCCTGCTGGGCCCCCATGACAGGCAGTACGACCATCATCAGCGGACCCGACGGCAGTTCCGCGCTGCCGCTTGCGCCTTTTCTCGACCGTATCGCGAAAACGCCCGTCACCATCAACTACGCCACGTTCGTGGGGCAGGGCACCATCCGCCAACAGGTGCTCGGTCTGGCGAACCGGAACGCCACGCCGGACGAAATCGAAAAGATGAAGCAGTTGACCGCGCAGGCCATGCGGGACGGCGCTTTCGGCATGTCCACCGGGCTCTACTACGTGCCCGGAAATTTCACGCCCGTCGAGGAGATTATCGAACTCGCGAAGGTAGTCGGTTCCATGGGCGGCATGCACATCTCCCACATGCGGGAGGAGGCCGGCCACTCACTCGACAGCGTGCGCGAGACCATCCGGATCGGTGAAGAGGGCGGCCTGCCCACCCAGGTGACGCACCACAAAATCATCGGCCTCGCCAACTGGGGCAAGAGCAAAGAGACCCTGCAACTGGTGGAAGCGGCGAGGGCGCGCGGGGTCGATGTCACGATCGACGCATATCCCTACACCGCGTCCAGCACGGGTATCGCGGCGCTGTTTCCGCAGTGGGCGCTGGAAGGCGGCCAGAAGTCTTTGCTGGAACGGCTCGGCGCGCCCGAACAGCGCGCCCGCATCAAAGGCGTGATCGTCAACAATCTGCGTATCGATCGTGGCGGCGGCGATCCGAAGAACGTTGGCATCGCGAACTGCTCTTTCGACGCTTCCCTGGCCGGTCAGAATCTCGCGGACATCACACGCCGCCGCGGCGCGGAACCCACGTTCGAAAACGCGGCCGAGACCGCGATCGAGCTGCAGTCCAAAGGCGGCTGTTCGGCGATCTATCATGCCATCGGCGAAGAAGACGTGGTGCGCATCATGCAGTCGCCCTTCACCATGATTGCGTCGGACGGCGAGATTCCCGTGTTCGGCCAGGCGGCGCCGCACCCGCGCAGCTACGGCACTTTCGCCCGCGTGCTTGGCGTGTACGTGCGGGAGAAAAAAGTGCTGTCACTCGAAGAGGCCATTCGCCGCATGTCCGGCTATCCGGCCGAGCGTCTGAAGCTCTGGGATCGCGGCCTGCTGCGCCCCGGCATGCGCGCCGACCTGGTGATCTTCGATCCCGCGACAGTCGGCGACCGCGCGGATTTCGTGAAGCCGCACCAGTATTCCGCAGGCTTCCGGGACGTGATGGTGAACGGCAAATTCGTGCTGCGAAACAGCGCCGTCACCAGTGAGCGCCCCGGGCGGGTTCTCTACGGACCCGCCCTGCGCCGCAATTAACTCTTCAGAACTTCTTCCAGTGCGTCCACTGCCGTGCTGCACTGCTGTGCCGTGACGTCGTAGTGGGTCACGGCGCGCAGCATCTTTTCGCCCACGCCGTTCATCAGCACGCCCCGTTGTTTCAGGGCTGCGCTGATCTCGCCCGACGTCCCCCCGGTGCCCGACACGTCGAAGATCACGATATTCGTCTCGACGGGGTTCACGCGAACACCATCCATCTTTGCGAGGCGACCCGCGATTTCCCGCGCATTTGCGTGATCCGCCGCCAGACCTTTCGGGCTCTCCTCAAGCGCCAGCAACCCCGCCGCCGCCAGCACGCCCGACTGCCGCATGCCGCCGCCGAGGCGCTTCCGCAGCAAACGGCCCTCATCGATCAATCTGCGCGGCCCGGCCAGCATCGACCCTGCCGGAGCGCCTGTGGATGGCATTGTTATGGCGGTCAGTAAAAGTTATGACCTTTTTGCCAGCCCGCGTACTGAAGCCACCACGGATTCCAGCGGACAGTTTTTTGCCTACCTGCCCAAAGACCTGGTGGGTAAATGGTATGTCGGCCAGGTGGGCATCGCCTGCACCAGCCGTGTGGCCACCACAGTCTGCAGTTTGCCCGGAAGCGTCACCCCCGAACCATTTACTTTGCTTCTCGCCGGCGCTGACCCGGCCGCGCTCACATTTAATTATTTGCCCAATTAAGCACAGCTCAATCGCTGACATTAAACCAGCCGCAGGCAAATTGGATGCCTGCGGCTGCTGTTTTGCAACATTTTCAAAAAAGACGAAAATAGGGGAGAAAAATCTTAAAAAGTGTTTCCTTCTCCTAAATCCAGTTTTTTTGGGGGGAAGGCCAGGATGGGGGTGGCTTTGGCACTGCCAGACACATTATTGTGGAACGGAGCCAGGTCGTGAGAAAGGGAGATAGGTCCTTATGGGTGTATGCTCTTTAGCGCATTGATCAGCACACCCGGGTTGCCCTGCCCTTTGTACATCGCATTGGGTTTTTTATCAAAGCCCCAACAGGGTGTAAACAGCCTGCTGGGCAGTCTGTACCGAATATTCCACCGTGAAAACCACATCATCGGGCACTTCGGCATACTGCCCGATAAAAGCCAGGTTGGCGGAACTGGCTGGTGATATAAGGCATCATGCAGGGGATGCAGTTACAGCTGTTCAGGATGGACTCAGTGTCGGCGGCGGAAAATGCCATTTGCGCGCACAGCTCGGCCATAATTTCGCGCCCGGTGCAATCCGGCATCTTTTTGTGGACGAAATTGCCCGCCTTGTCCCCAAAAAGACCGTAGCCCCAGAAAACAGTGGTTCCTTCAGGCTGGTTGATGAAATGTGGTTGGGTGCCCAACACCACCGACATCAACCAGTTGGAATTTTTAAAGGTCACCAGCGCCCCGGTGCCGGCTTTGTTGCCCGAAAAGGCTTCCATTAATTGGAAAAATTTGGGGTCCTTGCAGGTCACGGTAAAAGATTCCCATTTCGATTCATCAACTCTGTCGGCAAATAGCGATGGTTGTCCAAAGAGCGGGTCGTTTTTGGCAATCTTTTCCCACAGAGTCCACGTACCATCGGCCTTGTTGCTGATTAATTTTGGGGCCCGCTCCATTGACCCCAGGCTGGCATCCGCCGTCATCGAGCCGTTGGTCACAAATACCAGGTCATCCTTGCCCAGGGCGATGCTGTCAGCCTTTCCATTCTGGGTGAAATGGATGCGTTCAACCGCTTTTTTCCCTCGCGCGGGGCAAAGTCCAGGTCGGTCACGGTGCAGCCCATTTCAAATTGCACGTTTTGAGCTTTTAACCATTCCTGCACGGGCTTAATGATTGAGTCATACTGGTTAAAGGGCGTGCGGTCGACCCCGGCCATTGCCGTGGATACCCAGGCAGGTGTGGACGCAACTGTAGACTATTTAAAATCCCACGGCGTTGAAGCCCTCTTTGAGACCCCGCGCCACCGCCCGGAATTTAGCCAAAAACCTGATCAAACCTATTGCCAGGTCATGTTTGCATCCCCCGACTGCGTTCTATTTGAAGTTGTTTACAGCGGCCCCAAATCCAATTAAACGGGGAAGAGGTCAGGTCGTTTTTTTATTCCACATACCTTAAATAATCTTCCCGCACCGGCGAAAAAACTTCAATCGCCACCGAATCGGCTAAAATTTCGGCCTGGTGTTCCAGGTTCCCGGGAACGCACCAGCTGTCGCCGGGTGACACGTCAAATGATTCTGCCCCAATCGTCAGGCGGATCTGCCCGCTCACCAGGTAACCGGTTTGTTCCTGGGGGTGGGCATGCCGCGGCAGCTGGCTGCCGGCCTTCATTTTGAACTCCGAAAAAAGCGTTTTTTCACCGTGCACCAGGGTTTTGATCTGGATGCCGTTTAAAATGGGTTGGTAGCCATCGGAATTGTGCTTGTAAAACATATTAACACCTGCTGTATATTG
>Ga0118677_10014286_pt1 | contig 11246 bp, 13 predicted proteins | sample AliMusrvi5mmetaG_FD_86154 | JGI IMG/M metagenome (GOLD analysis project Ga0118677, IMG submission 86154)
ATCTACTGCCTTGGCGTTCAGTTCGATGATTTTATCGAGCTGGGTAGATAGGCCCCAGAGGCGGAGGAAAAATAGGATGTTGACGATAACTAGAATCAACACGACCGCCGCCGCGGCTATTGTCAAGAATGGTGCAAGCCAGCCCATAATCGCAAACTCCTCATTACTCAGCCTGATACCAAGTCTTCACGCCGATTCCGACGCCCCTGATTGTAATCACTCACGGGCCATAGTTCCACGGCGGGGAGAAAGGGCAGTCAGAAGGCGACGGCAGGCGAGCCCATCAAGCCGCACGTCGAGATGCTGTCGTTCGCTGGGCCGACTTTGATGGGAACAACAAAATGGCCGGTTCATCATCCTGGCCGGAAGCGGTTTCCGCTTGTGAGCGTCGCCCTATTCGTCGCCGCCATGCGACCACTATCAGGCCGATCCCGCCCGTGGCCAGCAGGGCGAGCGTCGAGGGTTCTGGGGTGGGCACAGTTTCGGCAATACCGCCCGCCCCACTCAACCCCGATATCAGCGACGAGTTCACGACTGCACCGGACATAGTGTATTCGCCAATCGTGTTGCCGTTGGAATTGGCAACAAAAATGTTCGTGCCGTCCACCGCAATGCCAACGGGGCCGCTCAGCCCAGACGATACCAATGACGAGTTAACTACCGCTCCTGATGTCGTGTATTCGCCAATCGTGCCTGCCACATTCGTAACGAACAGATCGTTTCCGTACAAGGCAAGGCCCCAGGGGCCGCTTAGCCCCGTCACCAATGACGAATTCACGGTCGCTCCCGACGTGGTGTATTCGCCGATGCTGTTATTATTCGAGTCCGTTACGAACAGGTTCGAGCCCGATAGGGCCATTGCTACCGGATTCGGTAACGAAAGCAATGATGCGTTCACGACTGCCCCTGATGTCGTATACTCGGCCACGGTGCCAGGGCGACCAGGTGGCGGGTTCCCGATTGCGACGAAGAGGTTCGACCCCGATATAACTATGCTTTCAGGATTGCCTGACAACCCAGTGATAAGCGACGGGTTCACCGCGTCTCCTGACGTGGTGTATTCGCCGATGTAGGCCCCTCCATAGCTCCCAACAAAGAGGTTCGAGCCGGAGATAGCAATCGCACTTGGCTCATACAAGCCCGAAATCAGCGAGGCGTTGACCACCTCCCCCGACGTGGTGTACACGCCAATCACGCCGCTGTTGGAATTGGGAACGTAGAGGTACTGACCGCGAGCAGCATGCGGCGAAAGCACCGCTCCCGCTGCAAGAACCGACGCGACAAAGACGTGCGTAGCCCAAATTGACCGCACTCCCTGCACATTCAACCTTCTCATCGCACACCGGCCTTTCAAGTTACGTGCGATGTGGTCGCACTGGAATCGAGACGCAGACAAGGAATTTCCCGCAAAAGCAGGAAGTCTCGCCGCATCGCATCGGTCATCATGCTGCACGTCGAGACGCCGTTATTCGCTGGGCCTGCGGTGAGGGAAACGATAGCAGGGCCGGTTCGTCATCCTGGCCGGACGCAGATATTGCGTGAACGTGTCGTCCTCTTCTTCGCCGCCAGAATCCGTATCCGACAAGGCCCATAGCACCGGCGGCAAGCAAAGCGAACGTGCCCGGTTCGGGGGTGGGCGTGAGTAGGAAGCCATTCGTATCGCCGCTTGAATTGATTCCAATACATGCGATTTGCCCCGCGTTGTTGATACCGTAGGCTCCATTTAGCGTCCAACCGGAAAGAGGCGTAGATAACATATTGTTTAGATCACGCATTCCATTTGTGCCGTCCCATAGAAATGCATTACCGGAGATCACGTTATAACTTCTGCCGACAACGCTCCCCTGCTCGTTGATGGCAAGTGCATAACTTGAATCACTACCATTCGGTAGGACGCCAAGATCGGTCATCACACCGTTCTGCCAGAGGAATGCATCCCCTACGCGAGAGCCATTGACGGTCGTTTCTCCGACGATTTCTCCGTTGTTGTTGATCGCATACGCACGGGTACTGCCAGCACCGTTCTGCAAGTCGCCTAAGTCTGTCATTACCGAATTTTGCCAAATGAATCCTCGGTCTCGCCCAGTTACCGAGCAGTTACCCGTAATCTGTGTGTGGTCGTTGATCCCGTAGGCGTCACTGTAACCACCGTGTCCACTTAGGCTTCCCAGGTCGGTAGTGGTGCCGTCTGAGAATAGATAAGCGTGAGTCGTACTTCCATCCGTGAGAGTCGATATCCCGACAACTTGACCGGCGTTGTTGATTCCGTTGCAGAAAGTATAACCAACACCGCCAAGCCCTGGAACTTCCGCCGTTGTTCCGCCGCTATAAATGAAGCCATACGACGGCCTGACACCGTTGCTTTGTTGTGACGTACCGACAATCTGACCAGCATTGTTTATTGAGGCTGCGTAACTGAAACTCTGACTTGTCGCAAGTGTACCAAGGTCGGTCATTACGCTGCCGCTATAGAGGAACGCATGAGTGTCACCTGTGGTGGTCGTTGAATAGCCGACTACCTCCCCGCCACTATTTATTCCCAGCGTTCCACAAAACGTTCCTCCGAGCGTGCCAAGGTGTGTAACGTTATAGCGAACGTCGCCCAATGCGATCCCATTTAATGAAATCAGCCAAATGGCGGTGATCCAAATTATTGGGGCCACAAAAGGCAATTGCTTTGCCCGTCGTCGCCAAGTAACGGCCAGGAGGCCGATCCCGCCCGCCGCGAGCAGGACGAACGTGCCCGGTTCGGGGGTGGGCGTCAACAGAAAAGCGGCTTGTTGCCCGCTGGGATTTATGCCGTAGCCCACGATCTGCCCAGCGTCGTTGATGCAATTGGCCCTTTCAAGCATCCATCCAGCACCCGAAGGATCAAGCAAATTGTTCAGGTCATGCATACCGTCCGTGCTGTCCCAAATAAACGCCTTGTCTGACGATGCGTTGCGGCTCGTGCCCACCACGACGCCGTTATCGTTGATGGCGTTCGCGAAACTCAAATAACTTCCATTCTGCAACACGCCGAGATCGGTTATTACGCCGTTCTGCCAAAGCATCGCATGCTCCGCCGGATAACCGGCAACTGCTGTTGCCCCAACGACCTTGCCGCTGTTATTGATCGCATAGGCTTCAGTGTGGCCCGAACCGCCTTCCAAGTCGCCCAAGTCCGTCATGACGCCGTTCTGCCAGATAAACGCACGGTTCGTGCAGCATCCGGCAATTTGAGTGTGATCATTGATGCCGTAGGGATTGCTGTATCCGCCAGGGCCATCTAGACTTCCCAAGTTGGTCGTGGTGCCGCCCGAATACAAGTACGCCTCGGTAATATCAGAATTGCCAACAAGGGAGATTCCAACAGTTTGGCCGAGGTTGTTAATAGCGTTCCCAGACGTATAGCCGACACCGCCGAGGCCGGGGATTTCCGTCATCGTTCCGCCACTATAAATGAAGCCATACATCGCAGTGTTGGTTGACGAACTACCGACAATCCGTCCGGCGTTGTTGATGCCATTCGCATAGCTTAAGACCTGGCTTGCCGAAAGCTTACCCAAGACCTGTATGGAACCGCCGCTGTAAAGGAAGGCTTGTGGTTGACCGTTGCTGTCGGTGGCATAACCCACGACTTGCCCGCTGCTGTTGATGGCTGTGGCATCGCTAGGCTCGCCGAGGGACAACGCACCGAGGTCGGTCAGGCTGTACTGAACCGCTGCCTCGCTTCGAGCCACACCAGCAAGAACGACGACCAATCCTGCCACAAACCAAATCGAGCCCTTCATCTGAAGAACCTTTCACGTTGCGGGCGAACAAGTCGTCCTGGAACTGGGATGCGGACGGGGAAATCTCCGCCGCATGCCGCCGACCCAACGCCCCTGATTGTAATCACAGGCAGGCCGTGATTCCACAACAGGGGCAAAGAATGACCAAGAAGGCGAGGGCAGGCGAGCCTCGGCGGGCCGAACGGGGCCAACGGCGAAAGCGGTGGCCCAAGGGCCGTTTGAAGACCAGTTCTTCTGCCTCAGCGAGGCGGATAGGCCCATCCCAGAAATTTCGGCGGCGGCGAATCGAAGCCGATCTTCCCCACGGCGAAGACGAAGGCTTCCAAGGCTTCTGTTGTTCCGCAAGCCGGACAGATATCGATGCTGCAATCTTCGCGTGATTGTGCGGGAACCTCAGTATATGGCTGCCCGCAACGTGGGCAGATTCGGGGAATGGCAGTGTTCATGGTGTAGTAGCCTTCTTGTTTGGAGCTTCCTCGGTTTCGCCCGCTATTCGCCTGCATCCCTTCTTCGCAATGCAGCCGCAACTCTCGCGTGATAACCACCAGCGGCACATCGAACCTTCGCCGCCTGCTGATATCCCTCATTGCCTCGCAAGATGATCACTATCGAATCCAAGAGCACTAGGGCCTCCGCGTACCCGCTTGCCAGTTGCAGCAGCTTATCCGCCGCCATGACCTTGCGGGTTCTGGCCTCCCATGCCTTGAAGTCCGGCTCCGAATCGTCGTCGTCGGTTTCTGAATTCCTCGTCCCGGCGGTGGCTTCATCAAAGGTGTTTTCATCGGCAAACCACACAGCATCGGCCAGGACAAATGCCTCTTTGTAGCCGCCTGCCAGTTCGATCAACCTCCTCGCAGCCTGCACCTTGCGGGCCGTGACCTGACATGCCTCATATCGCTCGCCGTATTCGACGGCGGCGGCGATGTCCAGCCTGCTTTCCGGTTCCAGTTCTTCATCCGACATAGTAGCACCGTTTCGTTGAAATGGATTCAGTTCAGTAGCACACCCGCTCGCTCGCCTCGGCTAGCTGGCCCTCGGTACGCTTCGTGTATCGGGCGGTCGTGTTCAGGTTCTCGTGGCCGAGAATCTGGGCGAGGCCGACCAGATCATTGTTGTTGTCCGCAAGGTACTGGTGGGCCATAGTATGCCGAAGTAGATGCGGGTGCATGTCAATACCGCAGATGGCACAGTATTTATCAACGATGGCTCGAATCCCACGATCCCCAAGCGGCCCGCGTTCGCCGACGAAGAGGCTTTGCGAAGGAATCGGGGGCCGCGTCTCCAGGTATGCCTGGAGGGCACGTCGGGCCGGGAGTGGCAGCGGCACCGATCTCTGCTTCCCGCCCTTGCCGAAGCGGAAGACGACGGTGCCGCTGCGTTCGCCGATGATCAGATCGTGTAGTTCCAGGGTGACCAGATCGCTGATTCGACCGCCGGTGTATAAAAATAATGAGAAGATGGCATTGGCCCGCACGTCCTGCCGCAGTTCGATTTCCCGCAGCAGCCGCCGCACGTCGCTGCGTTCCATTCCCTTTGGAGCAAGCTGCTGCCGCCTCAGCTCTTTCACCGGCTTCGCCGGATTCACGGGGATATGGCCCTGCTCGACGGCCCAGGCAAAATAACGGCGAATGGTAACCAGAGCACGATTGACGGTCGTGACCGCCTGCCCCTGTTGCCGACGCAGGGCGTCTTTGAAATCGATAATGTCGCGAGTCGTCACCCGCTTGATGCAGAAGGGTTCGGCATTGGCCTGGGCGAACCACGCTGCGAACTTTCGGAAGTCCTGAAGCAAAGCCCTGCGGGAATTGGCGGCGTAGTCCTGGTCGCTCAGGTAGCCCACGACCAAGGCGGCTTCCCCTGGCCCGACAGGGACGAGGCCGAAAACCTTATCACTCGAATTCTTACCGTCTTGTTTACGCGAATTAGACACCATTTGGACACCTCCTAGCCCTAACTGGGCTGATAAGGATAGTTATCACCGCACGTTATCTCCTGAATTCCGTCGCCGCAGGTGCCGGAACACGCCCCGCAAAAGCTCCCCCTGGGGAACGTCCGATGCCCCGTTGGGATACAGTTCCTTCACCGCTTCGGCCACCTGGGCGACCGTGACGGCCACCAGCCCCAGGCCCTTCAGGCCATCGATCAGGTCAGCATGCCGGTCGTCGCGGGCGACTGCGGCCTTCTTCGGCTTTCGCAGCGGCGGTGACGTGGCCGGTCGCCGGGAATAGAACAGCACGGGCTTGCCGTCGATGCCACAGTTACGACGACGAACTTCAAGGCAGACCGCTTGCAGCCCCTCGTTGTAGAAGGGTCGGCGGCTGGCGACGTCATAGAGCGGCCAGGGGAAGGTCGTGCCAACCAACTGGTAGAACCTCGCCCGTGACAGGCCGACCATGCGTGCCATCTCGGCCACGCTCACGACGGCTTTTGTCTGCTGTTCATTGGCTTCGTGCATGTTCTCGCCCTTTTGCTGTTAGCTGGCGTAACCCGATCTTGTCCTTGTCGATAAGTCCCGCACGGATCAAATATTGCTCGGTGACATCACTGACCGTGCGGGTAGGCAGGCCGAGGATCGATGCGATGACGTTCAGCCTGCTCGGCCCGTCGTTCAAGATCGCCAGATACTTTCGCTCCACCGGCCCCAGGCCCAATTCGTCGATTTGTTCCAATGAGCAGGCCCGCTCGAAGTGCTGCACGGTGATCGCGTGGTTTCCTTCGCTTCGACCAACACGGCGACAGGCTTGCAGGAGTCTGAGGCCGAGCCGCGGCGTGCCGCGAGATCGGGCCGCGATAAGCGGCAGAACTTCTGGTGACACGTCCCAGCCGAGTGCTTTGCAACGGTGGTGAAGCAGCAGGGTCAGCTCTTCTTCCGAGTAGAACTCGAACCGCAAGGTCAATTTCATCCTGTCTCGCAAAGGCTGAAGCAGGCAGTATTCGTCCGTCGTGCTCAGCAGCAGCGTGAAGTCCGCGATAGGAATCGGCTGCACCAACCGCTTGCCGGCGAATAGGCACTGCTTATCCAAGGCCAAATACAGGGCGGTTTGCGACCGCCGGTCGAGTTGATGTGCCTCGTCGATATGGATCACGTCTTTGTCCTTGGCTTCAAGCAGCAGAGCGTTCAAGTCGCCGATGCTGGTGATCGACTGACCGAGAACCTCGTGGAAGTCGGTCGCCATCTCGCAGGCGATGACGCTGGCTAGCTGGCTCTTGCCCAGCCCTGGCCCGCCGACCAGTAAGCCGTGGTCGAACCGGCTGCCGTCCTCAAAGGCGGCGTCGATTGCCGTCGTGACCTGGGCGATGACCGCCCGTTGCCCGACCAAGTGGGATAGCGAGCTAGGCTGGGCGTCGTTGATTGTATTGGGCATATAGAATCTCCTTTCCGCTTGGTACAGGTAATTCAGCCGTCGTGACTCATGCAAAACCCGTGTCACAAGAGCCATCAATATCAAAGCCGTCCTCATCGGCCCACTCGGCGTCGTGCTTGGCCATTAGGCGGCGGAAGCTTTTGTGGTATTCGGGGTCGGCGTCAAATCGAGCCATAATATCTTGTTCATCTTCGTATCGAAGACCGGCTTCGCTGAGCCGCCACATTCCGCGTCGGCTGCCCTTGGCATAGCGAGCGAGGTCGCCGCGAGTCTTGATCTCGTACCGCAACGCGTCGCCCAAGGCACGTTTCAGGTTCTTGCTTCGCGGCCTCCAACCGTCAGCGATAGCCGCCGCGGTCAGTTCCACGATGGAAACCTCCTCGTTTCTTCGGTGCTTCAGCACCCGAAACACGGCGTCGACCCCACGGATCGGTCTGGGCGGGCGGTCAAACGTATACATGGTCTCACCTCACTGCATTTGCTGTCGCTCTTCGTCGGTAAATCTGTTATTCACGGCCTGTCCCTTGCGGCGTTGCGTCCGCATGCGACCGACCTTCCTGATCGTCCCGATGAACGCCGCGTCGACCTTGTCCTTTGCGAAGTTCGCGGTGCCGGCAGCGGCGATGCCCATTCCGCCAGCCTCGGCGAAGGCGTCCTGGTCGGCCCCCAGGAAGGTGAAGTGCCAGTTGTACTTCTGCTGCTGCCGGTCGATCATTGCCTTGACGCGAGCTTTGGAGAACTCCTTGCTGGAGTTCTCCTCGCCGTCCGTGACGATGACGAAGATAACGAGCCCAGGACGGTCGGCTTCGGGCATCTTGGCCAGCCGCGAGCCGGTCTCGTTGATGGCTTGTCCCACAGCGTCGAGCAGGGCCGTGCTGCCTCTGGGCACCAGTTTGTAGTCGCGGACTCGCTTGATCGGGATGCCGCGGTGGACGAATTCGGCCTCGTCGTCGAACTGGACGAGGGTCAGGAGGGCCTCGCCCGACTGCCGGGCCTGCTCTCGAATGAAGGCGTTGATGCCGCCTTCGGCATCGCTGCGAATCTCCTCCATCGAGCCGCTGCGGTCGATGACGAGGGTGATGTCGGTCAGGTCGGATCGCATGTGCTATGTCCCTTCATATCAGAGGTTGGAGGCAACGGGAATGCTTTCTCAAAGCGGCGGCCAGCCTGAAACCCAGCCGCCGTGACGAAGAACGTCCAATCGACGGGGAACCGCCAGACGTCGAAGAAGATGAACGCCATGTCCGCAGCGGCGGAGGTTTCATCGCCGTTGACGTACATCTTCCGTAGCGGGCTGAAACGTTTTGTGAGTTGCCGGTTCTTCGGCGTTTGTTCCAGTTCAAGACGTTCTACAGCGTGGAAGAAGCCCGACCGCCGCCGCAGGATGGTCTCTGCTTCGGTGCGGTACAGCGTCGTGTTGGGAACATCGAGGTCAAACGACCGCGGTGTGAATCGCCATTGAATGAACCGCAGTTGGGAATCGTCGCCCCGCCAGCCTTCGTCGGGCAGATCGATGACGATGGTTTCGTCCACCGATGTCGGGCCAGCCCTGCCGTCCCACACGATGCCTTCCAGGGCAAGTTCCCGAACTACGGGATTGGATTCGTGAAGGTGGTTGGCTGCGGGGCCGTTTGGGTCTTCGCGATCATCAAAGATGATGAAGCAGTCCTCGCCGCCCATGCCGCCGCGACGCTGCTGCATAAGGTTCAGGTAGTACCTGAACTGGGCGATACGGCGGTCAAGCTCTGCTTGATAGTCTGACATGGTGTCGTGCTCCAATAACGGGTCACGGTGTTTAGGCGGTGGCGAGACGGTTCAACCGTTGCGAGATTCGCTCAACCTGCTCGATCATGTCGAGCAGGAGGATTTCCAGCGACATGCTGTCCGTCTTGGCGTGAGCATCGCGTAGGTCGGCGGCCAGGAATTGGGCCGCTTGGTGGGTCTTGGTGAGACGTTCTTGTTCCATCGCGTCCATCGGTCTTTATCTCCGTAGTTTCTCGATCAATCTGGCCGCTTCGTCCTCGCCAATATTGGCGTCGAGGGCGTCTGCAGCCACCTTCCGCATCGCGACCACATCCAGGCCGCTGCACGGCGGCAAACTTACAGCGTCGTCAAGATCGTTGATGATTTGGGCGAGCGTCGTCGGGGTTAGGTAGTCGCACAATTGGGCAAATTCCAGCATGGTCTTCATTCGTTTCTTTCAGGGGCCGGTCTAATTCACCTCGCCGCCGAGTGCGTTCTTCAGGGCCTTGGCAAAGACGCCCTGTTCGCCGGTGCCGAAGGCCGACTTCTTGGGCGGAGTCGCCAAACCGAGCCCCTCCAGGTCGGCCCAGGTGGTCTTGCCCTTCTTGATCTGGGCACGGGCGGCGGTGGAGCACCGACCGCACAAGCCCCTGATCTTGGCCTCGCGTCCGCAGCCAGGCACCAGGCACGCGGCCTTGGCATCGGCCTGGGGGCTTTCGCTGTTGGGGGCGGACTCGCCCTCGGTGGCCAGGGCCTCGGTGTTCACGTTCTCGTTCTTCTTCTTGCGTGCCATTTCTACATCTCCTCGGAATAAGGGTTTTGGTTCTGCCGGGCAGTCGTTTGCCCGCGGCGGTCGGGATCATGCGAAACGCAAGCCAGTTGGGCAAAATCTGAATCTCCCCGATGATGTCGGGGTTCACGCTATCAAGGCCGGCGTGCGAAGGCTGCCATAGTCAGCTTTTCGGGCGGCGTGCGGCTGCTGTTGTGGCACCCGTGACGCTCCAGAACGCATGACCGCGGGGCCGTTTGCCGAGGGCAAGGCGGCCTTACGGCCTTGGCCCCACGGCGGCGACGAGGCTGGGGTTGGTAGCGTTTTGCCGAGGCCGGGGCCGAAAAGCGAACACGAGGGCAGCGGCGGGCCTCGTGGGGCAAAGGCGGGCTACTGGGCGGGCCGAGACCAGTGGCCGGCGGTGGCCTGGAAAGGCCGTCTTGCGAACGCGGGTTGTGGTGGCCGAGCAGCCCAGGACGGCCATGCGAAGACGCCTCGGGAAAATCGCCTCTACCGATCCTCTAGGGGTCTTGTGGCAAACTCTTCGCAGGTGGAGAATGACGAGATTCCGCGAGGATAAAGTCAGGCTTTTCCCAACATTTGCGAGATACTGGCCCCCTTTGCGAAGATCAAGAGGGTGGAGTATCGGGTAGTCGCACAATAATAGGAGAATATAGAACCAATGAGTATTCCTGACTTCCAAAGCATGATGCTTCCGATGCTTGAGGCCATTGGGGATGGGAAAGACCATTCCAACGTCGAGATCAACAAGGCACTCGCAAAACAGTTTGGAGTTACTGATGAAGAACTTCAGGAAGTACTGCCGAGCGGGCAAAGCAAGGTCTTCGTCAATCGACTTGGCTGGGCGAAAACCTACTTGAAGAGGGCGGGCCTTTTGGAAAGTCCCTCTCGAAAGGTCTTCCACATTACCTCGCAGGGCAATGCCGTGCTTGCTAAGAAACCCAAGAAGATCAACATTGCTTTCCTCAAGCAATTCCCTTCAATGGACTTGCACCAGAAGAAGAAGGACGATGACGAGGACAAGGTGTCCGAAGTTACGGAGCATACGCCCGAAGAAGTTCTGGAATCGTCATACCAAGAACTCCGCAATGCCTTGGCCGACGAACTGCTCGAACAGGTGAAAAAATGCTCGCCGCACTTCTTTGAGCGATTGGTAGTGGAGTTGCTGGTCGCGATGGGCTACGGTGGTTCGTTGGCCGATGCAGGACAGGTCATCGGCAAGCCTGGGGATGAAGGCATCGACGGAACGATCAAGGAGGATAAGCTGGGCCTGGACGTGTTGTACATTCAAGCGAAGCGGTGGAATACAACGGTTGGGCGGCCCGAAGTCCAGAAGTTTGCGGGCAGCATGGATGGATTTAAGGCCAAGAAGGGCGTCATGCTGACAACGGGGACTTTTTCCAAGGAAGCTCAGGATTTCGTCAAGCACATTGACAAGAAGATCGTGTTGATCGACGGCGAGCAGTTGGCCCAGTTGATGATCGATTATGACATCGGCGTGGGCACGGCCCGCACTTACATGGTCAAGAAGATGGACTTGGATTACTTTGACGAGGAAGAGGGTTGATTTGGGAG
>Ga0118677_10014288_pt1 | contig 11245 bp, 17 predicted proteins | sample AliMusrvi5mmetaG_FD_86154 | JGI IMG/M metagenome (GOLD analysis project Ga0118677, IMG submission 86154)
GCTTACTAAGGTTCGCTTGGTATCTATTCTCTTATATCTTAAAATATCTCTTGACTTCTCTTTGTTCTTGTGTTATACTCTTTTGCAATGAATACCTCACCTGACATAGAAGCTGGTGCTTCTCTAGATATTAAATACCAGACTCCTAAAGACTCTGGTTATTTTATTGATGGTAAACAAATACTCTTACATAGAAGACCTGGTAGACCTAGTAAACAAAAGCATCATAACCCTACTTGGTTTCCTCAAGATGTAAAGGTTGAAGCTTGTACTCTGTATGCAGTGTATGGTGACTTTGACATTGTGTCTGAAAAGACACGAGTACCTGCTAACACTCTTAGAGGTTGGCATCAAGAACCTTGGTGGGTTGATATTCAACGCCAAGTATATGTAGAACAAAACGAGAATCTGTCTTCTCGTATAAACATAGTCCTCGATAAGAGTCTCATCGAAATAGCGGACAGACTCGAAAACGGGGACTATTACTTTTCTAAAGTAGCTGGTGAACTTAGACGTAAGCCAGTAGATACAAAAACCTTAGCACTCTTATTTGATAACCTAACAACCAAACGTCAGTTGGTAAGGGGTGAACCTACTTCCATATCAGCTAAAATTGGTGTTGATGACCGACTAGCTTTGCTAGCCGATAGCTTCGAGAAGTTTGCTAAGAGTAGGTTAATTGAAGAGGGGGTTGTAATTGAAGAAAATTAAGGCAGTAGCTTTAAAAGCCCCTGTAGGTAATACACATGCAGACATCCGTAAGAAGGATGGTAAGCACGGATTCATTACTACTGATGATAAGTTTGTCAATAGAAAAGAAGGTGCTAAGATAGCTACCAAGGCTAAACAAACAAAGACAAAGGTTAAGAGCTTGCACTCTACTGACCTGAAGAAAGGAAAGTAATGCCAAGTTCTCCAGGTTACAAGAGGGATTATAAAGCTGAGTATAAAGCTCATCATGCTAGTCCAGAAGCAAAGAAGGATAGAGCAGCAAGGAACAAAGCCTGTGCTGACAAAGGTGTTAAGGGTAAGGATGTAGACCATAAGACTCCCTTAAGGGCTGGTGGTTCTAAAGGTAAAAGTAATACACGGGTACGTTCAGTATCTGCTAACCGTTCTGACAATGGTCATACTAAAGGGGAAACCCAGGTAAAGAAAAAGAAATGAGGACTTGTAGTGTTTGTAGTTTAGAGAAGTCTTTGGATAGTTTTCCTAAGTCTAGTATTACAAATGGTAAACAGTATTTTAGGTCTTTATGTAAACCTTGTTATAGTTTAAAGCAAATACCAGTTTCAAAAGAATATCGGGTAGTTAATAAAGAAGCCATAAATAAGTACCATCGTAGTAATAAACTAAAGACCCGTTATGGAATCTCTTTAGAAGAGTATACTAGATTATATCTAGAGCAGGAAGGTAAGTGTAAGATTTGTAATACATCAGACACTAGTCCTAATAAGAACTTTGCAGTAGACCATTGTCACACTACAGGAACTGTTAGGGGTCTCTTATGTAGTAATTGTAATATGGCAATTGGTTTACTCAAAGATAATATAACAGTTCTTAAGTCAGCTATAGACTATCTGACAGGTGAGACACAAAAAAAGAAAGGTAAATAATATGGCTAAAGATTTAACAGCTAAAGAAACAGCAGCACTACAAAGAAAGTTAATTGCTAAGAAAGCTTCACCATCTACAGGTGCTGGTAGAGATGGTTATGTTCGTGGTAATAAACCTAGTACACCAACTAGCTCTACAGCAAAGAAACCTTCTCCAGGTACAAAGAAATCAGCTCCTTCTAAGAAAGTTAATATGGGTGCTGGTTACTCTGAGTCTGATGATGGTCAAGTTAAATCTGGTAAAAAGAAATAACTGTTTTAACAGCATCACTGGTTGAGGGCTTTGCTGGCTCCATGTTATCTAAACGATATGATGGAGCTACACCCACACCAGAGTGTCATAAGCAGTGGTGGGAACTTTGTTGTAGTAGTGCACAACAGGTTGCTATCGCTGCACCAAGGCGACATGGCAAGAGCACAGCTGTAACACACGCATATGTCTTAGCTGCAGTGTTATTCAGAACTAGGAAGTTTGTTGTAATCGTTAGTGATACCGAAACACAGGCTGCACTATTTCTAAATGACATTAAAGAAGAGTTGAGTAACAACGATGACCTCATTGAATTGTTTGGTATTAAGAAGCTTAAGAAAGATACAGAGACAGATGTTATTGTTGAGTTTAATGATGGGTATACTGCTCGTATCTTGGTTCGAGGTGCAGAGCAAAGAGTCCGAGGACTTAAGTGGCCCCAAGCATCTGTAACCTTAAGACCTGACCTAATAGTATGTGATGACCTTGAAGGTGATGAACAAGTATTAAATAAGGATAGACGTGAAAAGTTTCGTAAGTGGTTCTTTGGTGCTCTCCTACCTTGCCTCTCTAAGACAGGTATATGTAGAGTTGTTGGTACTGTTCTCCATTTGGACAGTCTACTTAACAGACTCCTACCTGAGGACTCTGCTAAGACTTCTGTAGTAGAACCTTTAAGAACGTACACAATCAATCCAAGAGCTACTTGGAAGGCAGTTAGATACCGAGCGCACGATGAAGACTTTACTAATGTCCTATGGCCCTCTATGTGGACCAAAGAGGCATTACAAGATGTAAGACAAGGGTTTGTAGACCAAGGTATTCCAGAAGTATACTCACAAGAGTATTTGAATTATCCTATTGATGAAGCTACATCCTATTTCAAGAGAGATGATTTTAATGAGATACCTAAGTTTGAGTTGGATGCTATCAAGCATAAAGAGAAAGCTCTCATCTACTATGCAGCTGTGGACTTTGCTATCTCCCAAAGTGAGAGAAGCGATTATACTGTTATTGCTATCGCTGGGATGGATGACCGTGGGATTATGTATATTGTCGACATCCGTAAAGGGCGTTGGGATGCCTTAGAGATTGTCAATGAGATGTTCTCTGTACAAAGGAAGTATGACCCACAGTTGTTTATAACTGAGAAGGGTGCAATTGAAAAGGCCATTGGTGCAATCTTAAGAAGTGAGATGTACAATAGGAATAGTTATTTAAACTTATACCCTATGACTCCTACTAAAGATAAGCAAGCCAGAGCTAGGTCCTTTCAAGCTAGGTTGCGAGGTGGTGGTGTTAAGTTTGACAAAGGGGCAGCATGGTATCCTGACTATGAAGATGAACTTGTTCGTTTCCCAAAGTCTAGGCATGATGACCAGGTGGATGCCTCTAGTTGGTTAGGGTTAGTAATTGACCAAGTACATAATGCGTCCACCTTGCAAGAGATTGAAGAAGAAGATTATATGAGTATGATGAAAGACCAACAAGAGGACGGACGCTCTGGTGTCTGTGGGTACTAATGGCTCAGACTGAAGAAGAACGTAGAGTAGCTATCTTAAGTAGGAATAAGCAATGGGCTAAACCTAACTGGAAGACCACTACATTTAAAACAGATAAAGAAGAAGCAGAGTTCCAACACTGGGTTAAGTCTAAGAACATTCCCTTTGACCCTAATGATGCTCACCCTGATTATGATATGCGTGGTTACTATAAGCAACTGAAGACAGACCCAGAAGCTGCTAAGACTATGATTAACCCTAATGATGGTAAGCCTCACTTTACAGATGAACACAAAACTCCTTACCATGCTACATTTAGTAATGAGAGTAAGTATGCAACAAAACAAGCACCAGCTTGGAATGAACATGACCAACTAGTAACTCCTAAAGGTCAAGTGTTATATTCTGAGGTTGGTGGTATCGGTGGATAAGGGAAACAAATGGAACTAGACTTTATATCAACAACAGCAAAGCTTCTCTCTCATCCTAACATTGCTGAGATGATGGATGATGTACAACTAACTACCATTGGTCTTAAGGTTGTACAAGAGTTTGACATGGATAAAGAATCTCGTCAAGACTGGGAATACAAGATGGATGAGAGTATGAAACTTGCTCTCCAAGTAGTTGAACAGAAATCATTCCCTTGGGCTGGAGCTTCTAATGTTAAGTTTCCTCTTATTACTATTGCTGCTTTACAGTTTCATGCTAGAGCTTACCCTGCACTTATCCCAAGTAAAGACATTGTCAAGTGCCGTGTTAATGGTGCAGACCCTACAGGTGAAAAGACTGCAAGGGCTCGACGTGTAGAAGACCATATGTCCTACCAGCTTCTAGAAGAAGATGAAGCATGGGAAGACCAAATGGATAAGGTATTAATTACCACACCTATTATTGGTTGTTCATTTAAGAAGAGCTATTGGTCTCCACGTACTAAAACTAACATCTCTGAAATGGTGTTAGCTAAAGACTTAGTAGTTGACTACTGGACTAAGAGTCTAGAGATGGCTAACCGTATTACTCATGTCTTATACCTATCTAAGAATGATGTTCGTGAACGTACTCTACGTGGTCTATACACTGAGACTGACTTAGGTCAAGCTAAGAGTTTAGAACCTAATGAGACTAGAGATAAAGCTCAAGGTGTTCATCCAGCTTCTAATGACCCAGATACCCCTTATGAAATCTTAGAGCAGCACCGTTACCTAGACTTAGATGGTGATGGTTACTCAGAGCCATACATTGTAACTGTACATAAAGAATCTAAAAAAGTATTACGTATTGTAGCTAACTACTTTGATTCAGGTATCGAGAAAAAGAATGGTCATATTGTATTTATTACTCCAGAACAATACTTTACCAAGTATAGCTTTATTCCTTCTCCTGATGGTGGTTTCTATGACCTTGGGTTTGGAGTCCTTCTTGGCCCTCTTAATGAGTCTATTAATACTATTGTCAATCAGCTCATTGATGCTGGTACTATGGCGAATACTGCTGGTGGTTTTCTTGGCCGTGGTCTTAAGATTCGCGGTGGTAATCAATCATTTGCTCCCTTAGAGTGGAAGCATGTAGAAACTACAGGTGATGATATTCGTAAGAATGTATTCCCTCTACCTGTACGTGAACCAAGTCAAGTGCTAATGTCTCTTCTTAGTTTAATGATTAACTACGGTGAACGTATTGGCTCTGCTACTGATGCTATGGTAGGTGAGAACCCAGGTCAGAACACTCCTGCTGAAACTAGTCGTAACATGGTTGAGCAAGGTATGAAAATATTCTCTGGTATCTTTAAACGTGTACACCGTTCACTTAAACAAGAGTTTAAAAAGCAATACCGTCTTAACCAACTATACTTACCTAAAGAAACTAAGTTTGGTGGTAAGGCTACAATCATTGAGGACTACCAAGGTGATGTATCAGACATCTCTCCTGCGTCAGACCCTAATGTAGTAAGTGATTCACAACGAGTTAATCAAGCATCAGCTGTGTTGGCTGCAGCTCATCAATCTCCTGGTTATAACCTATATGAAGTTAATAGACGTTACCTAGAGGCATTAAAAGTTCCAAACCTAGATAAAGTATTACCAGACCCTAAAGGTCCTGAAGCTATTCCTCCTGCACCTAATCCTAAGATGCAGATTGAACAAATCAAGGCTCAAACTAAGCAAGCAGATATGCAGTTGAAGGGTAAAATAGCAGCAATGAAGTTGGCACAAGAAGCAGATAAGACACAAGCAACAGTTAAGAAGTTGGAAGCCGAGGCAATAAAACTTATGGCAGAAGCTCAAGGAGTGAGCACTGGACATGAGATAGCTTTACTCAATGCTCGGATTGGGGCAGAGAAGTCTCACAGAGACCATCTGATGCAGCAAGCAGAAATGATGATGAAGGCGTTTGAACTAGATAGCAATACTCAAAGAGAGGAAACAAATGATTCTAACAGCGGTGGAGTTCCAGGAATGGACACAGCATCCAGTAACTAAGGTATTCTTTAAGTCTTTATTAAATAGTAGAGAAGAGTTAAAAGAGAACCTAGTTGCAGGTTCGTATGATAACATTGAAGAGATTAAAGGTCGATGTGCAGCAGTAATAAACATAGTGAATGTAAACTATGAAGATATGATGGAAGGGCTTAACTATGGTAAATAATAGTGGCATTACTCCAGTAGGACATAGGTTGTTAGTACAACCACTAGCCCTAGAAGAAGTATCAGTAGGAGGTATTATTCTTTCTAAAGATACAGTAGATATGGAACGACTTGCTCAAATGCGAGGTACGGTTATTGAACTAGGTACAACTGCCTACTCAGACCAACCAAGTGCTTGGTGTAAGGTAGGAGACCTAATTACGTTTGGTAAGTATTCAGGTTTGATTTACAAAGGTAAAGAGACAGCAGATAATTTAGAATACCGTGTCATCAACGATTTAGATGTGGTAGCTATCCATAAGGAAGGTTTAAAATGAGTGAAGAAGATAACGTAGGGAACGTAGAAGTTAATGTTGAAGTTGAAAAGAATGCACGTCATTTCGGTTGGGTCTCTAAAGAAGAGTTCCGAGGTAATGAAGCAGACTGGGTAGACGCAGAGACTTTTGAGAAACGTGGTAAGGAGATTAATCCTATCTTACGTGCTAACAATGACCGACTTAAGAAAGAACTAGAAGTCACACGTCAGAAGCACGATAGTGAGATTGCAGAACTAAAGGCTGCAACAGAAGAGTTTAAAACTTTTCAGAAGGAATCCTTTGAACGTAAACAAAAGCAACTCCAAGATGAACTATTAAGTTTGAAAGACCAACGTAAGGAAGCTATCCGTGAAGGTGATGCTGACTTGGTTGTAGAGTTAGAAGACCGTATTGAGGAAGTAAAGGACGCTAGGAGTGTACAACAAGAACCAGTTGCCACACCTAAGGTTCAAGAACCAGTAACGCTAGACCCCTCTCTATCAGATTGGATTGATGGAAACAAATGGTTTGGTAATGATATTGAAGCAACAGAAGTTGTTAATGGTTTGGGTGCATCTATTCGTAGACAGTTCCCAGGTCTAAAGGGTAAAGAGTTCCTTGACAAACTTGATGAGCGTATTGAATCTGTATTACCACAACTTCGTGGTAACCCTAATCAAGAACGAGCATCAGTAGATAGTTCTACCACTAGAGGTAGCTCAACTACTAAAAAGAAAAGCTATGACAACCTTCCTTCAGATGCAAAAGCTGCATGTGATAAGTTTGTTAAGCAAGGGCTATTTAAAACAAAACAAGAATACGTTGATTCATACGACTGGTCTTAAGGAGATAAGCATGGCTACAGCACTAACAATTGAACAGAAAAAAGAGAAAGCATTAACAGTGAGGTCTACAGCTGACCGTCTTGGTACAGGTACTGAGCGTAAGCGTAATGTCTTTAATGGTACAGAAGGTAAACTAACTATTGAACATCAAATAGAAGGTTATCACTTACATATTTTTAATGACAGTCCAGGTCGTATTGCTAGTGCACAGTCTGGTGGTTATGAATTTGTTAGCCCTGACGAAGTTGGTGGTACACGTGAGAACGTTGTTTCTCGTAACACTGATGTCGGAGATAAGGTTAGATTTTTAGTTGGACGTAGTGAAGATGGTAAAGAACCTCAGTATGCCTACTTGATGAAAGTTAAACAAGAGTGGTATGAGGAAGACCAACAAGCTGTTCAAGCTAAAGTAAATGCTACAGATGATGCAATTCGTAATGGTAAGGCTTCTTCAGAATCTACTGAAGGTTTCTATACCCCTAAGAATGGTATCAAAATGAATCAATCAAACAAATTTTAAGGAGTAATATATGGCGAATATCAATCGTCCTAAGGGCCTAAGCCCAGTACAAAATACAGATGGGAGTCCTTGGTCACAAGGTGCAACTCTGTTTTCAATCCCAACTGATGCTTCAAACACATATGCAATTGGTGACATCGTAATGGCAGCTGCTGGTTCAGATGCTAATGGTGTACCTAACATCATTAAATGGACAGGTGTAGTTGGTGTATCTACTTTACCTATTGGTGTTATTGTAGGTATTCGTGTTGCAGATGCTGGTACTTCATTAGTAGGTAATTCTCTATCATTAGAAAAAACTTACTTACCTTTATCAGCAGGTCAGCATTATGCTTATGTTGTTACAGACCCAGGTACTGTATTTGAAATCCAAGGTGACTCTACTGTATGGGCTACTGCTAATGCAAACCAAAACGTAAACGTTACTGTAACTGCTAACCAAACAACTCTAGGTAATGGTGCTCCATATTCATCTACTGTTGCTACTGGTCCAGCTACAACATTAAGTCTTCCTCTCCAAGTATTAGGTCTAGTACAACGTCCTGATAATGGTTTTGGTGCTTACTCAGCATTACTAGTTCGCTTTAACGTACATAACTACGTTGGTGCTGCAACTGGTCGTACTGGCGTTTAATAGATAATAATAGGAGAATTATATGGCAGGTTTAATTAGTACCGCAAGTCATCCCAAGGCCCTCTGGCCTGGTATCAAACAATGGTGGGGTCAGGTTTATGACGAACATGCAGTGGAATACACTGACTTGTTTGATTCAGAAACATCTGGTCAAAACTATGAAGAAGATGTACAACTTACAGGCTTCGGTCTAGCTTCTGTTAAACCAGAAGGTCAAGGTGTACTATACGATTCAGAAGTACAAGGCTTCACTACTCGCTACACACACGTTGCTTACTCTACTGGTTACATCGTAACTAAAGAAGAGTTAGATGACAACTTGTATGAAGCTGTTAGTCGTCGTCGTGCTGCTGCATTAGCTATGTCTTTCCGTCAAACTAAAGAGAACGTTGCTGCTAACGTATACAACCGTGCATTCAACGGTTCATACACAGGTGGTGATAATACATCATTAGCTAACACTGCTCACCCAAACACATCAGGTGGTACATGGGCTAACCGTCCAACAGTTGATGTTGACTTGTCTGAGAGTGCTTTAGAAGATGCTGTTATTGCAATCATGGGTCTTCAAAATGACCGTGGCTTATTGATTAACATCATGCCACACACTTTGATTATTGCTCGTCAAGAGTTAATGAATGCACAACGTATTCTTAAGAGTTCTTACCAAACAGGTAATGCTAATAATGATATTAACGTAATCAAGTCTGGTAACTACATTCCAGGTGGTTTCAAAGTTAATCATTACTTAACTTCACCTCACGCTTGGTTTATCCGTAATACTATTCCTGGTAAAACAGGTATGAAGTATTATGAGCGTACTGGTATCCAGTTTGACCAAGACAATGACTTTGACACAATGAACATGAAGGCTAAAGGCTACGAACGTTATTCATTCGGTTGGTCTGACCCTCGTGCTATTTGGGGTGTTAATGGTCCTTAGTAAATAGTTCTTGACATTAGTCGAGAATTAGTGTAGTATATATTGAATGAGCTTTAGGTGTAAAATACTTATGTAAGTCTCACTCTTTATTAAAGGAAATATATGTCATACGAACGTGAGAAAGAAAAGGGCAAACGCCCAGAACCAAACTCTAAATAAAGCATTATACTAATGCTCTTCCAATGACGCACTTAAAGGTGCGTTGTTTAATACAACGTCAAAGGATACTAAATGTCAAACCCAACCCGATTTCTAAGTGGCGTTGCCACTGTCCCTTCAACACAACCTTTAGGTAATTATCCATTACCAGACCCATTCCACACTAGTGGTTCAGTAGGTAAAGATGTAGTTACTTATTCAAATGATTTTATGGATTTAGGTAATGCAGCTTCTCGTACAATTACTGGTGTATCCTCAACTTTTGCTCTTGTAGATGGTGTAGGTGGTATTGGTGTCCTTACTCCAGGTGGTACAACAACTGCTTCAAGCATCTATCGTACTGCTGCTAGTTTTCAATTCATTGCTGGTAATAAATTCTGGTTTGTACAACGTGTACAATATAGTGCTGTAGGTACTGGTATCACTGGTTACTTCGGTGTGATTAAAACAGGTGCTGCAACTACTGATAGCTTACTATTTAAACTAGCTGCTACAGGTGTAGTTAGTTTTGTATCAACAGTTAATAACGTAGCTACAACTTTATTAACAACTGTCTTAACAGCAACTTCAGGTGGCTGGATTGACGTTGGTTTCTATTTTGATGGTACAGACATCCTTGTCTATAACTCAGATGTAGTTGTTGGTCGTGTCTCAGGTGCCTCTGTTGGTTCTGCTTCTACTACTTTAACTAATGCACTTCTAACTCCAATTACTCAAATCACTCCTGCTGCAACTGAGACTGTCTCTTTAGACTATGCTCTTATTGCTCAAGAAACTACACGCTAGGATAGACAATGGCTAACTCAACCACTATTCAAATACTTGAGGATGGTGCAGCTCATACAGTAATTAAACTTGAAGGGGTGCTAGACACCTCTGACGTTTCTTCTACTGTAGTTGTTGACCCAGCTGCTCAATCATCAGTTGACCCTACGGGGTCTAACTACCTTAAAGCCACTAAATATAAACTAGATAAGATTATTCATAACATTGAAGATGGCTTATCAGTTAATTTGTTTTGGGATGCTACAACTCCAGTTCGTATTGAAGAACTAACAGGAAGAGCTAAAGTAGACTACCGTGATTTTGGTGGATTACAAAACAATGCTGGTGCTACTGGCTTCACAGGTAAGATTACATATACCACTCAAGGATGGGGTGCTACTCAAACTCTATCTTTCTCTGTTATCTTGTATCTAACTAAACAATGGTAAGTATTCAATCTCAAGCTAAAGAGGTACAGCTATCTGCTGTTATTACTCGTGCTAATGGCACGGTAGAAGAGTTGGGTACAATTGCCTATTGGAATAAGAATATATTTAAAACGCTATTATGGAGAATTAAACAATGGCTACGCTAATCGTTACAACTGGTAAAGCAATAGTTACCAATAGAATTAAAGGGTCTGGTACAGAACCCTCTTATGTTGCATGGGGTACAGGTGCTGGTACAGCTGCTGCTGCTGATACAACACTGTTTACTGAAACTGGTACTCGTGTTGCAGGTACATCAACTCAACAAACAACTACAACTGCTTCTGATACCTATCAAGTGGTCGGTACTCAAACTGCTGGTGGTGTTTTAACAATCACTAATGCTGGTTTGTTTGATGCCTCTACTGTAGGTAACCTTTTTGTTAAAGGTGATTTCACAGGTATTGTATTAGCTACAGGTGACTCAATTCAGTTTACATTCAAGACTCAATTCAGTTAATAAGAAATGGCTTTAAATGAGTCAGCATTAAATGTTGAGGCAGTCAATGATAATGGTTCTGTAAACTTCTTACAAAGCCTTATCATTGCTTCGACTATTACCTTTAGTTTTCTTAAGGG
>Ga0118677_10014289_pt1 | contig 11245 bp, 8 predicted proteins | sample AliMusrvi5mmetaG_FD_86154 | JGI IMG/M metagenome (GOLD analysis project Ga0118677, IMG submission 86154)
TCACCAAAATCCTATCCATCATCCCGGACTACCCGGCTAATCAACTGCACACACTGCTGCCGGGGCAAAAATAGCAATCATATCTCGTTGGGAAAAGATGCTCGTGGCCGAAGGCTTACGTTAAAATTGAAATTTTAGCCTAAGTGAATACCGAGAAAAATAAATAATGTCAAGGGGATAGGTCATTCCGACCTACCGGAATGAATAGACTCGAAGAGCGACAGTTCCCGCAGGAGGTCGCCCTTTACAGTTTTATAGCTGGAAGCGAATTTTTCGTAGGTACCTTCGCGGAAATTTCGAGTTTAATAAAAATTGGTGGTTTTTTTGCATCTTATTACTTCAAATAGGGGACCGATTTCATTAGGTTTTAATGCAGTCCCTTCCATTTGTAATTTATTCTGAAATATTAACTATTGTATTTCTATACTTTGTTTGGTGACTACCATATATGAAATAAAATTGAAAAACTATAAAATAAGAAAGAGGAGATAAATGTATTGATATCCAATGATTAATGAAGCTTTACTTCCAAATTATTATCCTGCGTTTGGGTTGTTTATAGCCTTAAAATAATCATCTAACTCCTGACTTTTTATCTTTGATAGTCTGTCAATAAAAAATGGCAAGGCCTGATGATGCGTTTTATTAGCATATTTTTCACCAGATAATCCAACAAACATTTCGCCTTCAATTCTACACATTTCAACTTTTCTTCTAAAATGTTTCCATCTGTCGTTAAATTTAAAACTCTGATTAAGACCAACGCAACTAGCCGTAATTAATCCAATGATAGAAACTGTAATTTTATTATAAGGTTCGGGAATTTGGAATGAACTGATAGCAGGGATAGAGATTCCTCCAATAATTGAAATAGTTGTAAAAATCTGATATTTTGTATAATTATTGTAAATTAGTGATGGATTATTTTTATTTTTACCCTGACATCCAATTAAAGACTAAAACCATTTACCCGTGATTCTAAAGTACCTGTTGAATAGTGCAGGATCATCGGTTTGAAAGCAAAATCGTCATTTAGTGATAAAAAAACGAGGAATTGAGCCGGTTAAAGTCTGGCAGGTGATTATTAACCCGCATGCCGGAAGCGGCAAAGGGAAAAGAGACAAGGAGAAGATAGTCTCTGTCCTGGACCATTCAGGATTTTTATATACTCTTCATGAATCTGAATTTGCAGGCCACACTTTCGAGCTTGCTAAAGAATTGGCCATAAACGGATCAACCCATTTTATTGTTGCAGGAGGTGATGGCACCTTAAATGAAACTGTTAATGGCGTATTCAGCGGGAATAAAAACCTTTGCACTGATATTGTAATAGGTATGATACCGGTCGGAACCGGCAACGACTGGATCCGGACTTTCGGTATTCCGGATGACTATAAGCTGGCCATGGACATTATTCAAAAAAATCAAACGGTAGTTCAGGATGTCGGGGTGATTGAATTGCAAAATCAAAAAACAAATCTCAGTCGTTATTTTGTGAATATCGCAGGTTTTGGTTTCGATGCGATGGTCGCACTCCGGGCCAATAAGTTAAAAGACAAAGGATTGTCAGGATTAAGGGTCTATTTAGAGAGTTTTGTATGGAGTTATTTTAATTATAAACCGTGTAAAACCCTTATTCACATTAATAATAAACAGTTGAAGGTGAACTTGTTCAGTGTAAGTATTGGAATTGGCAAGTTTAATGGAGGAGGAATGATGCAGGTGCCAGATGCCAACCCAATTAATGGCCATTTCCATATTACAGTTATCCGGAATTTAGGCATTTGGGGCATTTTAACAAATTTCAGGAAATTGTATAATGGCAGTTTTGTGCACGATTACAGGGTATCGACACACATCGGTGAAAGTGTGAGCTTAAGGACCGAAAAACTGTTGACGGGAGAAGCCGACGGAGAATCAATAGGCAGCAGCAATCATTTTAATTTACGGATTATCCCGCATCAGCTTAGAGTAATTTATGGTGAAGATAGGTTTAAGATGCTTGAATAATTTTACGTGATATCCCAACCATTTTGGACTTGAAAAGATTTTTTGGCTGTTTATTTTTCTATCCCGTTTAGTGTTTCCACGCCAATTAAATCGAGTTTTCGGGAGGAAGCTAATCCGTTTGGATTACATCCTGGTTCACCTTCCGGGACCGGAATACCGAGTTTCTGATAATAATTAATCCAACCAGGAAGAGTTTCTCCGGTTTCAGGATTTTTAAAGGTCATCGGGTTGAGGGTGAAAATTGAATCGGCAGTAAATATTTCGTAAACAAATTCCGAACAATAAAAACCCAATTCATGAAGTTTATAAGTATAATTGTAGGATTGTCCTATAAATTTCCGAGCTTTTTGAATGGCTTCAGGGATTGCTCTTTGATAAATGGTTTTTAGCCGATAAACCGTTGGAACGATTCGACCCTGATCCGAAGTCAGAAATTGTCCGATAAATTCACGGCAAACTCCTTTTTTGGGTGCAGCATGCATAACCCAAATCGAATCCTTTTCAACTTCAACAATTCCAACGTGATCAAAATGAGTCTGATTTGCCGTTTGTGTCGCCTGATCAATAGCCTTTGAAAGTTCCCCGGAGGTGGAAGTGCAAAAAAGAAGATCCCCTGTTTGAAGATGAATATTAAACTGGTCAGGGTTATTCTGTGCAATTCCTATGATTGACCAAAGGAATAAAGAGACGAAAATGGTCATAAAATATTTCATATTCTGCTCAATATTGGTTCAGTAGACGACGCACGGCTCTGTATGTCACTACATTTCCATGAGCCTGATGGCTGTGAATAGCTGTATTCGGTCAATTAAAGTTACCTGTTTGCCAGGGCAAATTCTCTCCCAGCATGAAGAGCTTTGAGATTAAGGGCGACCATCTCCTCTCCTTTTCGTCCGAATATTTCCCGAATGCCATGCTCGATGCTCTGCAATGCGATCTCAATAAACGGAGTAGCGGCACCAAGCATTACCATATTTGATGTTTTGACATTCCCAATTTCTTTGGCAATAGCTTCAGCGTCGATTGCCACAGAACGGGGCAATTTTTTGATCTCATCCATTACCATCTCAATATCAGGATAGTTCACGATATTCATATATGGAGTTATATTGGTCACTACATACCCCCTGGGTGACAGATAAGGAAGATACCTTAATGATTCCATCGGTTCGACAGAGAGGATCAGGTCACCTTTCCCAAAAGGGATCAGGTCTGAATAAACGGGACGATCTGAAAGACGAAGGTAGGATTGTACAGCACCTCCCCGCTGGCTCATTCCATGTGTCTCAGCCTGTTTCAAATAGAGATTGTTTTCGAGAGCTGCAAATCCCAATACTGTGGCAATTGACAAAATTCCCTGCCCGCCAACTCCTGCCAAAACGATATCGCACTTCATTTGAATATGATTTGTTTTCTAAAGATTCACAGGAGGTTTAGTCCCGAATTTTCCTTTTTGCGTTCGCTTATTCTTCGTGTCGCTTTCTGGACGCACTCCCTTCTGGGAATAATAATTGAAACGCCCTTATAATCTAATTCCTGCCTGATAAGACTTACCAATTTCTCATGATTTTTGGGTAAAGCGCCAATTACATGAATGTGTTCAGGACACACACCAGCGCCCTTGCAAATCGATTCAATCCGGCCAAAGGCGGCTGAATCCTGTCCCCCGGTCATTGAAGTAGATTCGTTATCTCCGATCATAATCAGGATATTTGATTTTTCGTTTACAGCATCAAGCAGTCCTGTTATTCCGGAATGGGTAAACGTTGAGTCACCGATTACTGCAACAGCAGGAAACAGCCCTGCATCGGCAGCACCTTTTGCCATTGTAACCGAAGACCCCATATCCACACAGGTGTTACCCGAATGATAGGGTGGAAGAACACCCAATGTGTAACAACCGATATCAGAAAAAACATGGCCATCGCCATAATCAGACATCACCTCGTCAAGGGCCAGAAAAAGATCATTATGACCACAACCCTTGCATAATGCAGGCGGGCGGTTTGCAACTAATTCCGGAATAGTATTAACAGGTTCTGATTTAAGGTTGAGTGCCTTTGCAATAATATCCGGATTGAGCTCGCCGGATCTTGGAAGCGTTCCATCCAACTTCCCGGAAACAGGTTTTCCATACTCAAAAAACCCTTTTAATTGCTCTTCTACAAGCGGATATCCCTCCTCAATGATAAGCAATTTATCTACCATCTTTTCAAACTTTTTCACCATTTTGGTGGACAACGGATATTGAGTTATTTTAAGAATCGGATAAGGTAAGCCATCGGGGAAATTTTCTAAAAGATAATTCAATGCTATTCCGCAACAAATAATTCCCAAACTGTGATCGGACCCATCAATAAGGGCGTTAAAGGGCGATTTTTCTGAGGCCAGCTCAAAATCGAGCTGTTTATCGAGCAGAGTCTGATATCTTTTGCGTGCAAAGGCAGGCAGTAAAATAAACTGAAGTGGATCTGCCGGCAATTTGAGTTTGTTTTCAACAGCCGCATATTCAATGGGAGTAACCCCGGCACGGGAGTGTGCCAAACGGGTAGTTATCCGCAGCAAGACAGGAGTGCCGAGTTTCTCTGAAAGATCAAACCCTGTTCTGGTCATTTCGTATGCCTCTTGCTGATTAGAAGGTTCAAGAACCGGAATCATGGCAAATTTCCCATAATAACGCGAGTCCTGCTCATTTTGAGATGAGTGCATGGAGGGGTCATCCGCAACAGCGATAATCAATCCACCGTTAATTCCGGTCATAGCAGCATTCATAAAAGGATCAGCTGCGACATTTAAGCCGACATGTTTCATACATACCATCGCCCTTTTGCCGGCATAGGACATCCCCAGAGCCGACTCAAAAGCCGTCTTTTCATTGGCGGACCATTCTCTGTGAATGTTGCGTGAAACAGCAACCCCGTTCCCCTGAATATATTCTGTAATCTCTGTTGAAGGGGTACCCGGATAGGCATATACGCCTGATATACCACCATCAATTGCACCTTGTCCGATTGCTTCAACACCAAGCAATAGTTTTTTAGTCATAAGACCAGTTATGGATTTACGATATGATAAATAATCGGTGAAATTAGTTGATTTTTATCAAATGGAAGTAACAATCTGAGCTAAAATAAAATTCCGCAGGATCAGATTATTGGTTGCCAAAATCCTGTACGTTATAATTGATATAGGTGCTTATCGGGTTTCTGCTATAACCAATCCCTACTGTTTTATAATCCGGACTCAAAATTGTTAGTCGATGCCCTAAATCGGTCACCCCGGCATCAATGATCATTAACTCGACAAAATAAATTGCAGCCGTATCCGGATCAATCAGGGAATTAAAACTATCAGCCGTTGAAGCAGCAATATTTTCACCAATTGAAGAACCAGTAAAGCCAACAGTTATTGCTCGTTTTAAGGGAGTTCCATTTAAATCGTGACCCATGAGGTTGTTTTCGGCTAAATAGTTGGCATATGCTGAAGCAGAAATGTTTAACGAATTATTGAATGTAAGCGATGAAACCGGGATTAAATGCTTAAGATACAGATAACTTCCATTATCTGAAGAGTCCAGCATGAAAGCTTTCAACCTCAGGTCCGCATAATCTGCAGGATTTGAACGGGCAAAATTAATTTCACCCAATAAACTTTGTTGAAACGCAGAAATAACCTGCGGTGTTTCTGTTGCTGCATCTTTGACCAGAGTGGGCTGACAACTGATCAGAATAATCAGCATTAATGTAAGAATTGAAATTGTTTTCATGTAAAAAATTGTATATCATTTAAAATTCTAACATTCCAAAAAATCTTTTGGTAGTTCAAAGATATATCATTTTTTTACATATGTAATAAATAAACGATTATTTTTTTATGTGTATATTTATTTTACTTTTGATGCAATCCAAAAATAATACCAACTAATAATATTTACTTAATGCCTATTTATCAAATATATACGAAATTAATTTAATTTATATTTCATTAAATTTTAATAATATGACGCAAAATATTTTTACAGATTCAGTATTTCAAAAATCAATATTAAATTATTTTACATTACCGAGAAGTACATTAGTCGAAAAAGCCAGTTTTTCATGAATTTTAAATCCATAAATTACTGATCGGCTATTTTATTTAGACTATCAATCAATATTTTTATAAATTAGAAAGGGTCGAAATTTGTTACCTATTCTAGTGCTATTTGGATTGGATCGAAGAAGGCATAATTCAAATAATGAGAATCAAATTTGAGTGTCAATTTTTCTCCTTTTTGAAACCGATAAATGGATGAAGATTTGCACCAGCCTATTTTACCAACTCAACTAGTCTGGCACAACAGTGAAAAATTTAAATGCACAGAACTAAGCATTAAATAACCAAATAATAGTTTAGCAGTAGATTGCTTCAACGTTGTTTATAAGGATTTAGGTGTGGTAAAAATAAATCAATATTAGTGACTTTTTTTCAGAAAATCATCATAGGCATTGTAAACTCCGCGGGTTTGGTTCCGCTCATTCAAATCGGTCTGTTTTTGGTTCCAGCTTAGTGCTATATTTTTGAGCGCTGCATCTGCATGTTCAAAAAATAGCTGATAGCTGCTGCAAAATCTTGGTTTGTGATGATCCTCAGGATCTTTGATACGGTCTTTGGTACATCCCCCAAAACATTTGGAGTACCATGGACACATCCGGCATTTACCAGGAAGCATCGTCTTTGCCTTGCCAAAATCGGTCTGTTTTTTAGTATTCAACAAATTAATGATCTTGTCGTAACGGATATTTCCAAGACGATGTCTGTTTTCAACAAAAAAATCACAGGAGTAAACATTTCCGTTGTGTTCGATTACCACATAAGTGCCGCACTCTTTCATAAAAGAACAATCAGGGGCTTCCATGCCAACATAGCTATGAAATACGGACTCGAAATGCCGGATTGAAGTTAAAGGCATACCATCTTTAAAGTCTGAAAGCCACAAATCGAAAAGAGTGATCAGAAATTGTCCGTATTTTTCAGCTTTTAAAGAGAAAGGGGCGACAAGAGATGAATCATTAGGATCCGATTCGACGACCGGTATAAACTGCATCCAGCTCAATCCCAGATTTTTATAGTAATTATAAAGTACTTCAGCATTTTCTGATGAATAGTCAGTTATACAGCACATGGCATTGACGGCTACCCCCTCGTCCAACAGCATTTTAGCTTTATCTTCAACAGTTCTCCAGGTTTTATGATGTCCCTTATCCATCCTGTAACGATCATGAATATGCTCCGGACCGTCAAGAGAAAGGCCTATAAGCCAGTCATATTTTTTAAAAAACCGGGCCCATTCCCGATCAAGCAAAACACCATTTGTCTGAAACCCATTGCCAACAAATTGTCCATGGCCATATTTCAGTTCCAGTTCTATGGTACGTTTGTAAAAATCGAGGCCCATTAGTGCAGGTTCACCCCCCTGCCAGGTGACCGAAACAGCATCACCGGATTGTTGCATGATCTGCCTGATCATTTCTTCCTGAATTGCGGCGCTCATCGGATGAGTTTTTGTTTCAGGGAATAACTTATCCTTTTTTAGATAAAAGCAGTAGGTGCAATCGAGATTACAATCCGGGCCTGAGGGCTTTACTAAAACAGAGGTAAGCGGACGATGTTTCTGGACCATACAAATAAGCTTGCATCATTGAACTGCGAAAATAATGAAATTCAGGTAATGTGATTCTGTACGATCAATTCATCCCTGAAAGTATTTAAAATAGAGTTACAACCTCCGGAAAAATAGCTAATTTTACTTCCACATGCATTCAACAAATAGTCGTAAGGTCAATGCCTAAATCCCTATACCCCCTACTTTGTCTTCTTTGCTGCTCAATGACCTATTTACGGGGGCAGAATATGACCAGATCCGTTACGGGGAAAGTAGTTGATCAGCAGATGCATCCGCTGGAAATGATCAATATCCAGATCAAAGGAACATCATTGGGTGCAGTATCAAACAGCGAAGGAAATTTTATTTTACCTCCTGTTACAGCCAAATCAGTCATTCTGGTCTTTACAGCAGTAGGTTATAAAAAGAGAGAGAGGCAGGTTTTATTATCCGAAGTTCATTCCCCGCTTCTGCAAGTCCTGGAAACTGAATTAAGGAGTATTCAGGAAATTACAATCGAACAAAAGAGGGGAAATAATAATCTGCAGAGTATTCAGCCAAAATTAACAGAAAGGCTTCCGGCAATTGCAGGAGGAGTGGAAACATTAATTAAAACATTGCCAGGTGTTAGCAGTAACAATGAGTTAAGTTCCCAATATTCGGTACGTGGTGGCAACTTTGATGAAAATCTGGTTTATGTAAATGGCATTGAAATTATTCGGCCTTTCCTGGTGAAATCGGGTGAACAAGAGGGATTAAGCTTCATCAACAGTGACATGGTTGGTACAATTGGATTCTCGGCAGGTGGATTTGATGCCTCTTATGGAGATAAGATGTCCTCGGTACTTGACATCACCTATCGTAAACCTGACCGAAACGCCGCATCAATGGAAATTGGCGCATTGGGTGCGTCTGCTCATTTTGAAGGGATGAGCAATAACAGGAAATTTTCCCATCTGACAGGAATCCGCTATAAAAATACCGCCTATTTACTGGGGACACTGGATAAAAAAGGGGAATACAACCCTTCTTTTACCGATTTTCAAACTTATTTGAATTATCAGTTTAATTCCAGCTTTTCTTTAGGTTTTTTGGGAAATTATGCCTCAAATACCTATCAATTCATTCCAAAAACTCAACTTACAAAATTTGGTACTCTAACCAATCCGTATCAGTTCATGGTCTATTATGACGGGAGAGAAAAAGATCGTTTCGAAAATTATTTGGGAGCCATAGCTGCAGAATATTCTCCAATTCCTAAATTATCCCTTAAGTTCCAGGTCAGTTCATTTTCCTCGATTGAACAGGTGTCATACGACATTCTGGGTGAATACTACCTTAATGATGTCAGTCAACAGACCAGTTCACAAACAAACCCGGATAGTACAAGTGTCACCGGAACCGGCTCCGACCTCAATCATGCCCGGGATAAGATGACCGCTTACGTTTCGGGATTTGAACACCACGGAACACTTTCTGAGGATGATCATCAGTTACAATGGGGACTGAAGTTTCAGCATGAGATGATGTCAAGTCACGTAAATGACTGGGAGATGCGCGATTCTGCCGGGTATTCGCTTCCATATCAAAACAACAATTTATCACTGTACCGTACTGTTGCAGGAAATAATAAAGTAACTTCGAATCGCTTTTCAGGATTTGTACAGGACAACCTGACTGAAACGACAGGAAATGGTGCGCTCACCATCACTGGGGGTATACGATTTCAATACTGGGACTATAACCACCAGACCATAATAAGTCCCAGAATATCTGCAAGATGGAAATCCGGTTCAGACAGGAATCAAATTTACCGTGCAGCCTGGGGAGTATATGATCAGATGCCATTTTTTAAAGAATTAATAAATCCTGAAGCACAATTGGTTCCGGGAATTAAAGCCCAGAGATCAATCCACTGTCTTTTGGGATACGATAAAATAATTACTACCTATGTGCGACCAATTAAATTCACTGCTGAGCTGTGGTACAAAGCGCTTAGCCATTTAATACCCTATCAGTTGGACAATCTAAACATCCAATATTTACCCAATCAGCAATCTGTCGGATATGCTGCAGGAGTAGATTTTAAAATCAACGGTGAACTTGCCACAGGAGCGCAGTCATGGGCAAGTCTGTCGTTGATGAAAACTGCGGAGAATATCATTGGGGATTATTACTTAAAAGCGATTCCCGGGAGTGGCACCGAAAAAATTTATCCTGGGTATATTCCACGCCCAACTGATCAACGGATCAATTTCAGTCTTTTCATTCAGGATTATTTTCCAGGCTACCAAACCGTTAAAATGAGTATGACTCTATTTTATGGAAGCGGATTACCCTTTGGCCCTCCAAACGGAGCACGATATATGGATAAATTTAGAATGCCCCCCTACCAAAGAGTGGATGTTGGATTCTCTAAAACATTGATTGACAAGAGTAAGAAAACTATATCAGACGAGAACAGATATAGCATTAAAGATGCCCGGATCGGCTTTGAAATATTCAATCTGTTTGACATTAACAATACTGTTTCCTACTACTGGATATCAGACATTCATAACCAAATGTATGCAGTTCCCAATTACCTCACGGGCCGCCGGCTAAATCTGAAATTTTTAATCCGTTTCTGAAACAAATTACAAACACGTTAAAATATCATTGTTGGACTCCCGAAAATAATATAGTTTGGCACAATTTTGTAAATCGAACCATTAACAAATTTAAATACTGTAAAAATGGATACCAAAGATTACATCGAAAAGGAGGGCCGCTATGGCGCACATAATTATCATCCACTGCCAGTTGTATTGGAAAGAGGTGACGGGATCTTTGTCTGGGATGTTGAAGGGCGACGTTATTTTGATTTTCTGGCAGCATATTCCGCAGTCAATCAGGGTCATTGCCATCCAAAGCTGGTAAAGGCACTTACGGATCAGGCCGGCAAACTGGCTCTTACCTCGAGAGCTTTCTTTAACAATACACTTGGTGAATGGGAAGAGCTTATGTCACGTCAATTTGGATATGACAAGATGCTACCGATGAACTCGGGTGCCGAAGCGGATGAGACAGCGCTTAAACTGATCCGGAAATGGGGCTACAAAGTGAAAGGTATCCCTAAAAATGAAGCACGTATCGTGGTGTGTGACGGAAACTTTCATGGCAGAACCATCACCATCGTTTCGATGTCATCAGATCCCGATTCATACAGCGATTATGGCCCTTTTACACCGGGGTTTGTCAATATCCCATACAACGACATCAATGCACTTGAGAGAGAATTGCAACATCCTGATACAGCTGGCTTTTTAGTTGAACCGATCCAGGCAGAGGCAGGCGTTTATGTACCACAGGATGGCTATCTGAGAAAAGCTGCTGCGCTGTGTAAAAAATACAATGTCCTTTTTGTCGCCGATGAGGTGCAGACCGGACTTTGCCGCACTGGAAAAATGCTGGCCTGTGATCATGAAGAGGTGCGTCCCGACATTCTCGTGCTTGGGAAAGCTATTTCGGGAGGAATGCTCCCTGTTTCATGCGTACTCGCAGATGATGAAATCATGCTCACAATTAAGCCCGGAGAACATGGCTCTACTT
>Ga0118677_10014290_pt1 | contig 11244 bp, 12 predicted proteins | sample AliMusrvi5mmetaG_FD_86154 | JGI IMG/M metagenome (GOLD analysis project Ga0118677, IMG submission 86154)
CCCATGACCCGCATGCTCTCGGAAGTGGGACCAATAAAGGTAATGCCGCATTTCTCGCACACCTCTGCGAAGTTGGCGTTCTCAGACAGAAAACCGTAACCGGGATGAATAGCTTCGGCATCGGTCAACTCTGCCGCACTAATTATAGCATTGATGTTCAGGTAACTCTTGGCGCTGGGTGCCGGACCGATACAGACGCTCTCATCGGCCAGTTTGACGTGCAGCGAATGGGTGTCGGCCTGTGAATAAACTGCGACAGTTTTTATGCCGAGCTCTTTACAGGCGCGAATTACGCGAACGGCAATTTCGCCGCGATTGGCTATAAGAACCTTGTGGAACATTAAGATGAACCCCTCTTTAGTAAGTTAGAAGTTTATTTCTGCGCTTTTCTTGAAGAAAATAACTTTGTTAACGCACTTATCCTGTTTATCAGGGCTACGTGTAAAATTACAGTTTCTGTATCACGAACAACGGATCGCCGAATTCAACGGCACTAGCGTTCTCCTTGCAGATCTTGAGAATCTTGCACTTGCACTCGGCCTCAATTTCATTCATCAGCTTCATAGCCTCAACAATGCAAAGCACCTCCCCTTTTTCCACCACCTGTCCGACCACAACATATGGTGCGGCGTCTGGAGCAGGAGCCGCGTAGAAGGTGCCGACAATCGGTGAATTAAGAGTATCACCGCTATCGTCTGCTGCGGCCGGCGGTGCGGCTGAGGTCTCTTGCGATGCTGCATAGGCTGGAACATAACCGGGTGCAGGAAATGACTGCGCTACCGGAGCAGCCATGGTGACGTACTCCGGCTTATGACCGCGCTTGATGACAATCTTCTCGTCGGTACTCTCCATCTCGAATTCGGTGATATCGGTGTCGGTCAGCAATTTAATCAACATCTTTAAATCCTTGATATCCATCTGGGCTTCTCCTTTAAATGAATTCCGTTGCAGCAAGTTTGCTAAAGAACCAGTAATCGTTTATCCGCAGAAGTCAGGATCTGATATCCGTCCGCAGTCACCAGCAGCGTATCCTCGATTCTCACTCCCCCGAAACCTGGAATATAGATGCCCGGTTCAATGGTGATTACCATCCCCTCTTCCAGAACCGCATCGCTGCGGGGTGATACTGTCGGTTTTTCGTGAATGTCAAGTCCGACGCCGTGCCCAAGGCCATGTCCGAAGTAGTCTCCGTAGCCATGCTTGACAATATAATCGCGGGCTACCGCATCCAGCGCCTTGCAGCTGATCCCCGGAGTGACCGCCTCTATCGCCATGCCATGGGCTTCCCTGACAATAGCGTGTATCTCTTTTTCGAGGTTTCCCGGCTCACCGCAGGAGACAGTCACAGTCTCGTCCGAGTGATAACCGTCCTTAAGTGCACCAAAATCAATTGTAACCAATTCTCCGGACTTGATAAGCTTGTCGCTGGCCCTGCCGTGCGGCATGCCACCCCGAACTCCGGAGGCAACGATAAAATCAAAGGCCTTGCCGTCCGCTCCTCGGCGCCGCATCTCAAGTTCCAGTTCCAATGCGATATCCGCCTCACTGATCCCGGGTCTCACAAACTTAAGCACACCTGAAAGCGCCCGGGATGCAAGAGTTGCGACCGCCTTGAGGCTTTCAACCTCTGTCCGGTCTTTGCAGCTGCGTATCTCATCAAAAGCGGGGCTTATCTCGACCAGTTCGATACCCGACAGACTGTCTGACATCTTTCTGTAGTCGTTGACGGTCGTATGTTCAGCCTCAAAACCGAGCCGCACGATCCCATTTTCAGCAGCCAGTGCGGCAACAGCATCCAGACGAATTGCACACTCCAGCACTTCGGCCTCGAGCACCTCGTCACCGGCCTGGGCAGTATAACGTGAATCACACAGAAACCAGGTTCGGGACCTTGTCGCCAGCAAAGCTCCGTCAGAACCGCTGAACCCACAGAGATAGCGAATATTCCTGAGATCGGTGATCAGGATGGCATCCAACCTGTTTTCTTCAAAGAACCGATTCAGACGTGAGCGCCTGCTTTTTAGCATAAATGAAACCTGTACTACAAACTGTTTTTATTAAAATGACAAAAGACGACTGATTTAAGGGTTAAAACAACAATTACTTGGTTTTAACGCGACTAAACAATGCCCGCAAACCGAGCAGATAGCTGTCACTGCCGAATCCGCAGATCTGGCCTATGACAACGGGGGCAGTAAGACTTTTATGACGGAATGTTTCACGGCTATGAATGTTGGAAAGATGTACCTCTACGCAGGGAAGACCAACAGCCGACAGTGCGTCGCGAATTGCAATACTGGTGTGGGTATAGGCGGCCGGATTGATGAGAATCCCGTCGCAATCAACTGCAGCTCCCTGAATGGCATTGATCAGTTCACCTTCACTGTTGGACTGAAAAAACAGGAGTGAGCAACCCAGTTCTACCGCCAGTTTTCCCAGAGAATTGTTGATATCATCAAGACTCAGGGTGCCATAAACCTGGGGTTCCCGCTTTCCCAGCAAATTAAGATTGGGGCCGTGCAGTACAAGAAACTTCATAACTATTCCAACTCCCGTATTAACTCGTACGATTTGATCTTCAGCAGATAACGCCCTTTGCCGAAATTCCCGGAGCGTACCATGATCAAAGCCATAAACAGTTCATCATTCAGCACACGCATGATAACACGTGTCTGACTGGTGGTAATTGATACCTCTTCCACGCCACCGGCCCTGATGACATCGACAGCTCGTTTGATCTCCTTGAGCACCGTTGCATACTCAACCGCCAGTAGTTGCGTATCAAAGTCCGATTGTTCAACTGCAACCTCATCGATTGGAATACCGTCGTATGCCATAATACTGACAGCAAGGGCGCCATCAACGCTCCGCAGAATGGTACTCAGAGTATCCCTCATCGACAAGATTTTACCCTCATGACGTTATCCAACCAATTCTCCAGGATGGAAAGCGCGTTGTCCGCAGTTCCCTGAGGATTTAAACCGGTACTTACGCTTTCAGAATGTTCAAGCTCCTTTATCCGGGTTGAAACCTCGCTGTTGCCGGGGTCATCCGTCAGGATGGATCGATATATTTCAAGTGCTTTATTAATAAAACCCTGCTTGACATAAAGTCCGGCCAGGGTTGCAGTTGAAAGCGGGTCGTGGTGAGGCTCTCCCGTAGATTCGACTGCATAATGCTGTCCGTTATCAAGCAAATCAGAAACCGGCTGATCCTCTTCAAAATCATCAAAATCCTCTATTATCTCCAGATCTTCGATAATTTCTTCATCATCATCTTCATCGACAGATTGCGAAAGGTTCACAGATTCGCCTGAAACTTCGAGGAATTTAAGTTCAGTCCGGCATTCCAGGTCGTCCGGGACAAACTCAAGCGCGGTCTTGAAGGCCTGACGGGCAGCGTCCCTATCCCCTGTATCAACTAAAAGTCGTCCCAGCAACATCAGAGCCTGATGGTCTTCCGGCATCGCCTCAGTCACCAGCTTCAGAGCGGCAATGCACTCATCCTTGATGCCATCGGCGTGGCAGGCCATGGCCAGAGCCCGCAGGCCGGCCAGATACCGGGGATGTTTTGCAACACCATGCCTAGCGGTATGCAGAGCATCAAATATGAGCCCCACCTTGAGGTATATCTCTGACAGCTTGGCAAAACAAAATGAATTGGGCGATCTTGACAGCTGTTCCTCAAATGTCTTGATGTCCGTCCAGAATGACAGATTGTCCTGCTGCATGGTCACGCCTCCAGCCCGCTCAATTTGAGCAGCTCTTCGGGGGTATGTTGCGACATGGCGTGCAGACCTATGCCATGGTTACATATGAAAGTGATGAAACCGCCTTTGGATTTTTTGTCGGCAGCAAGAACTTCCAGAAGTTTCTGCCGGTCAAATTCAGGAGCCGTCACCGAAAGGCCGCATTTACCTATCAGCGCTACAATCCTGTCTTCATCGTTCAGGCTGCAGAAGCCGAGTGCGTATGAAACTTTTGCAGCCAGAGCCATGCCGACCGCCAGTGCCTCCCCATGTACCAAGTTACGATAACCGGTAAGCGATTCAAAAGCATGCCCCAAAGTATGACCGTAATTCAGGATTGCCCTCAGGCCGGATTCCTTCTCGTCCAGTTCGACCACCCGTGCCTTCAGTTCGCACGAGCGACGGATGACCTCAATCAGTTTGTCCGGATTCATCTCAATAATGGCGTCAATGTTATCCTCAATGTATTCAAAGAACGTGAGATCAACAGCCGCACCGTATTTGACGACCTCCGCCAGACCGGCTCTAAACTGCCTTGTCTCGAGCGAACGTAATGTCATTACATCTATCAGAACGAGCCTGGGCTGATAAAAAGCACCGATCAGGTTTTTACCCTTCTTGTGATCGATGCCGGTCTTGCCGCCAACGCTGCTGTCAACCTGGGCCAGCAGAGTAGTCGGCACCTGTACGAACGGGATGCCGCGGAGCCAGGTTGCAGCGGCATAACCTGCCAAATCCCCCACGACGCCGCCACCCAGGGCAACGATGAAGGAGCCGCGGTCTACACCGGCTGCCAGCAGGGCGTCATAGACGGCGTTCAATGTTTCAGAGTTTTTGAATTCCTCACCATCAGGAATCTCTATCTGCACGGCGGTAATACCCGCGGCAGACAGGGAATCACTAACCATCCTGCCATAAAGCGCAGCCACGGTCGGGTTAGTGACGACTGCTGCCACACCCTTCAGACCGATAGCCGCACAGCGATGACCCAGCGAGGTTAGAGCACCGCTTTCAAAAACGATATCGTAGCTGTTGTCACCTAGATTCAGAGTCAGCAAACTCATGCGGAAAGCCTATTCAAGCTGTACAGAATCTTCATCGCGACATCTTCTACGGAATTACCGCCCGTGTCAATTTGAATATCGGCGTCAGAATAAAAATGTTCCCGCACATCCATGAGGACTTTGACACGTTCAGGTACGTTCTCATCGACCAGCAGCTGGCGGTCAGGCATTGCGTATCTGCTCCAGATACCCTTCCAGATTACGACGAATTTCGACGACGGAGTCGCCACCGAATTTTTCCAGGAAGGCATTGGCAACCTCGATCGCCACCACCGCTTCGGCAACAACAAGCGCTGCCGGAACGGCACATGTATCGGATCGTTCCACGGTCGCGACAAAAGGTTCATGAGTGCATATATCCACCGAACGGAGCGGTTTGTAAAGTGTCGGAATCGGCTTCATGGCCGCCCGCACTACAATCGGCTCGCCGTTCGACATGCCCCCCTCTATGCCCCCTGCATTATTGCTTTCACGTTTATAGCCACCGTTGTACGATATCTCGTCATGCACCTTAGAGCCTAACCTGCGGGCGGCCTCAAAACCAATACCGACCTCAACCCCCTTGATGGCCTGAATACTCATCAACGCCATCGACAGCCGGGCATCCAGCTTGCGGTCCCACTGCACATAACTACCCAGCCCTGGAGGAACGCCGGTCACGTGCACTTCAACCACTCCTCCCAAGGTATCCCCTTCGGCCCTGGCGATGTCTATAACCCTCTTCATTTCAATTTCAGCGATCGGGTCGCAGCAGAACATTTCCGACGCTGCAGCCCGCTGCCACAAAGCATCCGGAGATTCATCCGGATTCGCTGCAGACACTGAGCCCACCTCCGTCACATAGTCGCCCACACGGATACCAAACTCCGCCAGAAATGCCCGGGCCACCCCGCCTACCGCCACGCGAACGGCAGTCTCACGGGCGCTGGAACGCTCCAGAACATTGCGGACATCACTATGATGATACTTTAAAACTCCCGAAAGATCGGCATGGCCGGGACGCGGACGGGTCACTGCAGTGGAATTGTCACGATGTTCAGGAAGAGGCGACATCTGTTGCTGCCAGTTCTCCCAGTCGCGGTTCTTTACCACGAGTGTCAACGGTGATCCGATCGTCTCACCCCATCGCACGCCGGAAAGCAGTTCAACCGTATCCTTTTCTATCTTCATCCGGCCGCCCCGTCCGTAGCCCTGCTGACGGCGTGCCAGATCATGATTTACAACCTCGGCCGACAGATGGATACCGGCAGGCAGACCCTCGACGATTGCACACAACTGCGGGCCATGGGACTCACCGGCCGTCAGGTAACGGAATATGCTCACAAAAATACCCCCACTGATGATTCAAAGTGGAGGTAAATTAGCATTTCTGATGCAATTACAGCAAGGCAAAAAAGGAAATGCCAGATGCCGTGATTGTTTCTCTTATGGGCTTCGCTAATTGAGGTAAGTCCGACAGGCTCCCCCGTGTGGCAATAGGCTGGACGACTCCTGATAAAAAGTTATCGATGTTTCATTTCGAGCGCCAATTTCAACGTGGCGGCAATATTGCGTGAAGCCGAACGTACATTTACGGCGGCACCGGCTAATGCTTCTTCAACGGTACCGGTCTGTCTCAGCACGCTGTATATCGCATCGATGCCGTGCTCATGAACCACGCTGGCATCGGTTGCCAAACAACCTGCGATTCCAATCACCGGTTTGCCGTAACGTTTGGCCATGCGCGCCACACCGATCGGAGTTTTGCCGTGAATTGTCTGGCTGTCTATTCGCCCTTCGCCGGTCACAACCAGATCGGCATCCCTCACGGCAGCCTCCAACCCGACCGCTTCCATAACTATTTCAATTCCCGGTCGCAGCTCCGCACCGAAGAAAGCCAGCAGGGCCGCACCCATGCCGCCGGCGGCTCCTGCGCCCGGAACCGAATCAACCTGCACACCCAGGTCGCGGCTGATCAGACCGGCATAGCGGGCAAGGTTGGCATCCAGTTGAGCAACCATTTCCGGTGTGGCTCCTTTCTGCGGACCGAAAACGGCGCTGGCCCCTTTCGATCCGGTCAACGGGTTGTTCACGTCGCAGGCCGCTTCGATCCGGCACGTTTTCAGTCGTGGGTCCATACCACCGATATCTATCCGATCAAGGTTAGTCAGAGCGCCGCCACCGAAACCGATCTCCAGGCCGGCATGATCAAGCAGTTTGACTCCCAGAGCCTGGAGCATGCCGGCTCCACCATCATTGGTGGCACTGCCACCGATGCCAATTATCAGGTGGCTGATTCCTGCGTCCAGTGCAGCCTCAATTAATTCTCCGGTACCATAGGTAGTGGTCTTCAAAGGGTTACGCAGATCATGGGCAACCAGAGCCAGGCCGCTGGCTGCCGCCATTTCGATAATAGCGGTTTTAGCATTACCGGTAAGACCATAGCAGGCATTAACCGGCTCACCCAGGGGACCGGTTACGCCAACCGCTATAAGCCTGCCCCCGGTGGCTGCGACCATGGCTGCAACCGTGCCTTCACCACCGTCGGCCATCGGCAGCTTCACGTAATCCGCATAAGGGAATATTTCGCGAAAACCGGTCTCAATCTCTGTCGCCACTTCAAGAGCGGTCAGACTTTCTTTGTAGGAATCGGGAGCGATTACTATTTTCATGTGAAGTACCTTTAGATTACCGCTTCACTTCGACATGGGCCATCTTCTCATAATACTGCACCAGGCTGCAATGATCGGCATCGCCAAGTCCGTCTGTCTTAAGGGCCTGCATCATTTCCATGACTGCGGCGGTCAATGGAAGCGGCACACCGAGTTCATGGGATGTATCAAGCACATTGGCCAGATCCTTGATATGCAGGTTGATACGGAAGCCGGGATTGAACTTGCGGTCCATCACCAGCGGCGCCTTGGCATCAAGCACTGTACTGCCGGCCAAGCCACCACGGATGGCCTGATAGACAAGATCAGGTTCAACACCAGCCTTACTTGCCAGGACGAGTGCTTCTGACATGGCGGCGATGTTCAGGGCTACTACAATCTGGTTTGCCAGTTTGGTGATATTGCCGGCGCCGATGCTGCCGGTAAGTACGACTGATCCGGCCATGGCTTTCATCAGATCGTAACATCTGTCAAAGACAGGTTTGTCTCCTCCAACCATGACCGATAACGTTCCTTCAATCGCCTTCGGCTCTCCGCCGCTGACCGGAGCATCCAGCATATCAATACCTTTTTCGGAAAGCTTCTGAGCGACTTCACGGCTGACGAGCGGAGCAATGGAACTCATGTCAATCACCACAGAGCCTGCTCTGGCGCCCTCGATGATGCCGTTTTCACCCAGCACCACGTCCTTCACCTGGGGTGAATTCGGCAGCATTGTGATGATAATGTCCGACAGCTCGGCAACTTCTTTCGGGGTGACAGCTGATTGTGCGCCGCAGGCTACAACTTCGGCCACTGCGCTCTCGGTCCTGTCCATGACGACCAGGCTGTAGCCGGACTTGATCAGGTTTTTGCTCATCGGTTTGCCCATGATTCCGAGTCCGATAAATCCAATCTTGCTCATAATAATCTGTTCTCCTTTGCAGTAATTTTCTAGTCTTTGAATTTATCCCTTAACGCCTGCGTCCCGCTGCGAAATACTCCCAGGTCGCTGCCGACAGCCACCAGTGTTGCACCCATGTCGAGATAACGGCGCGCATCGGCTTCCACGCCGGCAAGAATTCCGGATGGTTTGCCATTAGCCCTGGCTCGATCAAACAAGTGCCGAATTGCCTCCTGAACTTCGGTCTGATTCGGGTTTCCCAAGTGGCCAAGAGCTGCCGCCAGGTCGGATGGTCCGACGAAAATGGCGTCTACGCCCTCTACTGCGCAGATATTGTCTATTTCGCGAACAGAATCCACCGTTTCTATCTGCACTGCCACGGTTATATTGTCATTGATCGAGGAGAAATAGTTCTGAACAGTCCCAAACATGTTACTGCGGTGCGATAACGACACACCACGGATACCGGCGGGCGGATAGCGGGTCGCGGCAACTGCGAGGCGCGCATCATCAGCCGAATCGACCATGGGGATCATGAAGTTATGGAATCCGATATCCAGCAGGCGCTTGATGATGACCGGATCGTTTGCTGGGGGGCGGACAAACACGGCGCTGCTGCTCCCCTTCAGGGCCATCAACTGGGGAACGAACGTTGTAATATCATTTGGAGCATGTTCACCGTCCAGCAGTATCCAGTCGAAACCGGCCAGACCAAGCACCTCGGTTGAAATCGGGCTGGCCAGCGCCGACCAGCAGCCGATCAGGCGCTTTCCTGCCAGCAGATCGCCACGAAAACAGTTGGGGATAATTGTGTTTGGTTCTTTAGACGTCATCAGGCAATCTCCTTGTGAGTTAACGTACCAGGCAGGGACGTTTGTTGTCGAATTTCCAGCCGGGGATCAGATACTGCATCGCAATGGCGTCGTCGCGCGCACCCAGTCCTTCTTTCAGATACAGTTGATGCGCTTTCTCGATCTGTGCCATGTCCACGTCAACCCCCAGGCCGGACCTGTCGGGAACAGCTACCGTGCCACCCACAATCCTGAACGGCTCTTTCGTCAGACGTTCCTGATCCTCCTGCCAGATCCAATGCGTGTCTAATGAAGCAATCTTCCCCGGCGCGGCGGCGCCGACATGGGTAAACATGGCCAATGAAATATCAAAATGATTATTTGAGTGTGAGCCCCAGGTCAATCCCCATTCATGGCACATCTGGGCGACACGCACCGAACCCTGCATGGTCCAGAAATGAGGATCGGCCAGCGGTATATCAACAGAGTGCAGCTGGATGGCATGTCCCATCTGGCGCCAATCCGTGGCGATCATGTTGGTGGCGGTCGGCAGTCCGGTCGCCCGGCGGAATTCGGCCATGACTTCCCGGCCGGAATATCCGTTTTCCGCCCCGCACGGATCTTCCACATATGTCAGCACATGTTTCTTGTTGCTGCACAATCTTATGGCTTCCTCCAATGACCATGCCCCGTTAGGATCAATGGAAACACGGGCCTCAGGAAAGCGTTCCGCCAATGCCGTCACGGCTTCGATCTCTTTGTCACCGCTCAGGGCGCCCCCCTTCAGCTTGAAGTCATTGAAGCCATAGCGGGTATGGGCCGCTTCGGCAAGCCGTACCACCCCCTCAGGAGTGAGCGTTTCTTCATGGCGCAGTCGCAGCCAATCATCCTTCGCGTCAGGCGCGCTCAGATAGGGCAGGTCGGTTTTTGTGCGGTCACCAACGTAGAACAGATACCCAAGCATCTCCACCGCATTTCGTTGCTGACCTTCTCCCAGCAGTGCGGCCACCGGCACCCCCAGGAATTGCCCCACAAGGTCAAGCAAGGCAGCTTCAAGAGCAGTTACGGCATGAATGGTGATGCGCATATCAAAGGTTTGCAGTCCGCGTCCGCCGGCATCCCGATCGGCGAAACGCTGCCGGACTGTGTTGAGGATATTGTTATAATTTCCAATCGACTTGCCCAGCAGCAGGGATTTTGAATCTTCCAGAGTTTCACGGATACGCTCGCCACCTGGAACCTCACCAATACCCGTATTACCGGCATTGTCTTTCAAAATCAAAATATTACGGGTAAAGAAAGGACTGTGCGCACCACTGAGATTGAGCAGCATGCTGTCTTGTCCGGCGACGGGAATAACCTGCATCTCGGTGATGACCGGGGCACCGGAAAAGCCCTGTTGTTTGCCACATTGGTTCATCGTGGAACTCCTTTATTTATCTGCACAGAGGGACGTATTCTGCTTTCAAATAATTGCAGTAAAACCGGTTTCACAGTTCGGCGACAATCGGGTCTGTTTCATTTGTCAGTGCAGGAGAAGCGCCAGGTGATGAAACGCTTTCACGCATGTTGTAATAGGTGGCCGCAATACCGCTGCCCAGAATGATGGCTATGCCCAGCCAGCTGAGCCAGTCTAGGATGTCTCCCCAGATAATGACGCCCCAGGCGCTGGAAAAAATAATTCCGGTATACTGTAGATTCGCGGTCACAAGCGTCTTGCCCAGCCGATAAGCCCGCGTCATTGCGATTTGGGCCGCAGTGGCGCCTATGCCGATCACCAGCAGTAAAAGCATGCCGTAGGAACTGTGTACATGCCAGATCTGGCGGGCAACTCCTGCGCCGCCTCCCTGGCAGAATGCGCCCAGCAGGCCGGAAAGCAGTCCGGTGACGGAGAAGTAAAATACTACCCTGAATTCAGGTTCGCCCATCTGCCCCAGCTGCCGCACCTGCAGGTAGGCCAATGCCGCCAGAAATCCTGAAAATAACGCCAACATGCCGGCAAACCACTGATCTGTCTGAATTGAAGGACGCAGAAGCAGGATTACGCCTGCAAAGCTCATGATTACGGCAGCAACCAGGCCACCATCGAGCCGGCGGTGTTTGAAAG
>Ga0118677_10014292_pt1 | contig 11244 bp, 6 predicted proteins | sample AliMusrvi5mmetaG_FD_86154 | JGI IMG/M metagenome (GOLD analysis project Ga0118677, IMG submission 86154)
AACTATTACAGCGCCGACACGTCTTCCTGGAGCATGTTCGGCCAGTTCGGAATCCGCCGTCCGGTCTTCCATGGTTACCGGGCATTCAATGAACTCGCCAAGCGACCCCTTCGGGTGAAGGTTCAAGTCGAGGGTGAGGCGGAAACTCCGTCCTGCGTGCTGGCCGGGATCGCCGAAGACAAACTGTCGTCCGCAGTTCTGTTTAGCACCTTCAAGGGCAAGTCAGGAACCCGCGCGATCACGCTGACCCACCTGCCGTGGAAGGGCGAGTCCCGCGTGGAGACCCTGCTCGTTGACGACACCCATGTGCTAACCGAAACCCCTGCGATTGTGGACGGCGATGCCAATGGCACAAAGAGGATCACTGTCAATCTGGCATCCAACGTCGTCTGCCTCGTCAGGCTGTCGCAGACGAATGAGTTCTATCGGCCGCGGTATCCAAATTGAGGCTGGTGAGTTTTGGTTAAGGGTTGGGCGGCGGCACGACCGGCGTGCCGCCAACTTTGAAAAAGTTGAATTTTAAGATGTATATGCCAAATGCACTGCTGACGCTTGCCGCGCTGCTGCTGACCTTGCCGGTCGGACTGCACGCTGCGGAAAAGAAGACCGACCGACCGAACATCGTCTTCATCCTCGCCGATGACCTTGGCTGGCGGGATGGCGGCTGTTTCGGCAGCACGTTCTACGAGACGCCGAACATTGACCGGCTGGCCGCGCGCGGGGTGCGGTTCACGCAGGCCTACGCCGCCAACCCGCTGTGTTCGCCGACGCGCGCGAGCATCCTCACCGGCCTCTTTCCTGCCCGCATCGGCATCACCACACCGAATTGCCATCTGGAGGAAGTGCAGCTTGAAAAGAAGCTCATTGCCGGCAAACAACCCACCACGAAAGTGCTCAACGCCGACAACCTCACACGGCTGAAGCCGGAATATTTTACGCTCGCCGAGGCGCTGAAGGAGGCGGGCTACGCTACGGCGCATTTTGGCAAGTGGCATCTCGGCTGGAACCGGAAAGACCACCCGGAGGATCACTATGAGCCGAAGGACCAGGGATTCGATCTGGATTTTCCGCATACGCCTCGCGCGCCGGGGCCGGGCGGCGGTTATCTCGCTCCGTGGAAATTCATCAACGATCCGCCGCTGCCCGCGCAGCCCGGCACGCACATCGAAGATCGCATGTCGGCGGAGGCGGCGAAGTTCATCCGCGAGCACAAGGACAAGCCATTCTACGTGAACTATTGGGCGTATTCCGTGCATTCGCCGTGGAACGCGCGGCAAGATTACATTGATTACTTCAAGCCGAAGGCCGACGCGAAGAACCCGCAGCACAACCCGCTCTATGCCGCGATGGTCAAGAGCCTCGACGACGGCGTGGGCCGCTTGCTCGCGGCAGTGGATGAAGCCGGCATCGCCGATAACACCATCATCGTCTTTTTTTCCGACAACGGCGGCTGGGCGTATCCGCCGAAAACCACCGACCCCGAAGGCTTTGAGAACATGCCGGCGACGAGCAATCTGCCGTTGCGCAGCGGCAAGGCCTCGATCTACGAAGGCGGCACCCGCGAGCCGGGCATCGTCGTCTGGCCGCGCAAAACGGAACCGGGCACGACGAGCGACGCGTTGCTGCAAAGTGTGGACTGGTATCCCACGTTGCTCGCCATGTGCGGCCTCAAGCCGCATGCCGACCTGAAGCTCGACGGCCTCGACCAGACGCCAACCTTGCTGGGGAAGAAACCGGTGCGTGACCGCGTCTTTTGCCACTTCCCGCATGGCAGCGCAAAGCAAGCCGCAGACATTCCCGGATTCCTGCCGAGCACCTATATCCGCAAGGGCGACTGGAAACTCATTCGTTTCTTCGGCGACAACGACGACGGCAGCGACCGCTTCGAGTTATACAACCTGAAGGACGACGCCGGCGAAACAAAGAACCTCGCCGCTCAAGAACCCAAACTCGTCCGCGAGTTGAACAAACTCATCACCGGTTTCCTGCGCGACACCGCCGCCGTGGTTCCCGTTCGCAATCCCGCCTACGATCCCGGCGCTGTGACAGCAACCGGGAAAAAAAAGGGCAAAGCTGTCAGCACTCCGGCCGGCCCGTTGCAAGGCTGGCAAGCCCGCGAATGCGAGGCCTCCGTGAAGCAGGGCATCGTTACCGTAGCGGGCACAGGCGATTCGCCGTTCCTCGGCATCGGGGCGGGCACCCAGGGTCCGGCCGCGGTCACATTCCGCGCCCGTTGTGCCCAGGGCGGACAAGGCAAGGTCGAGTGGATCCCACCCGGCACCGATCCGGATCAAGCGAAGTCGTCGTCGTTCACCCTCAATCCCGGTGATTGGCAGACCGTCACGAGCGCCATTCCGGCATCAGGCCCCCTCGGCATCCTGCGTGTTTATCTCCCCGCACAGAATCAGTCGGTGGAGATTGACTGGATCGAACTCAAGCCAGACAGCGGAAAGCCTCGACGTTGGGATTTCCAGAAGCCTTGAAAGCAACCATTCAACTGACAAGATTCGATTTTAAGTGAGCATGAAAAAACAAATGCTTCTCGCCGCCGCCCTGCTGCTCGTGCCGCTGGCCGGGCTGCGCGGTGCTGACTTGCCAGCAAAGCCCAATGTCGTCTTCATCCTCGCCGATGATCTCGGGGTGAATGATCTCTCGCTGTATGGCAGCACATTTCACGAGACTCCGAACATTGACGCGCTGGCCCGGTGCGGTGTGAAATTCAATCAATTCTACTCCGCCAGCCAGTATTGTTCGCCCACGCGTTCCAGCATCATGACCGGCCTGTATCCGGCGCGCACCGGCATCACCGAGCCGTGGTGTCATCTGCCAAAGGAGGTTTTTGACAAGCATTTGGTTGCAACAGCTCCGCCGGCGCAAAAGGCGCTGACCGCCGAGAGCGTGACACGCTTGCAGACTCGCTACTACACGCTGGCCAAAGCGTTCAAGGCGGATGGCTACGTTACCGCGCATTTCGGCAAATGGCACCTCGGCCCCGAACCTTACAGCCCGTTGCAGCAGGGCTTCGACGTTGATATTCCGCACACGCCTCAGGCCGGTCCGCTGCCCAAGGGCTGGTTTTATCCGTTTCCGGTCTGGCCGGGTCATGGCAAACCCGGCGATAATCTGGAAGACGATCTATGTGATGAAGCCGTCAAGTTCATCGCGCAGCAGCACAAAGACAAGCCATTCTACCTGAACTACTGGGCATTTGAAGTTCACGCACCGTGGCAGGCCAAGGACAGGCAGATTGACAAGTATCGCGCCAAGGCCGATCCAAAATCGCTCCAGCGCAATCCCGTCTATGCCGGCATGATTGAAACGCTGGATGAAGTCGTGGGCCGGCTCGTCGCCGCGTTGACCAAGGCCGGTCTGCTGGAAAACACCATCATCGTCTTCACCTCGGACAACGGGCCTTATTTCCTCGCGAATAATGAACACATGCCGAAAGAGTTCCGTCAGGTGCCGGTTACCAGCGCCCAACCCTTGCGCGCTGGCAAGGGAACCATCTACGAAGGAGGCACCCGCGTGCCGCTGGTGATGATCTGGCCCGGCAAGGTGAAGCCGGGCACAGAGACAAGCGCGATGGCACAAAGCACGGATTTCTTTCCCACCTTCGCAGATATGCTCGGCTGGAAACTGCCTGCCGAAGTCCGCTTTGACGGCGTCAGCCTGCGGCCGTCGCTGGAAAAAAACGAGAGCGTGCGTGACGAAATCTATTGCCACTTCCCTCACTCGCAGGTGCCCGGCGAATACGAGCACATGCCCGCGCCCACGCCCCTCACGCCCGCCAGTTCGGTGCGTCGAGGCGACTGGAAGCTGATTCGATTCTACTGCGACAATGCGGATCAATCCGACCGGCATGAACTTTACAACCTTGCCGATGATCCGGGCGAGAGGCACGATCTCGCCTCCGCGCAACCTGATCGCGTGAAGCAACTTTCAGCCCGCCTCGATGACTTCCTCAAAGAGACTGAGGCCGTCGTGCCTAAACGCAACCCAGGCTACAACTCCAAGGCTGCAGCTGGTAAAGCAAAGGCCAAGACCGGCCAGTAATCCGTTGATCGCGCCGGGGCGCATGACAACCATCATCAAAAGGAAAACACCATGAGCAATCCACATCTAATAAGAAATTCACTCACTTTCCTCGCCGTCATGCTTGCGAGTGCCGCGGGTTCAGGATTGGCTTTTCCACCCGCACCCTATGAGGATGGCCGCCCACAAGCGGAACTTCGCCTCGAAGCTAGGGACCAAGGGGTGGTTCTGCGTCATGGCGCAGGTCCCAACCAGTGTGATTATCTCGGCGCCCGCGATGTATGGGTCTGGCAACACGCCGGCACTTACTACATGCACTACGACGGCTCCGGGCCGAAAGGCTGGCTGACCTGTTTTGCCCTCAGCAAAGACTTGGAGCATTGGACGCCTCGCGGTCCCGTTATGGATTTCGGCGCGACCAACAGCAACGATTCCGCTGCCGCTTCCTACGGCACCACCTACTTCGACGGTCGGCGGTGGCACATGTTCTATCTCGGTACGCCCAACACTACGCCGGCACCAGACTTCATTCCCGGTTTGCCGTATCTCACGATGAAGGCGGAAAGCGCTGCGCCCACTGGACCCTGGAAAAAGCAATATGACGTCACGCCGTTTTTCGTGAAACCCAACACCTATTACTCCGGGGTGGCCAGCCCGGGTTTCATCACCAAGCAGGGCGATGAATACCTGATGTTCTTCGCCGCCTCGGGTGGGGCGCCTTATTTCCGCACCCTCAGCCTGGCCCGCACCCGCAATCTGAATGGTCCGTGGACATTGAATGAGCAACCGCTGCTCCCGCCGACGGAGCAGGTGGAGAACTCGTCCTTGTATTATGAGAAGAAGAATAAGACGTGGTTTCTCTTTACCAACCATGTCGGCATCAGGGATGGCTTGGAATACACGGATGCCATCTGGGTTTATTGGAGCAAAGATCTGACGAAATGGGATCCGGCGCACAAAGCCGTGGTGCTGGACTCGCGCAATTGCAAATGGTCCCAACACATCATCGGTCTCCCCTCGGTGGTGCCGTTCGGCAAGCGACTGGCGATTTTCTACGATGGCCAGGACGCCGACCCCATCCCGCCCGGAGTCAAGAGCCATATGAATCGGGACATCGGTCTGGCGTGGCTGGATCTGCCGCTGGTGCCGCCCGCAAAATAGAACACCTTGACTACCAATCGCGCCACCCAAATCCTTGTCGCCCTGCTGTTGACTCCGCCGGTCGCGCTGACAGGCGCTGAAATAGCGAAACCCGACCGCAAACCCAACATCATCGTCATTCTGACCGATGACCAGGGCTTTGCCGACCTTGGGTGTCAGGAAGTCGTGATGGACATACGCACGCCAAACCTTGACCGCTTCGCGAGCGAGGGCGTGCGCTGCAGCGCCGGTTACATCACCTCGCCGCAATGCAGTCCTTCGCGGGCTGGCTTGCTGACGGGTCGCTACCAGCAACGATTTGGTTTCGATTCGATTCCTGATTGTCCCTTGCCACTGGCGGAAACCACCCTCGCCAACCGCCTGCAGCAAGCCGGTTACCAGTGCGGCATGGTCGGCAAATGGCATCTCGACCCGAATTCGGTGTCTGCCAAATGGGCCGCGAAGAATCTGCCAGCGAGCGCAGGGGCGTCGCCGCAGATTCGCATTCCGGAATCCGCGCGGCTTGCCTACTCGCCGGTCGCAAGGGGCTTTGAAGAGTTTTTTGAGGGTCAAATGTCACGCTACTGGGCCAACTACGATCTGGCCGGAAGAAGCCTGGACCGGAAAGGCGAATGGGTGAAGGATGCGCGGTTCCGCGTGGATGTGCAGACGGACGCCGCGCTGGCATTCATCGGGAGGAACCACGACAAACCGTTCTTCCTCTACCTCGCCTACTTCGCACCTCACGTTCCGCTGGAAGCGACGGAAAAATATCTGGCACGCTTTCCCGGACCGATGCCCGAGCGCCGCCGCCACGCTTTGGCAATGATCGCCGCCGTGGACGACGGCGTCGGGCGCATCCTCGCTGCGTTGCAGGCAAACGGCATTGATGACCACACGCTGTTGGTGTTCACCAGCGACAACGGCGCGCCGCTGAAACTGACCAAGAAAGACACGCTGCCCGTCAACGTCTCCACCCCCGACTGGGACGGCTCTCTCAATGACCCGTGGATCGGTGAAAAGGGCATGCTTACCGAGGGTGGCATTCGCGTGCCGTTTTTGCTGCGCTGGAAAGGCGGCTTGCCCGCCGGGAAAGTTTTCACGCAGCCGGTCAGTTCGCTCGACATTGCCGCGACGGCCATCGCGGCGGCCGGATTGCCGCCCGATGGTAAACTGGACGGCGTTGATCTCATCCCGTTTCTGGTGGGCAAGAAAACCAACGCGCCGCACGAAGCGCTGTTCTGGCGTTTTTGGAATCAGGCGGCGGTGCGCTCGGGTCAATGGAAATATCTCCAGGCCGGCAATGCCGGTGAATTCCTGTTCGACCTCTCGACGGACGAGAACGAGCGGCGCAACCTGATCAAAGCGCACCCGGAGATTGCCCACCGCCTGCGGTCGGAGGTCGCGGCGTGGGCGAAACAGCTGGAGCCACCCGGCTTGCCGAATCGCGTCCTCAACGAGCAGGAAGTCCCGTGGTATGAGCAATATCTCGAACTTGCGCCGCCTCCGGCAGCCAATCAAAAACAACCATGAAAGCATCTAAAGCATCCAACCCATTACGCATCGGCCTCTTTGGCATCGGCCTCGATACTTACTGGCCGCAGTTCAAGGGACTTAAGCCGCGCCTCGAAAGCTACGTTCGCACCGTCCAGAAAAAGCTCGAACGTCCCGGCGTCGAGGTGGTGAACCTCGGACTCATTGATAATCCAAAAAAGGCTTTGGCGGCGGGCCATGCATTCCGCCAGGCGGATGTGGACGTGATTTTTTTGCACGTCACGACCTACGCGCTTTCCTCCACCGTGCTGCCCGTGGTGCAACGCGCGAAAGTGCCGGTCATCATTTTGAACCTCGCGCCCGAAGCGGCGATTGATTACGCCAAGTTCAATGCGATGGGCGACCGCACCGCCATGACCGGGGACTGGTTGGCGTCTTGCGCGGCTTGTCCCGTGCCGGAAATTGCCAATGTCTTCAATCGCGCCGGCATTGATTTCCACCAGGTGACCGGCATGTTGCATGACGATCCGGTCTGCTGGGACGAAGTGGACGCGTGGATCGAAGCCGCCCGCGTGGCCCACACGATGTTCCACAACCGCCTCGGTTTGATGGGCCATTATTACGGCGGGATGCTGGACATCGCCTCCGACACGACCCTGCAAAGCGCGACGTTTGGCGGACACCTGGAAATCGTGGAGGTAGACGAACTCGCCGCACTGCGCCGCAATGTGACGACCAAGCAGATCAAGGATCGCGTGGCGCATTTCAGAAAAGTTTTCGATGTGCAGGCCGACTGCTCGTCGGTGGAACTGGAGCGCGCCGCCAAAACATCCGTGGCCCTCGACCGTCTGGCGAAAGAGCACGACCTCGGTTCGCTGGCATACTATTACATGGGCACCGGTAATGTGGACAACGAAGACACCATCAGTTCGATCATTCTCGGCAATTCGCTGCTGACGGCGCGCGGAATTCCCGTGGCTGGCGAATATGAAGTGAAGAATGCGCAGGCCATGAAAATCATGGACACGTTCGGCGTGGGCGGCTCGTTCACGGAATATTACGCGATGGATTTCAAAGACGACGTGGTGCTCATGGGCCACGACGGCCCTGGCCACATAGCGATTGCCCAGGGCAAAACCAAGGTGCGTCCGCTCAAGGTGTATCACGGCAAAGTGGGCCGAGGACTTTCAGTGGAGATGTCTGTGAAACATGGTCCGGTGACATTGCTTTCTGTCGTTGAGACGAAAGACGGTAGATTAAAACTGCTCATGGCCGAAGGTGAATCCGTTCCCGGCCCGATTCTGGAAATCGGCAACACCAACAGCCGCTATCGCTTCAGCGTCGGTGCTCGGAGGTTTGTGAACGACTGGAACGGGCATGGTCCGGCGCATCATTGCGCGGTCGGCGTCGGCCATATCGCGCACAAGCTTGAAAAACTAGGCCGTCTCCTGCACTTGGAAATCAACCGGGTTTGTTGAACGGATTTCAAATGCAATTCACGATATCCAACCGACCGAAAACACCATGAGACGACTGCCCCAATTAATCCAGGTATCAGCATTATTGGGTCTTGTTTTCACGGCATCCGCTGCGCCGGGTCCAACCGGGGAAAATGAGTTCCCCGAGTTCATCGTGGACGGGCAACAGTTGGCGATCGATCAGTTGCGCGACTTGTTCTTGCTTCGCCAAAGCCCGCGAACAGCCGTGACATTTGATCTGCCTTACATCCTCCCCTCCGTCTTATGGCCGGCGATCGGCACGAACGCGAGCGCAGCGGCAATGCGGGAATTCTACGGATCACAGTTGCTGGAGCGGAAGATTGACGATGAAGGTTATGTGACGAGCAACCAGCATCGCGGTCACGCGCATGACGATGGCTGGCCGTTTCCAACGTGGGCGCAGGCCGGCGGGGCGGGCTGGCTTTTCTCGCACGCGGGTGATTCCTATGCGGCGATGTTCTGTGAACCTCTGTTCACCTCGTTCGCCGGCTGGGAAACGACCGCGGTGACGGTCGTCAGGCATGATCCGAGCATCGGGCTGCAACTGGATCTCGGCCCGCATGCCTCGCTGACGCCGCCGGCGATCAATGTGGACACGCTGGTTACGCCGTTCATTGCCATCGAATGGAACGGCGTGTTGCCCAGCGACGCGAAGCCGTTTCTCGAATGGACCACGGCCGACGCGCCGGAGTTCAACGCCACGCGGCGCATCGAGTTCAGTTCCACCCCGCCGCCGGTGGCGTTGGGACACGACCGGCGGGCGACCATGATTGCGGCGTATCGGCATCCATTGTGGATGGGGCGTATTACGCGTTTGCGGGTGAATTTTGGGAACGCCGCGCCGGCGCACATTGTTCTTCGCGCCCTGCACACGGCGGTTGACTCGCGCCATCCCGTGAACAATCCGCAGTGGCTGGAGGCTTGCGTGGATTACTTTGACTGGACCACGGACGTGGATTTTCTCCGGGCGAATCTTGACCGGATGCGGCGGGCGACGGATTTTGCAGTGAATGAGTTTGCCTTGGCAAAAAACGGCGTCGCGGTCGTGCCGTGGGTGGGCCACGACGGCCGGCCCGGTTTTACCATCGGCGCGGATGGAAAAAAGAATATATTTCCGGGGTGTGGCGTGGGCAACAACTACTGGGATCTCCTTCCGTTCGGCGCCCAGGACGCGTTTCTGACGATCTCGCTGTTCCACTCACTGAAGCGCGTGGCCGACGTGGAGGAACAAATCGCCCGCCACCCGGAATGGAATCTTCCGGCCATGTCGAAACGCGCGGATGAGTTACGCGGTTACGCCGCGCGGCTCCAGCGCGAGGGCACGAAGAAGTTCTGGAATGCTAAAGCCGGGCGGTTTATTGGCTGGATTGACCGGGACGGCGTGGCGCGCGATTACGGATTCACCTTCCTGAATCTGGAAGCTGTGCGCTACGGATTTGCCAGCGACACGCAGGCAAAGGCGATTGTGAACTGGATTGCCGGGCGGCGCGAAGTGGCGGGCGACACCTCATGCGGCGCGGACATTTATCATTGGCGCTTTGCTCCCCGCGCAACCACCCGGCGAAACGTCGACTGTTACTGCTGGGTCTGGAATGCCCCGGAGGTTATTCCGTGGGGCGGCCAGGTGCAGGACGGCGGCGCGGTGCTGGGCTTTTCGTTTTACGACATCATGGCTCGGTTGCGCGTCAACGGTCCGGACGACGCGTGGCAGCGCCTCCGGCAGATCACGGACTGGTTTGCGGAGGTGCAACAAGCCGGCGGCTATCGCGAATACTACAAGGTCCTGGGACGCGGGACCCTGCAAGGCGGCGGAACTGCCGGCGGCCTTGGCCTGGATTGCGAGTTTTTGGAGTCCGTCCTGCTGCCGCAGGTGATGCTCTACGGTTTTATGGGTTTCACGCCGCAGCCTGACGGTTTCCGCCTTGAGCCGCGTTTGCCTACGAATTGGCCGTCGCTCACGGTCACACGCATCGCCGTGCAGGATTGTGTGCTTGATGTGACGGCCCGGCCAGGCGCACTGGAACTCAACTGCCGCCGAGGTTCGACCAAACCCCTCCTTGTTTCCCTCGCACCCGGCCAATGGCATCTCACTGTCACCGATGTGAACGGCCAGACCAAGGAAGAACCCTTTTTACATTTGGTGAAAACTAATGCTGATAAAGTTTCCCTGGCACTGCAAGCCGGACAACGGGCGAGGCTCACACGCACACGGTGAACATTGCCCCTTATTCTATTAATGAATCAGAAGATTAGAGCGTGTTAGGTCTTGTGCCTTGGGGACTATTGCGAATCTCTGCGGGGGTTGCTGCGGTCAGTCTGCGCAACACCTTACTCTTCTTGCTCGGATCACCAAACCCGCAGGAAAAAGCGCTCGCTTTGATGGGAAGATTGGTTTTCCAAAGCATGCGTCGGGAACGTGAGTAGCGACTCCATTCAATTTCCTCCCGTATCCTGCGTTTGTGACACGCGGCGAAGCGTCGCCCCAGTGTGCGTGCAGGCGGTGCGGATATTCACCGCCTAGCCAGATACACAGTTCTGACCAACCGGTAGTCGGAAGAGTCCGTTATTGATGCCACTGGCCAAGAGGGACGAGCAGGGCGTCTCCCTGTCGACATAAACCAAGTGCCAAATTCCGGAATTCATATTCGCCGGAACCAGCGGTAATCAGCACGATGGCATACTCGATAAGTATTCTTGCCGAAGCCAAAGTTAAATTATGCTAATGAAGTAAAGCCCCGGGATAGGCCGCTAATCCGAAATTTTCGGGTTTTCGTCCGGTCCGGGCCACTGACAGTGCCCCTTGGCGGGAAGAGGCTGTCAGTGAAAGTGTCAGCCCCACGATACGCACCCACCCGAAATTTAAGCGGATTAAAGCCAATTTCCCTTTTATTTCCCAATAGAACCGCTATATTCCTTGCGTCTGGATCTGTGCAACAGAATTACCCTTTCTTTACCACTTTACCGTTTCCTAACCAATTCTTTACCAGATCGGGCATTTTTTTGCAGACCCATGGTAATCAGTAATCAGCTGTCTCTTATATACATCTCCGAGCCCACGAGTCTAGGCATGAACTCGTAT
>Ga0118677_10014294_pt1 | contig 11243 bp, 8 predicted proteins | sample AliMusrvi5mmetaG_FD_86154 | JGI IMG/M metagenome (GOLD analysis project Ga0118677, IMG submission 86154)
GGGTATGCTTTTTCATTAAAATCACCTTCAATGATTGCTTTGAAAGAAAATAATTTCCCGGACAGGTTTGATAAATCATTTCCATTTGTTTGATCAGCCTTATAATTATGAGTGGTGAGATTGATGTAACCATCTTTTTCATTTGGAATGAAAGAGGGCAAATATCTGCTGTGCAAGATTTTCATTCCCGCATCATCCATTTCATTATTGCGAACCTGATTTAAAATATCAATAAAATGCTGATCGCTTTGCCGATAAATTTTATTTAATTTAATTATTTATTTATATAATTGTATCACTTAAGACAATTAACAATTTAAGCTTCCAGGATATTTTATCTACCCCTTTAAACAGATAATTCACCCCTTTTTAATTTTAATCGACAATTAACTTCATTTCTCTTCTTTGTTCAGAAATTACCTGTTAGATTTTGTTATATAATTATAGGTATGAAATGACAACATATTAATCTTTTTTTTACTTTTGGACTTTGTAGTATAATCAGATAATTCAACATTAATATTTTTTGGAAATGAAGAAAAAATTAGACCCGCAGAAGAACTATAAAGAAACAATGAAGGAAGTAGGCTATATAAGTCGTAAAAAAGCAACTCAGAAAACTTACGATGATTTAGGTTTTATGTCCGGATTGGAAGTTCATCAACAATTATACACTAAGGAAAAACTTTTTTGTCATTGTCCTGCCGGCATTTTTCAGAAAAAAAATGATTTTGACGCTGAAGTTATACGCCATATGCGCCCTACCCTCAGCGAGTTAGGCGAATACGATGGCACTGCTTTGATGGAGTTTAAAACAAAAAAAGAAATTGTATACCGCCTTAAAAATGAAACCGCTTGCACTTACGAAGTTGATGATACCCCTCCTTTCCTAGTTAATATGGATGCTGTAGAAAAAGCCATTGAAATATCTTTGCTTTCAAAGCTAAATATTGTCGGTGAAATTCATATAACCCGTAAACAATATCTTGATGGTAGTATTCCGACAGGTTTTCAAAGGACTGCCATTATTGGCGTTGAAGGTGAAATTCCATTGAGGAATAAAAAAGTACGCCTTATCCAGCTCAGCCTTGAAGAAGATTCGTGCCGAGAAGTTTCCGATATAGGCCATACCCGTATTTACAGAACAGACCGATTGGGCATGCCTCTCATTGAAACTGTTACTTATCCCGATATGAAAAACCCCGATGAAGTAATGGAAGCGGCTAACTACATACGTTTTCTTAACAGAAGCACAGGTAAAGTAAGAACCGGTATTGGTGCAGGCAGGGAAGATGTTAATGTAAGTTGTACAGGTGGTACCAGAGTTGAAATTAAAGGTGTAGCCCACAATAAATGGATCCCGGAACTCACACATAATGAGTGCTATAGACAATGGGCACTGCTTACCATCAGAGAGAAGCTGAAAAAGAGAATAAAAAATTATAAAGACTGGAAATTAAACTTCATACAAATTAATTACCTTGAATTTAAATTCAAATATCTACCTTTAAAAGAAGCTTTCGACAATAAACAAAAAATCGTTGCTGTCAACTTGCCGGGGTTTAGCTCATTTTTATCTCATTTCACCCAACCCGGCAAAAACTTCTCAGATGAAATCAGCGAGCGCTTAAAAGTTATTGCCTGCCTCGAAAGACCTAATCTTACACATTCTGAAGTTCAGAAATCAGTGGTTTCAGACGATGACTTCTCTAAAATAAAAACCCTTTTAAAAGCTGATGAAAATGATGCACAGATAATAATATGGGGACCGTCAGAAGATATCACGACAGCTATTGAAACTATTGACGAAAGATGTAAAATGGCTTTTGCCGGCGTGCCTAACGAAACAAGAAAATCTTTTGCCGATGGCACCACAATTTTCGAAAGAGTACTCCCCGGTGCTGACAGAATGTACCCCGACACAGACTCAGCGCCTATTCCGCTTACTGATGAGGTTATAAATAATATTGCCAAACGTTTGCCTACAGAGGTTATTGACAGATACAACCAACTAAAAAAATGGAATGTGCCTGAAGATACATATACATATATCTTTAGTAAAAATCTTTACCCCATTATTGAAAAAATTATTAATGAACTGGCTTTGGAACCAAAATTTGTAGGTGCCTTTTTCGGTCATACCCTGAAATATGTTGAAGGACATTATATGCCATCTTCTACCTTCAGTTATGATAAAATTTATCAACTTTTCAAATTCCTGAAAGAGAATAAAATCAAATATTCTATCAGCAAGCTGATGATTCCTCATGTGTATCAGCACCCTAAAATGGATTTTGATTCTATCCTTTCAACTATTAAATTCAAAAAAATAAAACCTGAAACCATTTTATCCCATATCCCGTTTTTTAAAGAAAAATTCAGTAACATTTCCAGAAAAAAAGATGAGAAATCTACTACCAACTGGATAATGGGAGAACTTCGTAAAACAGCCATTGGTAATATTGAAATGTGCGAATTGAGCGAAATAATTGCCGGTGAAGCAAAAAATAACCAAAAGGTAAAATAAAATGCTTCAAAAGCGCACCATTATCTTTTTAATACTTTTATTGAAAATGCAGGACTGTATTCTGGCAGCACATGATAGCTATAACAAAGATTCTTTGATTACAGCTGTTTTGCAAAGTATTAAAGCTGATAGTGTCAACAAAACTATTCAAACATTACAGGATTTCAATACGCGCTTTGCTTTAGCTCCTGACCATAAAGATGTTGCAGTATTTATTCAAAAAAAACTTATAACATTGGGCTATACTAACACTAAGCTCGATTCTTTTTTCCTCGATAGCATACAATGGCCTCTGAACAGTGGTATTTTTAACAGCTCATGGCAGTATAATGTCATAGCTCAGGTTGATGGCACGGTAGACGACACAAAAATTTATATTTTAGGTGCCCATTATGATAATATTGTTATTCAAGGAGATGCTTATACTACTGTTCCGGGAGCTGATGACAACGCCAGTGGTATTGCAGCGATGCTTGAAACAGCAAGAGTTTTTAAACTCAATAGTATCCAACCGGCTTATACTATACGTTTTGTGGCTTTTTCTGTAGAAGAGTTTAACCTCGATGGCAGTAATAATTATGCTTTTAAAGTAGGTAGCGCAGGCGAGCATATAGCTCTGATGATAAACAATGACATGATTGCGCATAATTATCAACCTGCCAATGATTGGAAATTCACCATTCAGAAATATCCCAATACTGACTGGGTAGAAACGCTTACAGACCAGATTGCCCAGAATTATACGCAGCTAACGCCTGTTGTGGCCACCAATGATATTGCATATTCTGATAGTTATCTTTTCAACTTATGGGGTTATGACGCTGTTTTTTATCAGGAATATAATTTCAACACTTATTTGCACACCGTTTCTGACATCATCGACAGCTTGGATATGAACTACTGCGCCGAAGTTACAAAAGTGTCGTGTGGTATGTTGTTGAGTACTAATTTAATATCCACAAGTACTGAAAATATTAGCAAAAATGAATTATTAACTGAATTTTATCCCAATCCTGTTAGGGATAATCTTAATATTAGCATTACTTCTGATAAAAACCAATGGGCTACTATCTCTGTTTTTGACATCAATAATCATCTCCTGTTAGAAAAACAGGTATTACTCTCTCAATCAGGCATGAACAATTTTGTTTTTGATTTAAAACCTATTTCACGAGGCATATATTATTGTATGATAAAAACATCTCAATCTGTAAATTGTCAAAAAATTATAAAATTATAAACGACTATAAATAATACTATCATGAGCGAAGATTTTTTTCAAGGATACAAGGGCACTGCATTAGGCTTGCTGAAACAATTTAATGTAAGGGTCTGGGGACAAACTGTAATTAAAACTACCAGAGGAAATTTTGAAGGCACTGTATTGCCACGGTCAGAAAATGACGATGATAAACATATTGTTATCAAGATAATAACGGGCTATAATATTGGTATTGATACAGATAATATTCTTGATATGAAGGAGACCGGTTATAAAAAAGCCAATTATAAGATACCCGAAAAAGAGTTTCCTTATACTAAAAATCTTCCCAGTGTTAAGTTGCTGGGTACCGGTGGCACTATCGCTTCCAGATTAGATTACAGAACAGGCGCTGTTATTCCGGCTTTTTCACCCGGTGAGCTATACGGTGCTGTTCCTGAATTGGCAGATATCTGCAACCTTACTACTGAAAAGTTATTTGCAGTTTTCAGCGAAAATATGGGACCTGAACAATATAAAGCGCTTGCTATTGCCATAGGTAAAGAAATTGAAAACGGTATTGAAGGTATCGTTATAGGGCATGGCACTGATACACTGCATCATACAGCTGCGGCTCTTACTTTTATGATCCAGGATTCTCCAGTTCCTATTGTACTTGTGGGTTCTCAACGTTCTTCTGACAGGCCAAGTTCCGATGCAGCCCTCAACCTGATGCATGCTATGACAACAGCAGGTCACGGCGATATAGCAGAGGTGATGGTTTGTATGTTCGGCCCTACTTCCGACGATTATGGCTTTTTACACAGGGGTACCAGGGTCAGAAAGATGCACTCCTCGTACCGTTCTACTTTCAGAACTATTGGCGATACACCTTTAGCTACTGTTACCCGTAAAGGCGTGGTGCCCATTAAACAGGAATATAACCACAGGAGAAAAGACAGAAAAGTAAAGATTCTCCCTTTCTTCGAAGAAAAAGTAGCCATGATTTATTATTACCCCAACATGCAACCCGATATGGTTGATTCACTGGTAGATAATGGGTATAAAGGCATTATTATCGTAGGCACAGGATTAGGCCATGTAAATAAATTGCTGTATCCTGCAATCAGAAGAGCTCACGAAAAAGGTGTAGCTGTTTATATGACCGTCCAGACACTGTGGGGCTATGTTCATATGTTTGTTTATGATACCGGTCGAGACCTGATGGCCATGGGTGTTGTTCCAGGTGCCAATATGCTCCCCGAAGTAGCTTATATTAAACTGTGCTGGGCTTTAGGACAGACCAGTGACCTGGAAGAAGTTAAAAAAATAATGCTTACTCCTATCAACGACGAAATTACAAAACGCGAACCTTATAATGGGTATCTTATCTATCAGGGTGGTGTTAAAGAAGTAGAAGATTTTATCCAGAAAGTCAGGAAGTAAGGGTATCGGCAATATATGAAACTCAGTAGCTCAGACAGTTTGGCTGATTCGATACCACCCCTTAGTCTTTATCTTTACGATTCCATGATGTAAATAACGACACACAGACGGTCGCAATGCCCACTGACAACGATGTATTCATCTGACGATGGTGTACTTTCATTAATATCTGTTTTGTTGACATCTGTTTCTTTTTCGGCTACACCTTTCTCTAATGTAAGCCCCAATTTAGAAGAATTGAAACCATAACTTCTATTTCTGAAATCAATACCCATGAGGTTAACAATTTGAAAACGCTGATTGGTTAACCATCTTAATGGATTTTCATTTAAAGAAACAAAAACACCAAGGTCTTTCTTGAAAAACTTAAGCATTAATGAATTTGCTTTACTTTTATAATCAACAGTAAATTCCTTGTCTGCTTTACCAGTAGCCCTTATACCCTTAGAAAAAGAAGGATGTTGTATCAGAACAAAAGAGACTATTAATAAAATGGTCCTGAAACGGCATAAAGTGTGGAGAATTTTAAGATTTTTCATAAAATTATGTATTAAATTATTATTCCTTGATAAATAGTTTTTTACTTATTTCCAAGCAAATATATTTACACATAAATAAGATTGCAAACTAAATATACAAACAAGGCAAACTCCTATACAACCACATTTAAACCGGATTACGCAATAGAAAATATCTATTGCGTAACTGACGAAAAAATTGCAGAAAAGCAATTTTTTTATCAGGTCTGACGACTCCAACAGTCGTGTCAGACTCGTTGGAGGTTAACCCCGACAAAAACTATGTTTTTCGTCGGCCCAAAGGGCAAATTGCGCTAATGCGCAATTTGGGTTTAATTCGGAAATTAACGGAGAAATACATTTAATAGAAGTGTTTACAGATAGAACCTGCCTGTTTGTATATTTTCAATAAAAAAACACACAATGTGTTTCCTGATTTCTTAACTTTACGAAAAAAACCTTTCTATGTTCTTATTTAATTATAAAAGCAAAACCCAGCAAGTTATTACGCATATTCTATTCTGGACAATATACCTTGTCTTCTTCAGCGTCATGTCTTTAAATCCGAAAATGAATTTCTCCGAGACACTTCTCGATGGATTAATATTCATTCCTGTTGATATCTTTTCAACTTATATTATGATTTACTTGCTCATTCCCTGTTTCCTGAAACCCAGAAAATACATACTTTTTGTGCTCCTTACAATAGTGCTTGCCTTTGTGGCCATATTAATGAATATGCTTATCCGATATTTCATTTATATCCCCTACTTCTATCCCGACTATATGGGAAAAAGAGTTTTCTGGGAAGGCAACCTTTGGTATTACCTTGTTGCCACATTTACTGTAGTTTCTTTTGGTGCCGGTGTAAAACTCACCAAAATGTGGATACATGAACAACAAGATGTTACTGACATGGAAAACCAAAAAATAAAAAGCGAATTACTTTTACTGAAATCCCAGATAAATCCACATTTTTTATTCAATACCCTGAATAACATAGATTCCCTTATAGAAACCAATCCTAAAAAAGCATCAGAAAGCATTATAAGGCTGTCAGACATATTGCGCTATGTGACATATATTGCGCAGAGCGATTTTGTTACTATTCAAAAAGAAGAAGAAAGCCTCCGCAGCTTTATCGAGCTGAATACCCTGCGTTTTGGAGAAAATTATATAGCTTATAATTCTGAAATTAATAATACTGGAAAGCTTATAGCGCCTATGCTTCTTATTCCTTTAGTAGAGAATGCCATTAAGCACGGCGATAAAAAAACAGAATTTCCGGCAGTGCAGATACTTTTAAAAGTTAATGAAGATATCTCATTTTCAGTCATCAACACATTACCGAAAGATAAAATTTATAAAGATTCTGTTGGCGGGGTTGGTATTTCTAATTTAAAACGAAGACTTGAACTGATGTATCCGGGATCATTTAAATTTGATTATAAAATAATTGACAATAAATATAGTGTTAACTTATGGATACGCTGACATATTCTTGCATTGCTGTTGATGATGAAGCACCGGCCCTCGAAAAAATTACACGGTTTATTGAAAAGGTGCCTTATCTTAAATTAAAAGCTACCTTTGATAACGGGTTAGATGCCCTTACGTATCTGAAAAGAAATAAAACAGATATCTTATTCATGGATATTCAAATGGACGACTTATCAGGCGTTCAGGTTATAGAATTACTCGATATTAAACCGGAAATAATTCTCACTACAGCATATGAACAATATGCATTAAAAGGCTATGAACTTGATGTGAGCGATTATCTGCTTAAACCTTATTCTTTTGAAAGATTCTTAAAAGCTGTAAATAAAAGCCTGAAAATTATTGAAGAAAAACAAGCGTCACCAGTTAACATTTTAAAAGAACATGAAGGAAACCATGACTACATTTTTGTAAAGACAGAATACAGGATACAGAAAATCTTTACCACCAAAATTCTATACGTCGAAGGCATGAAAGACTACCTGAAGATAGTTACCTCTGAAGAAGGCATCATGACCTTAATGAACTTTGCTTCTATACTGGAACTGCTGCCTGCATCTGATTTCATACGCGTTCATAAATCGTATATTGTGGCCCTAAATAAAATTGAAAGTATTGAAAGAGACAGAATAATCATAAACAAAAACCACATCCCTATTGGCGAGACCTATAGAAGCGCTTTCTTTAACATCATTTCCGGCTTAGGGGGTGCTAAAAATAAAAAGTAATACTATTTTGACGAGCATGAATATTTTGATTTATTTATAAAAAAATCATGCACCGAAAATACGATAGAACTTAATATCTTTCTGGTTCCTCAAAACAATGCGAGGAGCGAAGGACGGTCTTGTAAAAATTTTTCAATAAAACAAGGGTTTTATTTTAGGGCGGGGCAATGGAAGCAACCAACGAGTGTCGGGTTACTGACCTTTACTAAAATGTGATAAAGATTGCACCGACATGGCTTTGGTTGCGCAGCAAATAAAAACCGTAAGTTTTATTAAAATTTTTATGAAGCCTTGAACTTTTGTTTCTTTTAGTTCAAGCTAAAAGAAAGTAAAGAAAAGAAAAAAATAACTTATTTTTTGTTTGAGTTATTCAGCAAGCCCCAATTATAAAGCCAAATACCATAAATGCCCTTCCTCAGTCCTGAAGCCTACTACACCTTTACTTACACTATAATAAACGTATTGAAGATTTTCATCTTTATCCGGTTTTATTATTTGTTTCAATACATAAACATTATAAAAATCAAAATTCATAAAGCATCGCAATTTTATTAATTTTGCACAAAATTCTTAAAGAAAGCTTATCATGTACAGAACACACACCTGCGGCGAATTAAGGCTGCACAATTTAAATGAAGAAGTTACATTATGTGGTTGGGTTCAGAAAAACCGCGATTTAGGTGGCATGACTTTTATAGACCTCCGCGACCGTTACGGCATTACCCAACTGGCTTTTAACATGGACACTAACAAAGAACTGTGTCTCTTCGCCAGAACATGTCAACGTGAATTTGTAATACTGGTTAAAGGCAAGGTGATTGAAAGAAGCAGCAAAAACCTCAAGATACCAACAGGTGAAATTGAAGTTGAAGTAAGCTCAATAGAAATTCTCAACAAATCAAAAACACCTCCTTTTACTATTGAAGATAATTCTGATGGCGGTGATGAACTGCGCATGAAATTCAGGTATCTCGATTTGAGAAGAAATCCGGTTAAAAACAATATGTTATTGCGCCATAAAATGGGCCTGACTGTTCGCAATTATCTGAGTGACAAAGGTTTCCTGGAAATCGAAACACCTTTCCTGATAAGATCCACACCCGAAGGCGCCAGAGATTTTGTGGTACCCAGCCGTATGAATGAAGGTGAATTTTATGCCCTCCCACAATCTCCTCAGACTTTTAAACAATTATTGATGGTTTCAGGCTTCGATAAATATTTCCAGATAGTGCGTTGCTTTCGCGATGAAGACCTCAGAGCCGACCGCCAACCTGAATTTACGCAGATTGACTGTGAAATGTCTTTTGTAACTCAGGAAGATATCCTCCAGACTTTTGAGGGACTGGTACGTTTTCTCTTTAAAGAAATAAAAAATATAGAAATAGAAAATATCCCCCGCATGTCCTACGATGATGCTATGAAATATTATGGCAGCGACAAACCGGATATACGTTTCGGGATGAAATTTATAGAACTTAATAATCTTTGCAAAACAGGTCAGTTTAAGGTTTTCGACGATGCTGAACTCGTTGTAGGGTTCTGTGCCCAGGGTGCTGCTGAATACTCCCGCAAACAGCTTGATGCACTTACCGACTTTGTAAAAAGACCTCAGGTAGGGGCTCAGGGCCTTATTTATGTTAAATATAACAACGATGGAACAATAAAATCATCTGTTGATAAATTCTTCGATGAAGTTGCACTTAAAACCTGGTGCGACAGCTTCTCTTCATCTCCCGGCGACCTTTTACTTATTATGGCCGGTGCCAGAGAAAAAACTCAGATTCAGCTTTCTGCACTCAGACTTGAAATGGCCAGACAGTTAAATCTTATTGACAATAAAATATTTGCGCCTTTATGGGTGCTCGACTTCCCGCTTTTAGAATGGGATGAAGAGGCTAAACGTTTCTTTGCCAAACACCATCCTTTTACGTCTCCTAAAATTGAAGACATTGAATTGCTTAATACGAATCCCATAGCTGTCAGAGCTAATGCTTACGACCTCGTCATCAACGGTTCTGAAATCGGTGGCGGCTCAATAAGAATTCATAATAAAGAGTTGCAACAGAAAATGTTTGCTGTTCTTGGCTTCAGTCCTGAAGAAGCTAAAAAACAATTCGGATTTCTGATGGAAGCTTTTGAATATGGAGCCCCTCCTCATGGGGGTATTGCTTTCGGTTTCGACAGGTTCTGCGCTGTTTTTGGTGGCTCAGACTCTATCCGCGATTATATTGCTTTCCCTAAAAATAACTCCGGAAGAGATGTTATGGTTGATGCCCCTGCTGCTATTTCTGATGCTCAATTGAAAGAACTAAGCATTAACGTTGTCAGTAAACAAAAAGAATAAGTTGAATGCAGACACGAATTACACGAATTAGCACGAAAAGGAGGAGGAATTAATGCAATAAAAATATTATTATTAGTGTAAATTCGTGAAATTCGTGTCTCTTATTATTCGTGTAAATTCGTAAATTAGTATCTCTTAAAATTGTAATTAATGAAGTCCGGCAAAACACTCCTCCCCTGGATTATCCTTTTAACCCTTTCTCTTATCTGGGGCAGTTCCTTTATTCTGATGAAACGAGGATTAGACGTTTTCTCCTTTCAGCAGGTAGCAGCCTTGCGTCTATTAATAGCTTTTCTCTTTATAGCGCCCTTCACTATTACCAAAATATTCAAAATCCCTAAAAAATATTGGGGTTATCTTATCTTATGCGGTTACATAGGCAATGGCATTCCCGCTTTTCTTTTTACAAAGAGCGAAACATACCTTAGCAGTTCTTTGGCTGGCATTTTAAATTCATTAACACCTCTTTTTACTTTTATTATCGGTGTGCTTTTCTTTCAGTCAAAAACAAAATGGCATCAGTTTTTCGGTGTGGCTCTTGGCCTGGCAGGCGCCATAGGATTAGTTTTAGTAAGTGAGGGCAGTAATTTCGATAATTTTAGCTATGGTTTATATATTATTGTGGCCACAATATGCTATGCCTGCTCATCAAACATCGTTAAAAAACATCTCCAGAATTTAAATCCACTTCATATTACAGGGTTTTTCTTTTTTGCAACGGGTGTCCCATTTGGAATTTACCTTTTCAGTACTGATTTTGTTCATGTATTAACAACTAATGAAAACGCGCTCACATCATTAGGCTATATTTCTTTACTGGCTATCTTTGGTTCAGCCATTTCTATTGTATTGTGGAACATGCTTATTCAGAAAACAAATGCCGTTTTTGCTGCATCCGTTACTTATATCATGCCCATCTTTGCTATTATGTGGGGACTTCTGGATGGCGAAAAATTCTTACTTATTTACTCCTTAATGA